>FWWM01006395.1_pt1 | contig 24725 bp, 23 predicted proteins | sample 2228351 | NCBI WGS metagenome assembly FWWM01 (sample SAMEA103939774, study PRJEB20133) | metagenome
TAACGAACCAGCCGGAGCCGGCGGCCCTCACCCTGCCGGACAGCAGGGCGTGCAGGCCGACATTGTTCGGCCCGGAGCTGCCGGGCACAGCCTCCTGCAGGCCCGCCGGGGCCCCTCCGCCCACCGAGCGGGCGCTCATCGTCAGAGGCCGGACCTGAACGGGTGTGCCGGCCGGGAGGATGGACGAGGGCTGGATGGCCAGTTCTCCGTCGGAGGTGAGGGTAAGCGTGCCGGTCAGGTCCACCGGATAGCCGTCGGGAAGCCCCGCGAAGCCCAGCACCGCGATGCCGGCGGCCCGGTCCTTCTGCTGCACATAGAACCTGTCCCCGTGAGACCGCGAGATCACAACGTCCTGCAGGCGCACAGTGCCCGTTCCCAGGAGCTTCGCCCCGGCGACAGTGGTGACCACGGGCTGGTCGATGAGGGAGCGCAGAGCGCTGAAGTCCTGGCTGAACAGGCCGCTGGACCAGATGTTCGGGCTTCCGAACGTGCTGCTGGTCCCGTCGTTGTAGTTCGACGCGGGGGTGATGAACGGGGAGGGGTCCTCCTCCAGCTTGCCCACCTCACGGGAGTTGATGCCCGTCCCCTGCCATCCGGGCGCCGCCTCCCCCACGGGACCGAAGACGTGGCTGCCCTGCGCGTCCAGGATGGTGAGTTGCCAGTCGTTGTTATTGACCTCGAACTCGCCCGGAGCGAGCTCCACCGTCTCGCCGCCCACGGTGATGCTTCCGGACGTGATGGCCGGCCCGCCGTCGCGCGTGCAGATGTTTATCCACCAGTCCCCGGCGGCCGGGTCGTAGCTCAGGTCGGTGTCCAGTCCGCCCTCGGACGTGCGGGACTCGGTGATGGTGATGATGGTCCCGCTGCGCAGCGACGCCAGCCGGGGATGGTCTCCGAACTCGATGACACCCTGCCCCGAGTTCGCTCCCGAGCCGTATTCCCAGACCAGCTTCCAGCCGCGCAGGTCGGGACGGTCGGTGGTGACTACCAGTTCCATCCAGTCGCCGCCGTTGCCCTGGACCCGGCCGAAGAAGGTGTCGGCGCGCGTGCTCCCTTCGAAGTCCACGGACCCCAGATAGCTGTCCGGGGCCACGCAGTTCCATTCGTTAGGGATGAGGCTGACCTGCGCGCCGGACGGGGCGGCGCCCGTCAGCGCGAGGATGGCGGCGGCAGCAAGACAGTGTCCGAGGCGCATGGCGCGGTTTGTTCCTTTCTGCGAATGGCAGGCAAAACCGCAGCCATGATGCCCCCGGCATATTGCGTCAGGGTTGCAGAAGTCTCAAGGAGGGCTCAATGTTACCGGCCCGGGCGGTTTCCGGCGCGGCCCGAACGTCACCTTCCCCCGCTCCTGATGTAGGGGGCGCAGAGCGGGTCTCCGACCACAACGTCCTTCCAGCAGATGAACGGGCTCGCGGCGTAGAAGCTCTCCGCCAGAGTGAACCCGTCCACGTAGCGCGGGAACAGGATGGCCGCCCTTGCTCTGGCCGTGGCATAGGGCTCCGTCACATACCCCTTGACGCCGGTGATGCCGTTGCGGATGAGGTCGGCGATGAGCGACTGTCCGCCCGTCTCGGGACGGAAGGTGCGGGCGCTGGTGGAGACGACGGTCTCCCCGATGGCGCCGTAGACGAAGCGGTTCGAAAGATAGGCCTCCCGGCTGAAGTGCGAGTCATTGGAGCCCCAGGAGTAGTAGCCTCCGAGGTCCTTCATCCCTCCCACGAAAGTGTCCGTCGAGTCGAGGCGGTAGTCCACCCGCCTTTCGAACAGGCGGAGGGCGGCGTCGCGCATGTCGCGGTTGACGTCGCGGTAGCCCTCGCGCGTGTCCTGGAAGGGGTCGATGTCCAGCAGGATGGTGCCGCGCTTCCCCGGGGCCTTCAGCGCGCGGTCCACCAGCGCCTTGGCATCGGCGGCCGTATACCCGTCCAGCCGGGTCACCAGAAAGATGCCGAAGCGCTTCCGGCTGAACGGGACGGCCTGCCCGAAGTACGGGTTCGTCATCTGCGTGTCCTCGCCGGTCATCGCGCGCGTGAGCATGCTGTCCACGGAGAACCCCCGGTCGTCCACGAGAGGGACGCCCTTCGTGGTGACGATGAAGTCCACCCCGTCCAGGCCGTTCCTGCGGATGTGCTCCACGATGGGCTTGCGGACCTTTTCGTGGTAGTCGGCGCGCGAGATGCGCTCGCTGTCCGGCACCCGGATGCGCACGATGTTGACGGAGGGCAGCGAGCGCCTTTCGGCGTAATGCGCCCCGATGGAGCGGGAATCCGGGCTGCTGTCGTTCACCACCAGCAGCACCCGTGACGGACCCGCCAGAGCGGCCGTCGCGGCAAGGAGAAGGGTCCAGACTGTCAGCAGGGTCTTCACGGTGGACTTCACATGGTTTGGCTACCGCCCGGCGGGCGGCCGGGGTTCCGGGACAGGGCAAGCCCGGTCAGGTAGGACCAATGGCCTACTGCAAAGCGGGCGGAGGTGTGCCAGTATTGAGTATGAGAAGCGGAAGTGCGCGCCGCGGGGCCCGCGGGCGCGATTCAATGTGAAAAAAGTCACGAGATATGGGTTAGAAAGGTTTACAGTGCGGGGGCCGGACTGTAGAATGGGAAGGGGCGGCCGCAGCGCCTGCCTCCCGGATGGATAAGCCCGTGCAGCATCGTCCCATGCGATTGAACGAGATAGCCGAACTGCTGGATGCCGAATTGCTGACCCGCAAGGCCGACCTGGAGCAGCCGGTCGAATATGCGGGCGCCAGCGACCTGATGAGCGATGTCCTTGCCTTCACCCGTCCGGGCAGCGTGCTGCTCACCGGACTGCAGTCCATCCAGGTGGTGCGCACGGCGGAGATGCTGGACCTCAAGGCCATCGTGTTCGTCCGGGGGAAGCGGCCGGACGCCAACACCATCGCGCTGGCCGAGGAGATGGGGCTGCCGCTGTTCGTCTCGAACTACCCGCTTTACGAGGCGTGCGGGATACTCTACCAGGCCGGGCTTCCGGGTTCTCTGGGCACGGCGGAGGCTCACGGCTGGGACGACCTGATGAAGAACAGAGCGGTCAGGACCGCAGAGGGCGCGCTGGAGTAGGATGATGGTGGAGGACGCCCCTCCCAGACTGACCTACACGTTCCATGTGGAGGGGCAGGATTTCGCGACCGCCGGAGAGGTCAGCAGCAAGATCCGGCGCGTCCTCCAGGAGCTGGGGGTCCATCCGGACACCATCCGGAGGACCAGCGTGGCGGCCTATGAGGCGGAGATGAACGTGGTCATCCACGCCTACCGCGCGGACGTGACGCTGGAGACGGACGACCGGACCATCACCATCACGGTGAGCGACGAGGGACCGGGCATCCCGGACATCGAACAGGCGATGCAGCCCGGATTCTCGACGGCCCCGGAGGAGATCCGCGAGATGGGCTTCGGCGCGGGGATGGGGCTGGCGAACATGGACCGGTGCGCGGACAGGCTGGAGATAGAAAGTGTGGTCGGTCAGGGCACGACGGTAAGGATGGTGTTCAACAACACCGGCTGAGATGCGAGGTGGAGGGGCGCCCGTCTGCCGGAGCCTGAAGGCGGCAGCGATTTCCGGCCCGGCGGCGGCGCGAAGCGTGCCGGAACGCATCCGGCGGGGACCGGCCACGGGCCGGGCCTCCCGGGCGGACCGGCTGGAACGGGACGCCGATGGCGATGGAGCGACCCAGCCAATTCCATGCTGTCCGGTTGATCCAGGACAAGTGCAAAGGGTGCGTGAACTGCATCAAGCACTGCCCGACGGAGGCCATTCGCGTGCGCGCGGGAAAGGCCGAGATCCTGGACGTGCGCTGCATCGACTGCGGCGAGTGCATCCGGGTGTGTCCTAACCACGCCAAGACGGCGGTGGCTGATGCGCTGGATGCGGTCGGCAGCTTCCGCGTGAAGGTGGCCCTGCCGGCTCCGGCGCTTTACGGACAGTTCGACGACAGCGTCCATCCGCAGCAGGTGCTGGACGCCCTGCTGGACCTGGGCTTCGACGACGTGTTCGAAGTGGCCAGGGCGGCGGACCTGGTGACGGTGAAGATACGGGAGGAGATCGAGAAGGGCGGCATCGTGCGCCCGCTCATCTCCTCGAGCTGCCCGGCGGTGGTGCGGCTGATCCAGGTGAGGTTCCCGAACCTGATCGACCACATCGTGCCGGTCTCGGCTCCCGTGCGCGTGGCGGCCAGGCTGGCCCGGAAGGAGGCCGCGGAGAAATACGGCGTCCGGCCGGACGAGGTCGGCATCTTCTTCCTGAGCCCGTGCCCGGCGAAGGTCACCGCCATCAGGGAGCCCGTGGGGTATATGGGCCGGGCGCTGGACGGGGCCATCCCGATCGCCGACATCTTCGGCCCGCTGGCCCGGGCGGTGCGGGCGCGCCGCCACCAGGAGGGCGGGGTGGTGAGGATGACCGCCTCCGGGCTGGGCGTGGGATGGGCGAGAGCCGGCGGAGAGAATCAGGCGGTGGCTCTGGGCCGGCAGATCAGCGTGGACGGGGTCCACAACGTCATCGACATCTTCGAGGATATCGAGCGTGGGCGGCTGTCCGGGCTGGATTATGTGGAGGCGCTGGCATGCACCGGAGGGTGCGTGGGCGGCGTGCTGACGGTGGAGAACTCGTTCATCGCGAGACGGCGGATCCGCATACTGACGGAGAAGGTGCACCAGGACGAGGGGGTGCCCTCCGCGGAGGAGGCGGCCCGCGCGATGGACGACTCGATATTCCGGCACGAGGTGCCCATCCAGCCCTCGGCGTCGTTCGCGCTGGCGGGGGACATGCGGGAGGCCATCCGGCGCATGGAGCGTCTGGAGGCCATCCTGGCGGAGCTGCCGGGGCTGGACTGCGGCTCGTGCGGCGCGCCCACCTGCCAGGCCCTTGCGGAGGATATCGTCCGCGGGGAGGCGGTGGAGACCGACTGCGTGTTCGTCCTCCGGGCCAGGGTGCAGAGGCTGGCTGCGGAGCTGGGAGAGTTGAGCTCCAAGCTGCCGCCCGCCATGCACCGGGCGGAGAGCGAGGCGGAGAAGCAGGTGGAGCGCATCCTCTCCTTTCCGGAGGAGCGCTGAAGGGGACGCTATGGAGAACGGGCATCCGGGACTGGACACGGTCGTCGAGAAGCTGGGTCTGCGGGACCTGGGCGCGGCCCCGCCGGATGCGCGGAAGGTGACCGGCGCGTACACGTCGGACCTGCTGAGCGATGTGATGGGTTTTGCCCGGGCGGGCGAGGTCTGGCTGACCGTGCAGAGCCACCTGAACCTGGTGGCGGTGGCCGCCCTGAAGGAGCTGTCGGCCGTCATCGTGTGCGGCGGGCGCACCGTGGAGGATGCGGTGCTGCAAAAGGCGCGGGAGGAGGGCGTGGTGATGCTCTCCAGCCCCGAGTCCAGCTACGAGACGGGCGGGAGGCTCTGGGAGATGGGCATCCGGAGAGCGGGATAGGCGGGGCCGCTCCGCCATGCTGCGGAGATGCAGGATGGACCTGCACATCCATTCCGCGCTGTCGCCGTGCGCGGAGGTGGAGATGCTGCCGGAGCTCATCGTGATGAAGGCGGAGATGGAAGGGCTGGATGTGATCGCCGTGTGCGACCACAACAGCGCGGAGAACGCCGCCGCCTGCGTGGAGGCTTCGCGGGGCTCGACGGTGCGGGTGCTTCCCGGCATCGAGTGCGAGACGCGCGAAGGCGTGCATGTGCTGGGCATCTTCGACAGCCCGGAGCAGGCCGCGCAGCTGCAGGAGTTCATCTGGAGCCGCCTGCCGGACGAGCCGAACCGGCCGGAGTTCTTCGGGCAGCAGATGGTGGTCACCGCGGACGGTGAGTTCGTGCGGTACAACCCCCGCCTGCTGGCGACGTCTGCGGACGCGGGCGTGGAGGACGTGGTGCGGCGGATACGGGACCTGGGCGGTCTGGCGCTGCCGTCCCATGTGGACAAGACGTTCGCCGGGCTCATCGGGGTGCTGGGATTCATCCCGGACGGGCTGGAACTGGAGGGGGTGGAGATCTCCGCGGCGCTGGAGCCCGCGGAGGCGAGGGCCCGGTTCCCGCAGCTGGCGGGACTGGGGCTGGTGCGCTCTTCGGACGCGCACCGCCTGAGCGAGATAGGGCAGGCGTGGACGGCCGCGTGGCTCGAGAAGAGGACGGTGGAGGAGATAAGGTCAGCGCTCTGCGGCCGGGACGGCCGCAGACTGGAGGAGTAACACTCGAAGATGCCGTGTCAGTGCAGCGCAGTGGAAGAGGTGACCGAGGAGCAGGTCCTGGAGATCGTCCGGAGGAATCAGGGACGTCCGGGTCCGCTGATCCCCATCCTGGATGAGGTCCAGAACCTGATCGGCTGGCTGCCGAAATGGGCCATCGTGGCCGTGGCAAAAGGTCTGGGCGTGCCGGTCGCGGATGTGTACGGAGTGGCCAGCTTCTATCACTTCTTCCGGCTGGTGCCGCCCGGGAAGACCAAGATACAGGTGTGCATGGGGACCGCCTGCTACGTGCGGGGCGCCAAGCAGATCCTGGAGTCGCTGGAGCGGAAGCTGGGCGTGAAGGCGGGCGAGACCACGGCCGACCGGCGTTTCACGCTGGAAGCCGTGCGCTGCGTCGGGGCGTGCAGTCTGGCGCCGGTCATCGTGACGGGCGACGTGACGCACGGCTCCGTGACGACGACGAAACTGGACAAGATCCTGGAGTCCTGCGACAGGCAGGGCTGACGGCAGTCCTCCGGCCGGACGATGCGGGAGATCTCCCTGCACATCCTGGACATCACGGAGAACGCCGTGCGGGCCGGAGCGGACACCATCGAGATCGAGGTGGAGGCGGACCGGCAGGCGGACACGCTGACCGTGACGGTGCGCGACGACGGGTGCGGGATGCCCCCGGAGATCCTGGCTGGAGTGAAGGACCCGTTCGTGACGACGCGGACGGAGCGGAAGGTGGGTCTGGGGCTTCCGCTGCTGGCGGCGAACTGCGAGGCGACGGGAGGCTTCCTGGACGTGCAGAGCGCGCCGGGGCGCGGGACGGAGGTGAAGGCCGTGTTCGGCCTGCGCCACATCGACCGGCCGCCGATGGGGGCGCTGGAGGAGACGGTGCGGGCGCTGGCGGCCGGGAACGAGGACCGGCGCATCATCCTGCGGGTGCGCTCGGAGAAGGGCAGCTTCGAGTTCGACTCGGACACCGTGAAGGCGGCGCTGGACGGGGTGCCCCTCTCCAGCCCGCCCGTTGCGGAGTGGATGAAGGAGCATCTCCGGGAGGGCATCTCCGGAGCGCTGGACGTGATGTGAGGGCAAGGATTGTCCGGGGGCGCGGGAGCGCCCGGCCGGACGAAGGGAGACCGAGGAAAGGGCAACAGGGATGAAGACGCTTGAAGACCTGAAGCGCGTGCGCGAGGAAGCCATCAAGGCGATGAAGGTGAGAGAGGGCGAGCAGCGGGTCAAGGTGACCGTCGCGATGGGCACCTGCGGGATAGCGGCCGGCGCGCGGGAGACCATGAGCGCCCTGCTGGACGAGTTGAACAAGCGCGGGATATCGGATGTGACGGTCACGCAGACCGGGTGCAAGGGTCTGTGCGAGCAGGAGCCGCTGGTGGAGGTGACCATCGCCGGCTCGGACACGGTGAGCTACGGCAAGATCGATGCGGAGAAGGCCCGCAGGATCGTGGCGGAGCACATCGTGAACGGCCACGTGGTGGGAGAGTTCGTCATCACGAGATGACGGCCGCGGCCGCGCTGGCCGCAGGGAGAGAGGCGCCGGGGAAGCGTCCGGGTTGAGCATATCAGGCGAAGCGAGGTAGAGCACGGGTCTCATGGAACTGACAGAGGTTACGAACGAGCAGGAGCTGCCGCGGATCGAAAGGTCCCACGTGCTGGTCTGCGCGGGAGCGGCGTGTGTCGCATCCGGCGCTGAGGAGATACAGCGGCGTCTGGAGGCAAAGGTCCGGGAGCTGGGCCTGAACACGGAGGTCGCGGTGTACGGGACCGGCTGTGTGGGCACCTGCGACCTGGGGCCGGTGCTCATCGTGTATCCGGAGGGCACGTTCTACGTCAAGCTCAAGCCGCAGGACGTGGACGAGATCGCCGAGGAGCACCTGCTGAAGGGACGCGTGGTGCAGCGCCTCCTGCCGAAGGGGCCCGAGGAGGTCGAGATCCCCACCATCTCGGAGCATCCGTTCTTCGCCAAGCAGGTCCGCATCGCCCTGCGCAACCTGGGCGTCATCAACCCGGAGAGCATCGAGGAGTATATCGCCGTCGGAGGCTACTCGGCGCTGGAGAAGGCGCTGAGGATGACCCCGGACGAGGTCATCAAGATGGTGAGCGATTCCGGGCTGCGGGGACGCGGGGGCGCCGGGTTCCCCACGGGCCGGAAGTGGGCCTTCGCCCGGAACGTACAGGCGGACCAGAAGTACGTCATCATCAACGCCGACGAGGGCGACCCCGGAGCCTTCATGGACCGCTCCATTCTGGAGGGCGACCCGCACAGCGTCATCGAGGGGCTCGCCATCGCGGCCTACGCCATCGGGGCCACCCAGGGCTACGCCTATGTGCGGGCGGAGTATCCGCTGGCCATCAGCCGTCTGCAGACCGCCATCGACCAGGCGCGGGAGTTCGGGCTCCTGGGCAAGGGCATCTTCGGCAAGCTGGACTTCGACCTGGAGATCCGCAAGGGCGCCGGGGCGTTCGTCTGCGGCGAGGAGACCGCGCTGATGCACTCCATCGAGGGCAAGCGCGGGGAGCCGCGCCCGAAGCCGCCCTTCCCGGCGGTCTCGGGCCTGTGGGGCAAGCCCACCATCATCAACAACGTCGAGACCCTGGCGAACATCCCGCCCATCATCGAGAAGGGGCCGTTCTGGTACTCCAGCTTCGGCACGGAGACCAGCAAGGGCACCAAGGTGTTCGCGCTGGCGGGCAACATCAACAACACGGGCCTTATCGAGGTGCCGTTCGGGACCACGCTGCGCGAAGTGGTCTACGAGATCGGCGGGGGGATACCCGGGGGCAAGGAGTTCAAGGCCGCGCAGACGGGCGGGCCTTCCGGCGGGTGCATCCCGAAGGACCTGCTGGACATCCCGCTGGACTACGAGTCGCTGGCGCAGGCGGGCTCCATCGTGGGTTCGGGCGGCCTCATCATCATGGACGAGGACACGTGCATGGTGGACGTGGCCAGGTTCTTCCTGGAGTTCACCGTGGACGAGTCCTGCGGGCAGTGCACGCCCTGCCGTGAGGGGACCAAGCGGATGCTGGAGATCCTGACCCGCATCACCCACGGCGAGGGCACGCTGCAGGATATCGAGAAGCTGGAAACGCTGGCGGCTTCCATCAGCCGCACGTCCCTGTGCCAGCTGGGGATAACCGCGCCCAACCCCGTGCTGAGCACGCTGAGGTATTTCCGCGACGAATACGTCGCGCACGTCGTTGAGAAGCGGTGCCCGGCGAAGGTGTGCCGGGCGCTCATCCGCTACGAGATCATCCCCGAGCACTGCAAGGGATGCACGCTGTGCGCCAGGTTCTGTCCCACGCACGCCATCAAGGGAGAGCGGCGCGAAGTGCACACCATCGACCCGGAGCTGTGCATCAAGTGCGGCGAGTGTCTGGCGCGGTGCAACGTGGGAGCGGTCGTGAAGATTTAGGCCGGAGGCAGCCGGCGGCTTCCTCCGGTCCGGTCCGTGCGGCGGACCGGGGCGTCTCCCCGGGGGCGGGGGCGCTCCGGGACTCCGTTGCGCGGCCGAAGTCCGCGCCGGGGCGTCCGGCGCAACATATCACGTGGGTGATGCCCACCACGCCATTGACGATGGAGGGAGAAGACCGGTATGGCGATCAATGACACCTGCGCCTGTTCGGCGCAGGACGAGGCCGCCGTCAGGGCCGCGCTCGAGAGCTTCGAGCACACCCGGACGAACCTTATCCCCATCCTGCACGAGATACAGGACAGGACGGGAAGGATAACCGGGTGGGCGATGGAGCAGGTGGCCGAGGCGCTGAAGATGCCGCTCGCCGAAGTGTGGGGCACGGCGACCTTCTACACGATGTTCGACATCGAGGGCGCGGCGAAGCACATCGTGCGCGTCTGCGACAGTCCGCCCTGCCACATCACCGGCTCCGCGGCGGTGCTTCAGGCGGTGCAGGAGGAGCTGGGCATCAAGCCCGGCGAGGTGACTCCTGACGGGATGTTCGGACTGGAGGAGGTGGCCTGTCTGGGACTGTGCGGCGTCGCGCCGGTGATGCTCATCGACCGGGAGGTCTTCGGCAACCTGACGCCCGAGATGGTGCCCGGGATCATCGCGAGGTTCCGGGAGGAGGGTTGAGGAGATGGCATTCTTCCGAGCGCACGTGCTTGTCTGCTGCGGAAACACCTGTTCCATGCGGGGAGGTCCCGCCCTGCTCCAGCAGCTGGCCCGGCTGGTGGAGGAGAAGGGCCTGAAGGACGAGGTCCGGGTGGTGGAGACCGGCTGCCTGGGCATCTCCGAGCACGGCCCGGCGATGGTGGTCTATCCGGAAGGGATCATCTACGCCCGGGTCAAGGCCGCCGACCTTCCCGAGATCGTCGAGGAGCACCTGCTGAAGGGGCGGCCCGTCCAGAGGCTGCTCTACAAGGGGCCGCAGGCGCCGAAGATGGAGCCGGAGACGAAGGTCACCTACTTCGGCAAGCAGCAGAAGATCGTTCTTCGCAACTGCGGCATCATCGACCCCCGCTCCATCGAGGAGTATATCGCCGTCGGAGGCTATCAGGCGCTGGGCAAGGCGCTGACCGAGATGACCCCGATGCAGGTGGTGGAGGAGGTCAAGAAGTCCGGCCTGCGCGGGCGCGGAGGAGCCGCCTTCCCGGCCGCCCTGAAATGGGAGGCTGTGGCGGACGCTCCGGGCCGCGACAAGGTGGTCGTCTGCAACGCGGACGAAGGAGAGCCGGGGAACTTCAAGGACCGCCTCATCATGGAGGGCGACCCGCACTCGGTCATCGAGGCGATGGCCATCGCAGGGTATGCCGTGGGCGCCCGGCACGGATACGTCTACATCCGGGGCGAGTACCGGCAGTCCGTCGAGAACTTCGAGCGCGCCATCGCCGTGGCCCGCGAGATGGGCCTGCTGGGGTCGAACATCTTCGACTCGGGATTCGATTTCGACATCACGGTCTACAAGGGCGCCGGGGCCTATGTCTGCGGCGAGGAGACCGCCCTCATCGAGTCGCTGGAGGGCCATCGCGGTGAGCCGCGCCTGAAGCCGCCGTTCCCGGTGACGCACGGCCTCTGGGGGATGCCGACGCTGGTGAACAACGTCGAGACCCTGGCCTGCGTGCCGCCCATCATCTCCAACGGAGCCTACTGGTTCTCGGGGATAGGCACCGAGTTCAGCAAGGGGACCAAGATCTTCTCGCCCTGCGGGGACATCCTGCTTCCGGGAGTCATCGAGGCGCCGTTCGGCATCACGGTCCGCGAGGTGCTCTTCGACATCGCCGGGGGTTCGCGCTCCGGCGCGGACATCAAGGCGGTGCTGGTGGGCGGACCGAGCGGCGTGATGATCGGGCAGGAGAGCTTCGACAGGAAGTTCGCGTTCGAGGACCTTTCGCCGGGGGCGGGGGCTCTGATCGTGATGGACGAGACCCGCTGCGTGGTTGACGTGGTGGCCAACTGCCTGAAGTTCTTCGCCCACGAGTCCTGCGGCCAGTGCGTGCCCTGCCGGGAAGGCTGCAAGCGCGTGCGCGACATCGTCTACGGATGGACGCGCGGCGAGGGCGACGAGTTGGAGCTGGATATGGTCCGCCGGGTGGGGATAAACATGCGCCTTGCGTCACGGTGCGGCCTGGGACAGTTCGCTCCGGTGGCGCTGCTTTCGGCGATGGAGCTTTTCCCCGAAGAGATCAGGGCGCACGTAGTGGATAAGAGGTGTCCCGCGGGAGTCTGCCCGATGGACAGCGTGGTTTCCGTGAAAGAGGAGCAACTGAGTTGGCAAAGGTAACACTGACCATCAACGGCCGCCCGGTGGAGGCGGAGGAGGGCCAGACCGTACTCCAGGCCGCCACCGCGGCGGGGATATACATCCCGACGCTGTGCGCGCACCCGGACCTCCGTCCGGAGGGGGTGTGCCGCATCTGTGTGGTGGAGGTGAAGGGGCAGCGCGTGCTGCCGACGGCGTGCACGCTCCCGGTGGCGGAGGGGATGGTGGTCGAGACCCACACCCCGAACGTCCGGGAGGCGCGCAGGATCGTGACGGAGCTTCTGCTGGCGAACCATCCCACGGACTGCCTGACCTGCACGCGCAACCAGACGTGCGAGCTGCAGAAGCTCGCAAAGGAGTTCGGCATCCGCCACATCGCCTTCGAGGGCGAGAAGCGGCACCTGGACCCGGACACCTCCTCGCCGTCCATCGTCCGCAACCCGGACAAGTGCGTGCTGTGCCAGCGCTGCGTGCGGGTGTGCCACGAGATACAGAGCGTGGGGTGCATCTTCACATCCAACCGCGGATGGGAGACGGAGATCGGCCCGCCGTTCGGGATGGAGCTGGCCAAGACGGCGTGCGTCTACTGCGGCCAGTGCGTGGCGCACTGCCCCACCGGCGCGCTGGAGACGGTGAACCCGTCCGAGCAGATCTGGGAGGCGCTGCGCGACCCGGACAAGTTCGTCATCGTGCAGACGGCTCCGGCCGTGCGGGCGGCGTTCGGAGAGGAGTTCGGGATGCCGCCGGGGACGCCCGTCACCGGGAAGATGGTGGCGGCGCTGCGCCAGATGGGCTTCGACAAGGTCTTCGATACGGACTTCGCCGCGGACCTGACCATCGTGGAGGAGGGCTCGGAGCTCATCAAGCGGCTGCAGGAGGGCGGCACGCTGCCAATGATCACCTCCTGCAGCCCGGGGTGGATCAACTTCATCGAGGTGTTCTACCCTGACCTGCTGCCGCACCTGTCCACCTGCAAGAGTCCGCAGCAGATGTTCGGGGCGCTGGCCAAGACCTACTACGCGCAGAAGATCGGCGTGGACCCGGCCAAAATGGTGGTGGTCTCCATCATGCCGTGCGTGGCCAAGAAGTTCGAGTGCGAGCGTCCCGAGATGCGCTCCAGCGGGTACAAGGACGTGGACTACGTCCTGACCACCCGCGAGGCCGCCCAGATGATGAAGGAGGCCAGCATCGACCTGTCGCGGCTGGAGGACGAGGAGTTCGACAAGCCGCTGGGCATCAGCACGGGGGCCGGGGTCATCTTCGGGGCGACGGGCGGCGTGATGGAAGCCGCGCTGCGCACGGCCTACGAACTCATCACCGGCAAGGAGCTTCCGAGCCTGGACATCACGGCCGTCCGCGGGATGGACGGGGTGAAGGAGGCCGTCGTCGACGTGGACGGCGTCCAGGTCAAGGCCGCCGTGGCGCACGGACTGGCCAACGCCCGGAAGCTGATGGACATGGTGCAGTCCGGAGAAGCGGACTACACGTTCATCGAGGTGATGGCGTGTCCCGGCGGGTGTCTGGGAGGCGGAGGGCAGCCTCAGCCCACCACCCCGGAGATCCGCATGAAGCGGGCTCAGGCCATCTACGCCATCGACAAGGACATGCCGATGCGCAAGTCCCACGAGAACCCGGCCATCCAGGAGCTGTACCGGGAGTTCCTGGGCGAGCCTCTGGGACACAAGTCGCACGAGCTGCTGCATACGCACTACAGGCCGCGCAGCCCGTATCTGGAGATCGAGGAGGAGCAGGAGAAGAGCCTGGTCTGACAGGCGCCTGCTTCCCGCTGTCCGGGAAGGGGGCGGGGCCCGGAAGGCCCGCCCCCTTCTCAAGCCGCAAGCTGTTGCAACTGGCGCGCATTCGCTCCAGGCGGTCCCGGCTGCGCAATGCCGGGGATGCGGCAGCTATAATAGAGTCTGGAGAAGAAAGCGAGGAGACGGCTGAGAGGCGCCTTCGGGGAGCCCCGGCAGGGCACCCGGGGGCGAAGCGGCCCGGTCCGTATCTGCCATGCAGACCACCATCAAAGAGAGAATAGACCACATCCTGAGCGACGCCGAGGTCGAGAGCATCCTGGAAGAGGGGAAGCGCCGCTCGCGCGACTTCGCGCTCCGGGCTCTGGAGGACGGCAGGGCGGCGCAGGGCCTGACTCTGGAGGAACTGGCGGCGCTGGCGTATTCCGAAGACCCGGAAGTGCTGGCCGGCCTGCGGGACGCCGCGCACTCCATCAAGAAGCGCATCTACGGCGAGCGGATGGTGTTCTTCGCTCCGCTTTACATCTCCAACTTCTGCTCCAACAACTGCCTGTACTGCGGCTTCCGTCACGCGAACAAGGGGCTGCCGCGCAAGGCCCTGACCCCGGAGGAGATTGCCGAAGAGGTGCGCGCGCTTCTGAGGCAGGGGCACAAGCGGCTTCTGCTGGTTGCGGGGGAAGACCCTCGCACGAGCGGCATCGACTATCTGGAGCAGGCGGTGGCCGCGGTCTACGGAGTGCGCGAGAACGGCGCCAGCATCCGGCGCGTGAATGTGAACTGCGCCCCGCTCTCGGTGGAGGATTTCCGCAGGCTGAAGGCCGCCCAGATCGGCACCTATCAGGTCTTTCAGGAGACATACCATCGCCCCACCTACCGGCGCGTGCATCCCAGCGGGATGAAGGCCCACTACGACTGGCGCATCACCGCCCCGGACCGCGCGATGGAGGCCGGGATAGACGACATCGGGGTGGGCGTGCTGTTCGGCCTGTACGACTGGCGGTTCGAGATCGTGGCGCTCCTGGCGCACGCGCGGTACCTTGAGACGAAGTTCGGCGTGGGACCCCATACCATCTCGGTGCCCCGGCTGGAGCCGGCCGAGGGAGCGCCGCTGTCCGTCGAGTCTCCGTACCGCATCACGGACGAGGAACTGAAGAAGGTAGTGTCCCTGCTTCGGGTGGCGGTGCCGTACACGGGGATGATCCTGAGCACGCGGGAGGCTCCGGAGCTGCGGGACGAGCTGTTCGCGCTGGGCATCTCGCAGACCTCGGCGGGAAGCCGGACGACCCCCGGGGGATACGCCGGCGGAGACAACGAGGAGCTGGCTCCCACGCGTCTGGCCCAGTTCACGGTGCAGGACCACCGCTCGCTTGCGGAGATGGTGCAGTCGTTCGTGAGAGGGGAGTACATCCCCAGCTTCTGCACCGCCTGCTACCGCTCCGGGCGCACGGGCGACCGGTTCATGGCGCTGGCCAAGAGCGGGAAGATCCACGACATCTGCCAGCCGAACGCGCTGGCCAGCCTGAAGGAGTATCTGCTGGACTACGCGGACGAGGAGACGCGCAGGGCGGGCGAGGAGCTCATCGCGGCCAGCCTGAAAGCCCTGCCCGAGAATCTCCGCCGCACCACGGAGCAGATGCTGGCCCGCCTGGAGGCCGGCGAGCGGGACGTGTATCTCTGAGGGGAATCCTGTGGACCCATCCCGGCTGAAAGCTTTGCTGGAGCGCGCGGACGACAGCGGCGACCTGACGCGTGAGGAGGTCCGCGACCTTCTCTCGCTGGAGGAGCCCGCACAGGTGCAGGCGCTGCTTCAGACGGCCGACCGCGTGCGCGCGCGCGAGGTGGGAGACGAGGTCCACATCCGGGGGCTCATCGAGTTCTCGAACCACTGCCGCAAGAACTGCGCCTACTGCGGGGTGCGGCGGGACAACACCCGCCTGGAGCGCTACCGGATGACCCCGGAGGAGATCGTGGAGCTGGCGGTCCATCTGGATTCCCGCGGCATCCGGACGGCGGTGCTGCAGTCCGGGGAGGACGCCTGGTATACGGGCCCGATGCTGGCGGAGGTGGTCCGGGCCATCAAGTCGCGGACGGATATGGCGGTGACGCTGTCCGTGGGGGAGCGGCCGCGGGAGGACTATGCTCTGTGGCGGGAGGCCGGCGCCGACCGGTTCCTGCTCCGTCACGAGACCGTGAACTCCCGCCTGTTCGATTCGATGCAGACCGGGTCGTCCCTTGAGAACCGGCTGCGCTGCATCCGGGACCTGCGCTCGCTGGGCTACCAGGTGGGCATCGGGTTCATGGTGGGCCTGCCGGGGCAGACCGTGGAGGACCTGGCCGACGACCTGATGTTCGCCCGCGAGTTCCAGCCGGACATGCTGGGCATCGGCCCGTTCATCCCGCACCCGGACACCCCGCTGGGCGGGCATCCCGGCGGGACGCTCGAGATGTCGCTGAAGTGCGTCGCTCTGGGACGAATCCTGACGCGGGACTCGCTCATCCCCGCCACCACCGCCATCGGCTCCATCGACGAGTTCGGCCGGGAGAAGGCGCTGCAGGCGGGAGCGAACGTCGTGATGCCCAACTACACCCCTCCCGGGAGGAGGGAAAAGTACGAGATCTATCCCAACAAGCGATGTGTGGGCGAGGACCCGGCTCTGTGCCACGGCTGCCTGCAGGCGCGCATCCTGGCCATCGGGCGCCGGGTGGCGACGGGGCGGGGGGATTCGCCCAAGAAGCGGACTGCGGCCGGGGTGGTCTCCTGACGCCGGACGAAGGAATGGAGAGACTCTTTCCAGATGGCTGACACGAAAAAGAAGGACGTTATCATCGGCATCTTCGGGCGCCGGAAGGTGGGCAAGAGCAATCTGGCCGCCTCTCTGGGAGGAAAGGTGCGTCCTCCCCGCAGCGCGGCCGCCGTGGCGAACGCCCCGGTCAGGCTCAAGGGGCTCGGCAACGTGAACCTGCTGGTGCCGCCGGGGCTGGACGACGAGCGGGCGCTGGGGGTGGAGGCGGCCGAGGCCCGGGCGCTGCTGGAGCGCATCGACCTGGCCGTGGTGGTCATCGACGCGTCGCTCGGATGGTCGGACTATGAGCGGTTCCTGCTGTCCAGAATCCGCTTCTCGGGCGACCCGGTCGTTGCCGTCGTGAACGCCGGGCCGGACGAGGACCCGTCCGGCCTGCTGGAGATGCTGGAGCGGTTCAACGTCCCCGCCGTGGCCCTGGACCTGTCCGGACCGGCCGACGCTTCGCCCGTGGTCAGGCTTCTGGCCTCGGAGGTCAAGAGGGTGCGCGAGCAGCCCAGCCTGGTGAGCGGGCTCGTGAAGAAGGGCGACACGGTGTGGCTGGTGCTGCCGGACAGCCGTCCCAGCTATGTGGACCCGGTGGGCCCTCTGGAGATGCGCCTGACCGCGGACGCGGTGGAGGCGGGCGCGACCGTCTCGGTCATCCGCGCTTCCGAGCTGCGCCGCCGCTGGGAGCAGACCACGGAACGCCCCGACCTGGTGGCCGCTGATGCGAGCGTGTTCGGCCAGGTGCTGGACCTGCTGCCGGAGGACGTCCCTCTGACGACTCCCCGCATCCTGCTTGCGCGTCAGAGGGGGGAGCTGGACCTGTACGTGCGGGGGGCGGAGGCCATCAGCGACCTGAAGCCCGGCGACCGGGTGCTCATCGCGGAGGCGTGCGGGCTGCATGTGCAGCCGGACGACATCGCCCGGGTGGAGGTGCCCAACCTGCTGCGCAGGTGGGTGGGCGGCGACCTGGAGTTCTCCACGTCAGGAGGGGGGAGCCGTCTGGAAGGCATCGAGGGCTACGATTTGGTGGTGCGGTGCGCGGCGTGCACGCTGGACCCGGCCAGCTCGGCCGAGAGCCTGAAGGCGGCGCGCGAGTCGGGCACGCCGGTCACGAATTACGGGGTGGCCCTTGCCTATCTTCACGGCATCCTGCCCCGGATGATCGAGCCCTTCGTCCGGGCGGGCGAGCTGGCGCCGGTGCGTCCCGAAAGCCGCTCCATCCCGGTGGAGCTGCACGATGAGCTCTGTCTGCCGCCCGGGATGTGAAGGGGATGCGCGCCTTGCCGGGAATCCTCGCGGCCTGCGTGCTGGGAACGTGCCTGCCGGGCGGCGCCCGTGCGGAGCTGATGGGAAGCGCCCCGGCGGCAGCGCGCGTGACGGCCGGGGTGCGGGAGGCGCTGCAGGCGCTGAAGGAAGGCGGGTGGGAGGGCCGCAGCCGGGCCATCGTGGTGGATATCGCCAATCAGCGTCTGATGCTCTTCGGGGAGGGCGGGAAGGTTGAGAAAAGCTGGCGGGTGTCCACCTCCAAATACGGCGTGGGCTCCGAGCCGCGCTCCTACAGGACGCCCGTGGGACTGCACCGGATATGGCAGAAGTCCGGCGCCTCGGCGCGGCCCGGCCAGCCGCTGAAAGGCGGCGAACCCATCGACATCCCCGTGTCCGAAGAGGCGGGCGCCCGGAAGGTCTACATCACCTCACGAGCCCTCAAGCTGGAAGGGCTCGAAGAGCGGAACCGCACCAGCCGTTCGCGCGGGATATGGATACACGGCACCTCGGCGGAGGAGTTCATCGGACGCCCCGCCTCCATCGGCTGCGTCCGCCTGCGGAACGTGGACGTCATCGAACTCTTCGAGATGGTCCCGGAGGGGACGCTGGTCTACATCACCGACCGGAAGTAGCCCCCTCGCGATGGCAGAACACCAGCAGCGCGTTGGCCACGGCGCGCTCGCGTCCGCCCGTGCCGTCCGGGCTGGCTCCGTCCGAGGGGTGGTTGGCCACCCTGCCCTCGATGACCATCGTCGCGGACCCGCCGCTGTCCAGGTCCATCGCGTCGCTCGCTCCGAACTCCAGCATCAGGTCGGCCATCTGCTTCTGGTAGATGCCCAGGCTGAAGTCCGGCTGGCGTCCGTCCACCGTTATCAGCACCACCTTCCTTCCGTCCGCCGAGATCCCGACCGCGGAGCGCGGATGACGAAGGAGATAGTGCTCCTTCTTCCAGTCGGGCGTGAACTCTTCGCCCTCCGGGAACGGCTTCAGGGAGTCCTGATGGAAGCTGCCGTCCTTGAGGATGAGCGGCCCGCCGCCGATGGCCTGCCAGACGTCGTCCAGCGGCCGGGTGGAGCGCAGGTCCAGCCGCATCACCTGCCAGAGCTTTGCCTTCTCCCGGAGCCACTCTCCGGCCTTCCCGCGTCCCGCCAGCACGAGACCGCCTTTCGGGATGCGGCGCGGCGGAGCATCCGTCGCCACCTCGGTCACAAGGCCGGCCGGGGTCAGGAACACCTCCGTGATGGGTGAGGCGGCATTGCCCGGCGTCGGCAGGCCGTACCGCGAGGTGTAGACACAGAGCCAGCCGTCCTGTATCTCGCTGTTCATCAGGGTGACGGGATGCTCGCTGCCGTCCGGAGCCACGACCCGCGCCTGCCAGGTCCACTCATCGGTGAAGCGGTCTATCACGGCCCGCCCGTCCTTCAGAAGAGCGAACGCGCTCCGGGCCTTCGGGGCCATCACGACCTCCCCGTCCACCACGGTGAGCCCCTGTTCGATGCCGTTCGGCCCCCAGTAGTCTCCGTTCACGGCCGCGACGGCTCCGTGCCGCTGTGCGATGGAGCGGACTGTCTCCACCCCGGCCACCACATCGTGGGAAAGCCCGGTGCGCAGGGACACCCCCGGCACGTTCAGGTCCACGAGAAGGACGTTGATGTTCATCGGGTCGGCGGTGACGCGATGGATGTGCGTCACCCCCGGACAGACCTCGCGGCGCTCCTCGGACACGGTCTGCATCAGCGGGACGTCCGGATAGAACGGCAGCCCCGCCGTGCCGCTCTCCTGCGGGAGGACGGGCACGCGCGCCGCAACGCTCAGAAACACTGCCAGAAGAAGGGCCTTCGCGTCCATAGCGCCAATTGATTTGGACCCGGCGCCCCGGGATTCCTGCCGGCGGCCGGATGCTCCCGGAAACGCCCCGGGACCGGCGAATTGACCCGCATCAAGGAGGAAGACGGACGGAAGGCGCATCCTGAGCATGAAGCCGGGCCGCCCGCCACGGACTGGACTCTTCAGCCCCTCAGACGGCGAGGACGGCCCGTAAGGAGAAGGTCATGCAGACACTGGCGTACAACCTGAACGACAGGGCGGAGTTCGCGGAGGATGGCATCGTCAGCAAGACGATGGTGGATGAGCCCTTCGCAAAGGTCATCCTGTTCGGATTCGCTGCCGGTCAGTCTCTGTCGGAGCATACGAGCAGCATGCCGGCCATCATCCACATCCTGTCCGGGAGAGGGAAGGTGCTTCTCGGCAGCGAGTGGCACGAGGCCGGGCCCGGCTCCTGGTATTTCATGCCTCCGGGCCTGAACCACGCCATCCGGGCCGATGAGGACACCGTCATGCTCCTCACGATGTTCCGCAGCGCCGCGGCGCCGGTCGCCGGACCGTAAGACCGGCGCATCCCGGCGGCGCTTCGCCCGGGGAAACGGAGCCCGAAGGATTTGCTGAGAGACCTGGTCCTGAAGAATCGCAGCTACCGGCGCTTCCGGCAGGAGCGGGAGGTGCCGCTCCGGACCCTGAGGGAGCTGGTGGAGCTGGCGCGCCTGTCTCCCTCTGCCGCCAACCTGCAGCCGCTGAAGTTCGTGCTGGTGTCGGCGCCGGACGTCTGCGCCAGGGTCTTCCCGACGCTGGCGTGGGCGGGATATCTGCAGGACTGGGACGGACCCGCGGAGGGCGAGCGCCCGTCGGGCTACATCATCATCCTGGGGGACACGCGCATCCGTTCCCACATCGACTGCGACCACGGCATCGCCGCGCAGTCCATCATGCTGGGCGCCGTGGAGCGAGGGCTGGGAGGATGCATCATCGGGTCGGTGGACCGCGAGCGTCTCCGGAGCGAGCTCGGCATCGCCGCCCATCTGGACATCCTTCTGGTGCTGGCGCTGGGCGAGCCCGCGGAGACGGTGGTCATCGACGACGCCCCTCCCGGCGGCGACATCCGCTACTGGAGGGACGCATCCGGGGTGCACCACGTGCCGAAGCGCACGCCGGAAGAGCTGATCGCGGCGGAGTTCTGAGCGGGGCGGCCCGCTACAGGACGCTTACGTCGCTCGATTCCCCCAGCATGAAGCGGTAGGCGCGCGGCTTGGTGTCGCAGCGCCGCACGGTGGAGTTGCGGCCGATGAGGCTGTCCTCCATCCGCACCCCCAGGTCCTCGATGCGGCACTCCTCGAGGATGATGGAATGCTCTATCTCGCAGCGCGTGATGATGCATCCGTCGCTGATGGAGGTGAAAGGGCCGATGTAGGCGTCGGTGATGACGCATCCCTCGCCGATGATGACCGGTCCCCGGATGGTGCTCCGCTCGACTCGCGTCCCCTTGCCGATGTTCACGCGGCCGTGGAGTACGGACTCCGCGTCCACATCGCCCTCGATACGGGTCTCGATGTCCTCCAGGACGATCCGGTTCGCTTCGAGCATATCCTCGCGCTTCCCGGTGTCCTTCCACCAGCCTCTGATGACGTGCGCCCGCACATTGCGCCCGGTGTCCACCAGATACTGGATGGCGTCGGTTATCTCCAGTTCCCCCCGCCAGCTGGGCTTGATGGCGTTCACCGCCTCGAAGATGGTGGAGTCGAACATGTACACCCCTACGAGAGCCAGGTCCGACTTCGGCTCCTTCGGCTTCTCCACCAGCCGCACGATGCGCTCACCGTCCAGCTCCGCCACCCCGAACGCCCCCGGATTCGGGACATGAGCCAGCAGGATCTGCGAGTTCGGCCTCTCGGCGCGGAACCGGTCCACCAGTTCGGTTATCCCGTCCCGGATGAGGTTGTCGCCCAGATACATCACGAACGTGTCGTCCCCGATGAAGTCCTGAGCTATCTTCACCGCGTGGGCCAGGCCGAGCGGAGCCTCCTGCTGGATGTAGGTGATCTTCACTCCCCATCTGGACCCGTCCCCGCAGGCCGCCCGGATCTCCTGATGCGTGTCGCCCACCACGATGCCCACATCCGTGATGCCGGCGTCCCTGACCGCCTCGATGGTGTAGAACAGGATGGGCTTGTTCGCGACAGGGACCAGTTGCTTGGCGCTGGTATGCGTGATGGGGCGCAGGCGCGTGCCCTTGCCTCCGCTGAGGATAAGTGCTTTCACGTTGCCTCGAAGCCTCCGTTCCGGGACCGGAAGTAGTCCGCCACGCGGCGGATGATATCGTCCAGAGGAGTGGACGGGGCGAAGCCGATGGTCCGCCTCAGCTTCTCCGTATCCGGCCGCCGCCGCTGCATGTCCTCGAACCCCGCCGGGTACGCGCTGGAATACGGCACGTACTGCATCGGCGACCGGGAGCCGCAGATGGCGCGGACGCGGCGGGCCAAGTCCTCTATGGATGTTTCCTCACTTCCGCCCAGATTGAACACCTCTCCGGCCGCAGAGGGGGCCTCCATCAGACGGATGATGCCCTCCACCGCGTCGCCCACATACGTGAAGTTGCGCCGCTGACGGCCGTCCCCGTAGACCGGGATGGGCTCCCCGCGGAGTGCCTTCTGGACGAAATTCGGCAGGACCATCCCGTAGGTGCCGGTCTGGCGGGGTCCCACCGTGTTGAAGAAGCGGACGATGATTGTCCGGATGCCCCGCTCGCGGTGGTGAGCCAGCGCGCAGAACTCGTCCATCGCCTTGCTGGTGGCGTATAGCCAGCGGGTGACGCTGGTGGCTCCGATGATGCTGTCGTCCGTCTCCCGCAGAGCATCAGAGCAGTTCTTCCCGTAGACTTCGGACGTGGAGGCGATCAGGACGCTCTGTCCCGGCGACGCGGCGTCCAGCACGTTCTCCGTGCCCCGCAGGTTCACGCGGATGCTCTGAAGCGGCTGGTCGAGGATGCGGCGCACCCCCACCGCGGCGGCAAGATGGTAGACCTGGTCGGACTCCCGCACGAGGGCGGCTGTCAGAGTCCCGTCGAGGACCGAGCCCTCCACGACCCTGAGAGGCGCATCCGGAGGGATATGCTCAAGGTTCTCCCGGCAGCCGGTCGAGAAGTCGTCCAGCACCGTGACAGCGTCTCCGCGCTCCAGCAGCCTGTCCACAAGATGCGAGCCGATGAACCCGGCTCCGCCCGTCACCAGGACTCTCACCGGCGCCCCTCCTCCGCGATCAGGCAGCGCACTCCCCGGCGGCGGCATATCTCTTCCACGGGCTCCAGCAGCACCTGCGATGCCACGACCACAGCTCCCGGCCGGGTCTCGCTGAGGACGCGTTCCAGTTCTTTCAGCGAGCGCGGAGCTTCGACATCCAGCGTCAGCACTCCCGAAGGAGCGTCCGCCAGCCCGCTTGCCCTCGCCAGCGCCCCGGCCCCGTTCTCCTCCATCCCGGGAGGGGTCACCAGCACCCATCGCCCCGCCCCGGGGAGCAGCCCGGAAAGAAGGCGGTACAGGGCTCGCGACCCGGTCAGCAGGAGAAGCAGGATGGCGGCGTAGGCGCCCGCCGCCGGGAGCCCCGGGGCCTTCCCCGTGGCAAGCCCGGCGGCAAGAGAGAGGACAGTTCCGGCGACGCAGCCCGCCGCCAGCTGGAGGAACGCCCGCGCGTCCAGGTGACGCCACGCGCCGCGATAGACTCCCGCCAGGGCAAGCCCGGCGGCGCTGCCCCCCACCAGCAGGGCCACCTCCCAGCGGGACGAGGAGGCCCCTCCGGCTGCCGCCGCCATCTCCATCGTCAGGACCGACGCCGAGAACGCCAGCAGCATATCTGCGAGCGCTGTGGCGGTCTGCTTCTTGTGAAGGCGCTGCGCGAAGAGCACCGTCCCTCCCGGCTGGGCGGACGGCGGCACGGCGGAATACACATCCACCCGGGCCAGTACCCTTCCCAGCATCAGCAGCCCGGCCGCCGCGATGGAACCCACGGCCGGCAGCATCGGCGCCCGCAGCAGCATGGCCGCCACGCCCATCACCCCGATGAGAAGGGAGACCCCGCAGAGCAGAAGCACCGCCTGCGGCTCCGACAAACCCAGCCTCACAAGCCGGTGCGATGTGTGGTCGCAGCCTCCCTGCGAGATGGCCCTGCCGTTCATCTTGCGCATCACCGTCACGAAGGTGGTGTCGAAGATGGGCACGGCCAGCACCACACACGGGAAGAGCACCGCCCACGCCGCCGCGGTGCTGGTGGCCACGGAGGTCTCGATGGCCAGCGCCGCAAGCATCAGTCCCAGGAACATGCTGCCGCAGTCGCCCATGAAGACCCGCGCCGGATGGAAGTTGAAGACCAGGAAGGAGAGCGACGCCCCTGCGAGGGCGCTGGCGGCCACAGCGGCCGGCTGATTCCCCGCAAACGCCGCCCCTGCGGCGATGACCAGCGCGGCCGCTGCCGATACCCCAGCGGCCAGCCCGTCCATGTTGTCCAGCAGGTTGATGGCGTTCGTGATGCCCACCACGAACAGGATGGTGAACAGCCAGGCGGCCGCGCTCCCGCCGTTCACCCCGAAGTGCACCCCACCGGCCACCAGGATGCACGCGGCGGCCACCTGCGCCAGAAGCTTGTGTTGAGGACGGAGGCTGCGCAGGTCGTCAACCAAGCCCACCCCGAAGATCAACGCCCCGGCCGCAAGAGCGAACGCCATATCCGGCCACAACCCCCCGGACACGGCGAGCCCCCCGGCGAACGCGCCGAAGATGGCGGTCCCCCCCAGCAGCGCGGTGGGCCGGCGGCTCCAGCGGTCGGCTCGCGGCCTGGCCACCATCCCGGCGCGGCCCGCGAACAGGATGACGAGCGGGGTGAGAGCGAGCCCCAGAACAAATGAGGCTCCTCCCGACTGCAGCAGCGCCACCCCGCCGGCGTCGATGCTCAATGCCGGCCCCCCTCCCCGCCGCGTCTGAAGTATTCCACCGTGCGTCTCAGTCCCTCTTCGAAGCTGACCAGCGGCTCATATCCCAGAAGAGTCCGTGCTTTGGAGATGTCAGCGTGCGAGTGCTTCACGTCTCCCGGCCTTTCCGGCTCGTAGACGGGTTCGCACTGCACCCCGGTTATCTCGCACAGCCTGCGGAAGAGCTCGTTCAGCGTGAAGCGCTCGCCGCACGCCGCGTTCAT
>FWWM01006400.1_pt1 | contig 24715 bp, 23 predicted proteins | sample 2228351 | NCBI WGS metagenome assembly FWWM01 (sample SAMEA103939774, study PRJEB20133) | metagenome
GCGGCGAACGCCGGTGCGATCGCGGCGATCAACGCGAGCGCGATCGCCACCACCGGCCAGACGATCGGCTCGTTCCACTCGGCGATCTTCTGCGCGCGCAGCGCGGGATCGAGCCGGTAGTACAGCAGCAGGTCCTTGACCAGGTTGGTCGGCTTGGTGTTGTGCAGCCACTGGTGATACGCGCCGGCGGCGTACGGGTTGTAGCCGAAGCTCCACGGCGCGTCTTCCTGCAGGATCGCCACCATGCGGTCGATCGTCGCCTGCTTCTCGGGGCCGTCGTCCAGCATCTTCAGCTTCTCGAACAGGCGGTCGTATTCGTCGTTCTGGTAGTTGGCGACGTTCTCGCCGTTGCCGCCGGTCAGCGCCTTCGAGTTCGGTCCGTACAGCAGGAACAGGAAGTTCTCGGCGTCCGGATAGTCCGCGAGCCACCCCCAGAAAAAGATCTGCAACGAACCCTTGTCGGCCTTGTCCTGGAAGCGGTTGTAGTCGGTCGCGCGCACCTCGAGCTGCACGCCCAGCTTGGCGAACTGTCTGACCATCCAGTCGACCTCGGCCTTGATCTCCGGGGTCAGCACGCGCTGGTAGTCGTAGTTGAGCACCAGCGGCTTGCCGGTCACGGCGTCACGGCCGTCGGGGTAACCCGCTTCGGCGAGCAGCTTCTTGGCGACTTCGAGCGACTTGCGCACCGGCTTGCCGTCGACCACGTCGTAGACGACGCGGTTGATGCCCTCCGGTCCGCCGCGCCAGCCGAACACGCCGGGCGGCACCGGGCTCATCGCCGGCACGCCGCTCGCCTTCGTCTCGAAGATCTTGACGTACTCCTCCCAGTCGATCGCGATCGACAGCGCCTGCCGCAGCTTGCGGTTGCGCTGCTGCTGCTCGGGTGTGGCGCCCTTGCCCACCACCGGATCGAGCCAGTTGAAGCCGAGGTACCAGATCGAGATGTCGATCGTCTTCGGCAGCCTGATCTTGCGCTCATCGAACATCTGTGCGACGCGCGGCGAGTCGCGCGCATCGATCGCGTACTCGATGCCGTATTCGAAGCGGTAGGTTTGCGGCACGTCGTAGAAGCCCTGCAGGAACTTCGCCTTCAGCGGGATCTTCTCCTTCTCGATCGTGTACACGATGCGGTCGATGAACGGCATCGGCTTGCCGCAATCGGCAAGCAGCCCGGCGGCCTTGTCCTCGGCTTCGCCTTCGCACGGATACGGCTCGCCGCGGAAGTTCGGATTGCGCTCGAGCACGTGCCGGCGGTTTTCCTCGTACACGGTCATCATGTAAGGGCCCGTGCCCACCGGCCAGGTGTTCAGCGTCAGATTCTTTTCCGCCATGCCCGGTTGCGCGTAAAAGGCGTCGGCTTCCCACGGCACCGGTGCGAAGAAAGGCATCACGAGCCAGTAGCGAAACTGCGGGTACTTGCCCTTGATGCGGATGCGCAGCCGATGATCGTCGAGCGCCTGCGCGCCGGGGAAGTCGTACTTGCGGAAATCGAGGAACGGCAGGTCGCGGTCGGTCGGCGCCAGCCCCGCGCGCAGCTCGCGGTCGATTTTCTCGATCCGTTCGCCGTATTCCTTCAGCCCGACGATGTATTCGCTCATCAGCGAGAACGAAGGCGACTTGATACGCGTGGTCGCCAGCCTGCGGATCGCGTACACGTAGTCGTGCGCGGTGAGCTCGCGCGTGCCGGTGAGCGGAAAGTCGCTGATCTTGAACTTGTCGGCGGTGTCCTTGCGGGTCAGCCGGTGGTAGACGTAGTTGCCCGCCGCGTCCTTCGCGAACGCCGGATGCGGCGCGAACAGGATGCCTTTCCTGATCTCGATGTCGTAGACGCTCTCGGCGATCGCCTCGCCCGGCGCGTCGGGCGGCAGCTCGCGGCCGTCCTTGTCGAAGTAGCGCGGCGTCGGCACCGCGGCCGCGGTGCGCGGCGCCAGCTCATACGGACGCTTCAGGTAATGGAAGCGCAGCAGCGGCTCGTAGACATGGAAGGTGAACGGCGTTTCGTCGTTGCTGTACGAGGCGGTCGGATCGAGATAGCGCGGCGAGCGTTCGGTGAACGCCGCGAACAGCGTGTTGGTCCGCTCGGCGCCGCTCGGATGCGGGCTGTTGGCCACGCCGCTGCAGGCGGCGAGCACGGTGACAGCGAGCGGCAGCAGCGATCGACTGGGCATGAGACCGGATCTCCGAAGCGCCCTCGTGAGGCGCGCGGCACGGCGTGAGCGGCGCGGATTGTACGCAGGCCGCAGTCGCGTGGGTTGGGGCGAGGCAGCGCCGAACTTCAACGCACCCGGCCGTGTCGGAGTCCGGTTCGCACACCGCAGCCTGGGCAATGGCCTCGTTGGGGTTCGCTTCGCTCACCCCAACCTACACAGCCTCCGGGCTAGCGTCCGGACGCGAGCGGAGGCCGAGGGGCGCGCGATAAACTCGCGGCCGTGTCGACGACCGTCCGTCCCGAAGTTTCCGTCGCGACCTTCCGCTGGCCGGTGCGCGTTTACTACGAGGACACCGATGCCGGCGGCATCGTCTACTACGCGAACTTCCTGCGCTTCTTCGAGCGCTGCCGCACCGAGTGGCTGCGCGCGCTCGGCATCGCGCAACGCGAGCTGGCCGCCGAGTGCGGTCTGCATTTCGTCGTGGCGGCGCTCGCGATCGACTACCTGCGGCCGGCGCGGCTCGACGACATGCTGACGATAGAAGCGCGAATCGCCGAGCTGGCGCGCAGTTACCTCGTGTTCGAGCAGCGGGCGCGGCGCGGCGACGAACTTCTCGCGCGCGCGACGGTCAAGGTCGCGTGCGTCGATGCGCGGCGCGGCACGCCGGCGCGCCTGCCTGCCGATCTCGTGTCCCGCCTGCAGCCCGCCCTGGCTGCCTGATCCTCTCGCCCACCCGCCATGACCGCTGCCGCCGACCTCTCGATCCTCAAGCTGATCACGCAGGCGACGATCGTCGTGCAGCTCGTGATGGCGCTGCTGCTCGTCGTTTCGCTCGCCTCGTGGACGGCGATCTTCAGCAAGGGCTTTGCGATCCGCAGCGCGCGACGCGAGACGCTGCGCTTCGAAAGCACGTTCTGGGGCGGCGCCGACCTGGGCGCGCTCTATCAAGCCGCGTCGAATCCGCGCAAGAAGACCGGCGCGCTCGAGCGCATCTTCGAGGCCGGGATGAGCGAGTTTCTGAAGCTGCGCGGCAAGGGCGACGCACAGGCGATGCTCGATGGCGCGCGTCGCGCGATGCGCGCCGCCTACCAGCGCGAGATGGACGCGCTCGAGTCGCGGCTCGCCTTCCTCGCATCGGTCGGCTCGGTGAGCCCCTACGTAGGGCTGTTCGGCACCGTCTGGGGGATCATGCATGCGTTCACGGGGCTGGCGAGCCTGGAGCAGGCCACGCTCGCGACGGTCGCGCCCGGCATCGCCGAGGCGCTGATCGCCACCGCCATCGGCCTGTTCGCCGCGATCCCGGCGGTCGTCGCGTACAACCGCTTCGCGCACGACATCGACCGGCTCGCCAACCGCTTCGAGACCTTCATCGAGGAGTTCTCGAACATCCTGCAGCGGCAGCACTGAAGAGGCACGGCGATGGCCCTGCTCGCGCGCAGACAAGCCGGCAGCCGGCGCCGGATGCTGGCCGACATCAACGTCGTGCCCTACATCGACGTGATGCTCGTGCTGGTGGTGATCCTGATGGTGGCCGCGCCTTTCGTGAACCCGAGCCTGGTCAACCTGCCGACCGTCGGCAAGTCCTCCCGCGCACCGGACCGGCCGCTGGAGATCGTGATCCGTGCCGACGGCCGGCTCGCGCTGCGCGAGGTAGGCAAGGAACTCGCGAACGACCTGCCGGGCGCGGTGGCGGCGATCAAGAAGCGCCAGCAGGCCCAGAAGGATCGGCCGCCGCCGGTGGTGATCGCCGCCGACCGCGACGTGCGCTACGACCACGTGATGAAGGTGATGGACGCGCTGCAGAAGGAAGGCGTGGCGCGCGTCGGCCTGTCGGTGAAACCGCCAACCCCATGACGCCGGCGACCGCGTTGAACCGCAGCGACGCCCGCCCCGATCGAACGCGATGACCGCCGCCGTCCTGCACCGACCGCGCCTGCCCGGCGAGCAGCACCACACGCTGTCGTCGTTCGCGCTCGCGCTCGCGATGCACGCGCTGCTGTTCGGCGGGCTGTCGCTGGTCGTCCAGTGGCGCACGCAGCCCGAAGCGCCGGTCGTGGCCGAACTGTGGGGCAGCCTGCCGCCCATCGAAGTGCCGGCGCCGCCGCCCGCACCGCCGCCGCCTGCACCGAAGGCCGAGCCCGAACCCGAGCGGCGCGACGCCGACATCGTCGTCAAGCAGGAGAAGAAGGAACCGCCGAAACTCGAGCCCGACACCGCGAAGCTGGCGGAGGACAAGCGCCGGATCGAAGAGGAGAAGAAGCGGATCGAAGAAGAGAGGAAACGCGTCGAGGCGGAGAAGAAGAGGCTCGAAGCCGAGCGCAGGCGCGCCGAAGCGAAGCTCGCGGCCGAACGCGAGGCGCAGCGCCAGGCCGAAGTCGAGCGGCTGCTCGCGCAGGCGGGCAGCGCGCAGGGCGGACCGCAGGCGCACACCGGACCGACCGGAGGCAGCCGCGGCAGCGCCGAATACGCCGCGCGGCTCGTCGCCTACATCAAGCAGTTCATCGTCTTTCCCGTGCCAGAAGGCACGTCGCCGCAGATCTACGCCGAGTTCGAGGTCGAGCTGCTGCCCACCGGCGAACAGGCGCGCGTGCGGCTGGTCAAGCCGAGCGGTCTCGCGGGCTACGACGCGGCGGTCGAACGAGCCATCGCGCGCGCAAATCCGTTTCCACGTAAACCCGACGGCACCGTCGACCGTGTCGTGACCATCCGTTTCTATCCCGTCGAGAGGCGATGACGTACGTAAAGTCCACAGCACATCGCTCCCTATAATCGCCCGCTCATGATTCGATCGATCCGCATCGCGTGCTCCTTCGCGTTCGTGCTCGCGCTGTTCGCTGCCGCCACCGCAGCGGAGGCGCAGCTTCGCGTCGAGATCACCGGCGTCGGATCGAACCAGTTTCCGATCGCCATCGCCGATTTCCAGCGCGACGGTCAGATACCGCAGGACGTTGACGCGATCATCCGCGCCAATCTTCAGCGCTCGGGGCTGTTCCGCCTTGTCGATACGGGCGGCGCGGCGCTGCCGGAAAACGCCGCCGTCGCGCACGCCGAGTGGAAGGCGCGCGGCGCCGATGCGCTGGTGGTCGGTTCGATCGCGCGGCTCGCCGACGGCCGCTTCGACGTGCGCTTCCGGTTGTACGACACGGTCAAGCAGGTGCAGCTCGACGGGCTGTCGTACGTCAGCAGCGCGAACGACCTGCGGCTGAACGCGCATCGCATCTCGGACCGCATCTACGAGAAGCTGACCGGCGACCGCGGGGTGTTCGCCACGCGCATCGCGTACGTCGTCCAGCTCGGCCGCAATCAGTACGAGCTGCAGGTCGCCGATGCCGACGGTGCCAACGCGCAGCCCGCGCTGCGCTCGCGCGAGCCGATCATCTCGCCGGCGTGGTCGTTCGACGGCACGCGGCTCGCCTACGTGTCGTTCGAATCGGGCAAGCCGGTCGTCTACGTGCACACGCTCGCCACCGGCGCGCGGCGCGCGGTCGCCAACTTCCGCGGCAGCAACAGCGCGCCCGCGTGGTCGCCCGACGGCAAGACGCTGGCGGTCGTGCTCACGCGCGACGGCATCTCGCAGATCTACTCGATCGGCGTGGACGGCAACAACCTGCGGCGCCTGACCAACTCCGGCGCGATCGACACCGAGCCGGTGTTCTCGCCCGATGGCCGCTACATCTACTTCACGTCGGACCGCGGCGGCGGGCCGCAGATCTACCGGATGAGTCCGACCGGCGCCGACGTGCAGCGCGTGACGTTCAACGGCGACTACAACGTCACGCCGCGCGTCAGCCCGGACAGCCGGCAGATCGCGTACGTCGGCCGCCGCGACGGCCGCTTCCAGGTGTACGTGATGGACCTGGCCACCGGGCTGGAGCTCGCGGTGACCGACACCGTGATGGACGAATCGCCGAGCTTCGCGCCCAACGGTCGCCTGCTGCTTTACGCGACCGAAGTCAACGGCCGCGGCATCCTGGCGTCGGCGTCGACCGACGGCCGCGTGCGCACCCGTCTCTCGGGTCCGAGCGGCGACGTGCGCGAACCGACCTGGGGACCCTTCATCAAATAGACCAAAGGAGAGCGCCACATGCAGAACGCACGCATCCTCACCCTCGGCCTGGCCGCCCTGTTCCTGGCGGGCTGCGCGACGACGCAGCTCGAAGAACCGAAGCCCGCCGCGCCGGTGACCGAAAAGGCCGCGCCGGCCCCGGCGCCAGCCCCAGTCCCCGCGCCGGTGACCCGCGCCCAGCCCGCGCCGCAGCCGATCGATCCGCTGAACGACCCCAGCAGCGCACTGGCCAAACGCGAAGTGTTCTTCGACTTCGACAAGTTCGACATCAAGCCCGAGTACACGGGTCTGGTCGAAGCGCACGGGCGCTACCTCGCGTCGCGCAAGGACCGCCGCGTCGTGATCGAAGGCAACGCCGATGAGCGCGGCAGCCGCGAGTACAACCTCGCGCTCGGCCAGAAGCGGGCCGACGCGGTGCGCAGCCGCCTGCAGATCCTCGGCGCCACCGCGGCGCAGATCGAGACAATCAGCTACGGCGAGGAGCGCCCGCGCTGCCAGCAGCACAGCGAAGATTGCTGGTGGCAGAACCGGCGTGCCGACATCAAGTACAAGTGATCGGTAGGCGCCGTGTCCGCTGAACGCTCACGCACCAACTTCGCTGCACGTGCGGCCGGCGCCCTGGTGGTCGCCGCCGCTGCGTTCGCAGCGGCCGCACCGGCGCACGCGCTGTTCGGCGACGACGAGGCGCGCAAGGCCATCCTCGACCTGCGCAAGAAGGTCGACGAGCAGAACCAGGCACTCGCTCAGAAGGACGCCGAACTGGCCGCGCGGCTGGAGCGGCTCGAGGCGGCCAACCGCGCGCAGCTCGAGTTCGCCAACGCGATCGACGCGCTCAAGCGCGAGATCGCGCAACTGCGCGGGCAGGTCGAGCAGCTCGCGCACGAGGTTGCCAAGCTGCAGAAGCGCAATCGCGATCTGTACGGCGACCTCGACGCGCGGCTGAAGAAGCTGGAGCCGACGACGGTCACGGTCGACGGCAAGCAGGCGCAGGTCGAACGCGGCGAGCAGGCCGCGTTCGACGCCGCGCTCGCGCAGTTCCGCGCCTCCGACTTCAAAGGCGCGATCGCGAGCCTGCAGACGTTTCTGGCGCGTTACCCGCAGTCGGCGTACGCTGCCTCGGCGTACTACTGGCTCGGCAGCTCGCACTTCGCATTGAAGGACTACAAGGCGGCGATCGCCGCGTTGCAAGTCGTCGCCGAGCGCTACCACGATTCGCCGCGCGCGCCCGAGGCGCTGCTGAACATCGCCGCCAGCCAAATCGAGCTGAACGACCGCAAATCGGCCCGCAGCACCCTGAACCGGATCATCAAGGAGTATCCGGACACCGAGGCGGCGAGGCTCGCGAAGGAGCGGCTGCCGTCCACCGCGCTGCGCTGAGCGCGATCCGTCTCCGCCCGTCGGCACGGCCGGCGCACGCGCAACGGCGAAGTCACGCCCGCCGGTCCGCCGTTGCCATCGCCCCGCTGCGCGTAGCGGCTTTCGCGCACGTGCTCGCTGTAGCATCGGGCAAGTGGCCGGCGCCTGTTGGACGCGCCACCGCGTTCGCACCGGCGCGCGTCGTGCCGCTCGCATCCAGCCTTCTGCCGTGACTACCGTCACCGTCGAGGATCTGCCTGCGCTCGCCGCGACCGTCGTGTGGTCGACGTTCGCGCTCGCCTTCGTGTTCGGCGCGGTCGCGCAAAGGACCGGCTTCTGCACGATGGGCGCGGTCGCCGACGCCGTCAATTTCGGCGACTGGACGCGCATGCGGCAGTGGCTGTTCGCGATCGCGGTGGCCGTGCTGGGCACGAATCTGCTCGCCGCCGCCGGCTACATCGACACCTCCGACGCGATCTACACGACGCCGCGCTTCACCGCGCTCGCGTACGTCGTCGGCGGCCTACTGTTCGGATTCGGGATGGTGCTCGCCGGCGGCTGCGGCAGCCGCAGCGTCGTGCGCGCCGGCGGCGGCAGCCTGAAGTCGCTGGTGGTCCTGCTCGTGCTCGGGCTAGCCGCGTATCTGTCGCTGCGCGGCGTGTTCGCTTTCGTGCGGGTCTACGCGCTCGAGCCGGTGGGCATGCAACTGTCGACCCACCAGGATCTGCCTTCGCTCGTTGCCGCGGCGACCGGAATCGCCAAACCGACGCTGCAGTGGGCGGCCGCCGCGTTGGTGGCCGGCGCGCTGCTGGCTTTTGTGTTCGCCGACCGCGAATTCGCGCGCTTCGACAACCTGCTCGCCGGGCTCGCGATCGGCGCCGTGATCGTCGGCGTGTGGTTCGTGTCGGGCTACGTCGGCCGGCTCGACGAACACCCGGCCACGCTCGAAAGGGCGTTCGTCGCGACGAACTCGGGCCGCATGGAATCGCTGTCGTTCGTCGCGCCGGTCGCCTACACGCTCGACTGGCTGATGCTGTTCAGCGATCGCAGCAAGACGCTGACGCTCGGCATCGCCGGCGTGCTCGGCATGTTCGCGGGCTCCGCCGCGTATGCGCTCGCGAGCGGGCGCTTCCGCTTCGAGGGCTTCCGCGACACCGAGGACACCGCCAACCACCTGGTGGGCGCCACCCTGATGGGTTTCGGCGGCGTCACCGCACTCGGCTGCACGATCGGCCAAGGGCTGAGCGGCGTTTCCACGCTGGCGCTTGGATCGTGGCTTGCGCTCGCCTCCATCGTCGCCGGCGCGGCGGCGGGCGTGAAGTACCAGGCTTGGCGTATCGAGCGGACCGCGTAGCACGACGCCGCGAGGCGGCTCGCGACGCGTTTGACTCGCGTCGCACCGGTCGGGATAATCGCGCCCTCTCACTTCGGTCGGTCCGACGTGCCCTCGCGCCGACCGAGCTCACCAAGCGGGTCGTTAGCTCAGTCGGTAGAGCAGCGGACTTTTAATCCGTTGGTCGAAGGTTCGAATCCTTCACGACCCACCATTCGAAGTGCCTGATTCCCAAGCGGCTTTGGCGCGCGGCTCGCGGTTTATTCGGACCGGGCGCGGCCGTGAGGCACGATTTGAGGCACAAGGCGCTGCGCGCCAGCGGCTCACGCCTGCGCCCCACGGCGGCCCGCTGCGCACCGCTGCGGCGATGCGCGGACCCGGATAAACCCGATTCGCTAGATGCGGCTCCCAACCACTGTGGAGTCGCATCATGCGCAACACCGCAACAGCAACAACCGCGCGCCGCCGCAGTCCGCGGCACGGTCGCACCTTCCGCGCGGAGGTGCGCCATGGCTAAGGTGTACAGGCACCAGAAGAAGTACTGGCAGGCGTGCGTCGTCGTCGACGGCGTGCGCAAGCGCAAGAACTTCGCCACACACGCAAAGGCGCTGGCCTGGGCGCGCGAAACGCAGAGCAGGATGGCGGGCGGACACGCTCCGCGGCTCGGCGGCCCCGCGAAGGTCAACGTCGCCGGCCTGCTGCACGAATACGCGCAGCACTTCACGCTGCACAAGGAAGGCTGGCCACAGGAGCTGGCGCGCATCAACCGCTATCTCGTCGCGGCCGGCGGCCGGCCGCTCGTGCCAGTGGACGAGAACGACGGCCGGCGCGGCTTCCGGACGGCGGACGAGCAAGGCTGCAGCCAGGACCTGCCCCGCACGTTCCGCGAACACCGCGCGCAACGCGCCGAGAAGCGCGAACGCACCAACGCGCTGCGCGCCCGCATCGCCACCACCCGCTGCAGCCACCTCGCGCGCGCCGACATCCGCGAGCTCATCACGACGATGACGCGCGACGGCCTGTCGGCGAGCACGATCCAGAAGGAGGTGGCGCTGCTGAAGCACGCGTTCAATGTCGCCATCGAGGAGTGGAACTGGGCCGGCCTCGACAACCCCTGTCGCCGCGTGAAGCTGCCGCCGGCGAGCCCGCCGCGCGACGTGACCCTGAGCACGGAGCAGGAAGACGCGCTGCGCGCGGCGCTCGCCCGCTGCGACAACCCGCTGATGCTCGTGTACTTCGAGCTCGCGGTGCAGACCACCGCGCGGCGCAGGAACCTGTTGCGGCTCGCCTGGGCCGATGTCGACCTCGAGCGGCGCGTGGCGCTGCTGCGCAAGACGAAGAACGGGCGCAACGTGCCGGTGCCGCTCACGCTGCGCGCGGTCGACGTCCTGCGCCAGGCCAGGGCGCACGGCCGCGGCGAGCGCGTCTTCGACATGACCGAGGAAGCCCTGGCCGCGGCCTGGGACCGCGCGGTCGAGCGCGCGGGGCTGCCGCATCTGCGCGTGCACGACCTGCGGCATATCGGCACGACGCGCCATGCCTGCCGCCTGCCGAACACGCAGATGCTCAAAGCGATAACGGGACACCGGTCGGACGCGATGCTCGCGCGCTACGTGCACTTCGCGCCGAAGGACGTGCTTCCCTTCCTCGACGCGACCGAACAACCGTTACCTCCGCTCGGCACCCACACCCGGCCGAGCGGCCGCAGTTCCACTGCGACGGAGGTCACGGCGGGCAGCGAGCAGCGTTCCGACGAAGGCCGCGCGAGCAACATTGTGCCCATACGCCCGCGCCGTGCGCCCGACGGGACACCCGGTGCGCAGCACGCCGACCGCGGTCCGGACAGCGACGCACCGCCGTCACACAGGACCGCGTAGCACCGTTAAGGGGGCAGATGTCAGCGTTAGCGGCACAGTCGTGTGACAGCGTTCGCGGCACAGGTTAGGTACGGTGGAGCTTTTTTCATCTTCATGCCCATGGCTAAAAACGGTCTGCGAAGGAGCGCCGCCGGCGGCAGATGGTCGAGCGGGTGCGAGCGGGGCGGAGCATGTCTTCGGTAGCGCGCGAGTTTCGCGTCAGCGTGCACACGGTGGGGCGCTGGGTGGCGCGCTGCCAGGGACAGCGGCTGGATCGCGTTGACTTCAGCGATCGGCCGCCGGGCCGCGCGTGGAATCGGCTCGCGGCCCGCCACGAGCGGCGCGTCCTGCAGATTCGCCGCCGCCTGCGCACGCACAGCGTGCTGGGCGAGTACGGCGCGCGGGCGATCGCCGCCGAGCTGCGGCGGCGGGATCAGCCGATTCCGTCGGAGCGCACGATCAATCGCGTGCTGCGACGACACGGCGCTTTGGACGGCGTGCACCGAAGCCGCCGGCCGGCGCCGCCGAAGGGCTGGTACTTGCCGTCGGTGGCCGCGGGTCGAGCCGACATCGACTGCTTCGACTTCATCGAGGATCTGAAGATTGCCGCCGGCCCGCTGGTTGGCGTGCTCACCGCCAAGAGCGTGCACGCGGTGCTCGCCGACGCCTGGGTCATGCCGCAGCCCAGCGCCCGCGCCACAGTCGCCTGCCTGCTCGAGCGCTGGCGTCGCGACGGCTTGCCGGCGTTCGCCCAGTTCGACAACGACACGCTGTTTCAGGGTGCGCACCAGTTTGCCGATGCCGTCGGTCGTGTCAGCCGCCTGTGCCTGCAGTTGGGCGTGACGCCCGTGTTCGTGCCGCCGCTGGAGCACGGCATGCAGAACACGATCGAGAGCTTCAATGCGCTGTGGCAGGCCAAGGTGTGGCAGCGGTATCACTTTGCCGATCTGGCCGAACTCAGCGTGCGCAGCGCCCGCTACATCGCCGCGCATCGGGCGCGCCATCGTAGCCAGGCCGATGCGGCGCCGGCGCGCCGCCGCGTGCCGCGCAACTTCGCCCTCGACCTGCAGGCGCCGCTGCGCGGCACGCTGATCTTCATACGCCGCGGCGACGAGGATGGCGGCGTGCAACTGCTCGGCCGCCGCTGGCTCGTCAGCCGCCAATGGCCGCATCGACTCGTGCGCTGCGAGGTCGACTTCGATCATCGCCTGATCCGCTGCTTCGCGTTGCGCCGCGCCGATCCGCGGCACCAGCCGTTGCTGGCAACGCTGCCATATCGGCGCATCGACAAACCATTCACCGGCCAACCATGAGCACACCGATGGCCGGCCCGACGAGTTGCATCGCTTCGGATGTGCGGGGGGCGCTACCCCCCGCACCCCCCGCAAACCCGATCGACAAATCCCAATCAAAAGCATCAACCCAACCATGATGACTGTGCCGCGAACGCTGTCACCTCGTCATGCCGCAACAAAACAGGTGTGCCGTTAACGCTGTCACTTCCCCCCTCAACACTTAAGGGCGAGCCGGGATGCCGCGGGTCGAGTCGCAGCGATGTCGGGTGCCGGCTCACAGTCCGCCAGCCTGGGCAAGCATCGCCTTTGGGGGACGTCACAGCGCGCTGGATCCGCGCGACGCAGAAGACGTTGCGAGACGGCCCCAGTCAGTACGGGTCGATCGATTCGACGACGATCTCAGCAGGCCAACAGCCAAAGTGGCCGCAGCCGGCCTGTCGACCCGGAGCGCGCAGCACTCCCACCACGATCCCCCGTCGGCCGTCGAAGGATGCCAAGTGCTGGCGAAGCGGCCGCCCGAGCTCTTGCTTGTAGGCGTCGCCGAGATGCATCCAGATGCTGCGGTTCGAGTTCAGCCATTCGGAATGATCCTTGATCCGCTCACACATCGAAAGCTGGTAGATGGCGACATCCTCGTACAGGCCTTGCAGATGCCCTTCGATCGCAATCCGCTGGCCGTCCAGTTCGTCCAGGCGAAGGAGCACCTCGTCCACCGAAAATCTTTCGGCGGTCACTTGTTCGCGTCCTCAATCAGTCGCAGACAGCCGACGTGATGGGCTTCAACGCCCCATGGGGCGATCCGTTCGTCAGTGAGTCCATCGTATTGAAACCGGCCGGCCACTGTGGCCGAAGTCTGCATTGACAAAGCAGTGGGGCGGTGCCTGGCAAGGAACTTCACCGGACTCCCGTCTACGTGGCTGGTCGGGTAGAAGACCAAGTCGCGCAGGAGTGCGCCAATTGGTAGTTCGTCTTCCGAAGGATTGGCATCGCGCAGCCAATCGGGAAGAATTAAAGCAGTCAATTCAGCAAGCATGCGTTTCTCCCGCCACGATGTCTTGGCGAGAAGCGTTGGGCAATGGATGGAAAGGTTCGTCTGCCATGAGGCAAATCGACCGAAGCGCGCAGCTCCCCCAAGGAAGCCGCGAACGAGCACGACGCAACTCGATGCGAAGGAACTCAGGATGCTTGCCACCGTCGCGCGGTATTGCGTCACATTGCGTCCGTCGTTGAACCGCTATGGACCGGCCCGGCAACTGATGAATCAGGGGCTTCGGAAACTCCACGACCGCGCTGTCTCGTTTCGCGGAAAGGGCAAGTATCTGGGGCATGCGCACTGGTCGGTGGATGCGCTGAAACTCCTGAAGGTCAATGGCAACACCGTACAGGGAATAAAGAACAAGCTATCTCACGAGCATGTCGTTCCGGCAATGACGGTCGTTCGCATCCTCTTTGACAACGATCCGACCGCTCCCACGCTGCGATACGAAAGACAGATCCGGAAGTTCTCCGTCGTTGCGATCATCACGAGGGACGAAGAGAACGTACTCAGTAAGGCAGGTCTCGCCCGCAAGATGCCCGACGATTGGGACGGTCGCGATGTTTGGGCACGCTACCGCAAGACGGGACTCGTGAAAAAGATCAGACCACGGCCCCCTGACTCCAAGCCCGGCTGAATGCGCTCGCGGATGGCCGCCAGTCCCCGAACGGGGTGCCCCACTGCAGCAGCTCGTTCTGACGAGTGCCTTCTAGGTTCCCGGTCTCTCCGGCTGATGCGATTGAGGTAGCCAAATCCTGAGCTCCGCGAGGCTCACCAGGCGAGCCATGCCATGAACGCGCGAGCAGTCGCAGCGAACGAAGACAGGCTCACTTCCTGAGCCTCCCGCAGCCCACAGTGCCTCCGTCGCCAATCACCCGCCGGGGGCCCGCCATGCAGCTTCTTTCCAGGACGCTCGATTCGCTCGAGATCGGCACGCCGATCAGCTCGGCCCACCTGACGATGGTGCCGCTGCTTGCGGCGACGCCTGCCGCGCCCGACTACCTGCTGCTCGACGACGCGCTCGACGCCGGGCTGGCGGAAGTGACCGAAATCTCGCAGAGCGGCTCGGTGCCGGAACTCGCCTTTCGCAACCGCGCCGACCGCGACATCCTGCTCGTCGACGGCGAGGAGCTCGTCGGTGCCAAGCAGAACCGCGTGCTGAACCTCACGATCCTGGTGGCAGCGGGCCAGCAGCTGACGATCCCGGTCTCGTGCGTGGAGGCCGGCCGCTGGTCGTGGCGCTCGCAGCGGTTTGCCAGCGGCCGGCGCAAGCTGCACGCCAGCGCGCGCTGGGTCAAGATGCGCGGCGTCTCGGCTTCGATGCGCGAGGCGGGCCGCCGCGCCGGCGGCGACATCCAGTCCGACGTGTGGGCGTCGATCGACGACAAGATGCGCGCCTTCGCGTGCCGGTCCGAATCGCGCTCGCTGCACGATGTCTACGACCACGCGGAAGAACGCCTGCGCGCGATCCGCAGCGCGTTCACACCGCAGCCGCGGCAGGTCGGTGCGGCGTTCTTCATCGACGGCGCGTTGGCCGGGCTGGATCTGTTCGACACGCCGTTCACGCTGGCAAAGCTGCTGCCCAAGCTCGTCGACAGCTACGCGTTCGATGCGGTCGAGCGCGACGGCGAGACCGCGCGGCCGGCCGCGCCGAGCCTTGCCGAGATCCGAGCGCTGCTCGCGCGCATCGCCGCCGCACCGCACACCGCCTACCCCGCTGTCGCCACCGGCACCGACGTGCGCATCGAGGGCGACGGGTTGCACGCGGCCGCGCTGTGCGCGAAGGACCGCATCGTCCACCTGAGCGCCTTCAGCGCCGACGCGCAGGTCGGACAATGAAGCTGCCGACCGGCGACGCCGGCGCATGGCCCATTCGCCCTGACGCGGCCCGCAATGGGTTCAACGGGCCAGTCGAAGGACGAACCCCGCGGCAGCCCATCACCTACACGCGGCTGAACCGAGCACCTTGCATGAACGACGCGGCCCGCTACGACGCCGCCTACCGCGCCGCGCGCTATCGCGTGCGCACAGGCCATTCGCCGTTCGACCTGCGCGTGGACGTCGCTTCCGACCCGCTCGCGGCGCTGATGCGCCGGCACGGCGTGACCACCGCCGCCTATCTGACCGCCTGCAACCCCTACAGCGTGCGCACCTCGGAGGTCGCCAACCGCGCGGCCAACGAGGCGCTGCGTGCCGCGCTCGTGGCTGCCGACGCGTTCGTCTTCGAAGGCGAGGCGATCGACCCGACCGGCGCCTGGCCCGCCGAACCCTCGTTCCTCGCGCTCGGCATCGCGCTCGCGACCGCGCGCGAACTGGCCGTGCGGTTCAGGCAGAACGCGCTGCTGTTCGCGGATGACGATGCGGTGCCGCGGCTGCTATGGTTGCCGCGCAAAGCCGATGAGGACGCCTGAACGCGGAGTTCACTACACGGTCATGCCGGATTACGGCGGCGCGTACGCGTGGATCAATCGCGAGGGAACCGCGGCGCTCGGCCCAAACTGCGCCGATACGGCGAGTTGGGCCGGCGACCACCCGATCAGCGACGCGCTGCACGCGGCGTTCACCGACTGGCAACGCGAGTTCGAGTGCGCCGCGTTCGCATTCGTGGAATCGAGCGTCGTGGCGCTGGACTGGATCGCGTATCACGAGCGAGGCATCGAGCTGGCGTGGCGGCTGAAGGTGGAACTCGGCGCGGCGGCGCGAGTGTTCTACGAGAAGCCGATCGAAGATCCGAACGTGTATCTCGACGAGCGCCGTGAGGTCTTGCGCGATGGCTCGCTGCGCGAGGAGCCGGCGCGCAGCCGCCTGTTCCGGTTGCCGCCGGCATGGCTGCCGCGGATGGTCATCTCCGGCGGGCAGACCGGAGCAGACCGTGCAGCACTCGACTGGGCCTGCATCCACCGCATCCCGCACGGCGGCTGGTGCCCGCAGGGGCGCCTTGCCGAAGATGGTCCGATCGCCCCCTTTTATCAACTGCGCGAGACGCTTTCGGCCGCCTATCACAAGCGCACGCGCCTGAACGTGCGCGACAGCGACGCGACGTTGATCCTGAATACCGGCGCGCTGGATGGCGGTACGCTGCAGACGCTGCATTTGGCGAAGCGGATGCGTAAGCCGTATCGTGTCGTGCAGCTTGATGCAACGGAGCGCGAAGCCGCAGCCCGGGAAATCGTCGTGTGGCTAAGCGAGCGCCGTTTCGAACTCCTGAACATCGCCGGGCCCCGCGAAGCGCGACGGCCGGGGATCTATGCCCTGGTGAAAGAGACGCTCGATCGGTGCTTTGAGGTCGGCCCCGACGCCAGCGTCGGAACGCCTCGTTGAGCTGAACTGCCCTACTCCGCCTCGAACCCGTGACTGGTGAACTTCAACGTCCGGCTGTTCTCCGTCACCGTGCGCACGACGTTATCGGGCGCGCCAGCAGGAATCTCGGCGTCGATTTCAAGCGTCACGCGAACCTGCGCGCCGGGAAGCACCTGTAGATGCGCGATTACTTCCTCGGCGATGCGCCCCGCATCGCGGCCGACGCGCGCGGCGTCGAGAGCCACGGTGCCGTGGAATCGTCGCGGCTTCGCAGGTTCCTTGCGCCCGCCGCCAGTGTCGGCAACCGAGTCCTCGCCTTGTTCTGCGCGGCGATCCCCCTGTGCGGCGGGACTGCGGTCTGACGTCCCCGTCCTTGCCGCTGACTCGGCATCCATCTGGCGCCGGGCGACATCCGGTTTGACGAGCAGTCCCGGCGCGTCATCGCCGATCGCGAGACCTGCTCCCGCACGCAGAGCACGATACCGGCCCGCCGGTTCGTCGAAGCTTTCCGCGTAGGCGAATGAGTCGTTCTCCCAAGTGAGCAGCGCCACGCCATCGCGCGCCGCTTGCGCCAACACGCCCGGGTCGGCCAGGCGCGGCAGGTACGGGTACTTCGCGAAGTCCTCCGTGAGCTGCCGGATCGCCACGTGATCGCCCCGCCACAGCGGCACGCGGTCCAGTTCCATCCGCAGCCGGGTCGGACCGAAGTTCGCGATCAGCAGTTCCTCGTTCTTCAGCTTCTTGCTCGCGCGCACCGCCAGCGCATCCGCTCCCGAAAGCCGGATCGCCTGCCATTCGATCGGCGAGGCCGGATCCTTCTGCGTCGGCACCAGCAGCCATTGGTACGCCTCGGGCAGACGAGCCGTCACGCTACCGTCGGCCGCCTGCTTCTGCGTTTCGGCCTGCTTGACCTGATGCGGGTCGAGATTCAACGCCTCCTTCTCGCCAAGAATCGACTGCCACGCCAGGTACTTTCGGATTGCCTCGTCCAGATCCTGCCAGCGCGTCTTGTCCACCGCGAGAAAGACGAGCGTGTTGCGATACAGCCGCGGCGTATTGCCGCGCGTCTCCAGAATAGCCTTCGCCGCAAGCTCCGCCGCATTGCCCGGCTCCTTGCTGTACGGATACTCGACGCCGAGCACGACGAGGCGTGCATCCAGATCGTCGGGAACGTCGGCGCCCGAGCGCGGCAGCGCATGGATGCGGCCGAACTCCCCAGTCTTCTTCAGATCGGCGCGCAGACGCTGATCCAGCTCGTGCGCGACCTTGTCCGGGTCGCGCTTCAGTTGCTCGGCACGGTCCTCCGCAAGCTTCGTGACCGTCGGCTGCGTCGAGTACCAGTAGCGCGGTCCATCCGCGTACAGATACGTGGCCGCGGCTGCCAGCCGCCGGAGCGCGTCGCCGAACACGGCCGGGCTCTCACCCGGCATCACGCAGCCGAGCTTCACGCGCCGGTCTTCCAGGCCGCGATGCGCCGCCTGCGTCAGCGGCGCCGAGCCGAGGTAGATCGTGCGCGCCACGCGCCGCGTGGCAGCGAGTTTGCCGAGGTTCGGCACCTCGCCGTCGATGCGCAGCGGCAGCGAGTTCGGGCCGTCCACGTCCTTCTCGATCACCGGCACCCAGTTGTCCGACAGATACCGCGTCAGCTCGAACTGCACGCGCGGATCGTCGATCGGGATCATCGACGGCAGGATCAGCGGGTTGCGGTCGCCCTTCTCCCACAGGCTGTGGATCACCGCCGCCATCAGCCGCAGCACGCCCCGCGTGCGCTGAAACTTCACCAGTGTCGACCAGTCGTTGTACAGCCGGTCGAAGATCTCCGGGTGGATCGGGTACGCGGCCTTGATGCGCTTCTCATAGTCCGGGTCGTGGCACTCGGGCGGAAACTCCTGGCGCTGCGTGCGGTACAGCTCGTAGAACTCGCGCGCGACCACATCGCGGCCCTTGAACTGATCGGGCTGCACCATCGGCTCGAACAGCCGCCGCCGCACGATCTCGAAGCCCTCTTCCGCGCTGGCCGGCCGCCAGGAGGACTCCACCCGCCCGACCACGTTGCGCAGCCGGTCCAGCGCCTCGCGCCCGCGCACGCCGCCGACCTCGACATCGTCCGCCTGCGTATGCGGCGAGCCGGCGGTGTCCGAGGCTGGCAACGAAATCACCAGCAGGCAGTTCTTGGCGAGCTTCGCCGATTCGGTCAGCGCCTGCGCAAAGGTGAACTGCGTCTCGAAGCTGCCGGCCGGCAGATCCGCCGCGTCATGCAACTGGCGCGCGTAGGCCACCCACTCGTCGATGAGGATCAGGCACGGCGCGTACTCATTGAACAGTTCCCGCAGCACGTCCCCGGGACTGGTCGCCCGCTCGTCGTCCTTCGCGATCCGCGCATACGCCTTCTTGCCGCCGAGTTGCCAGGCGAGCTCGCCCCATAGCGTGTGCACCACCGTTCCGTCGGGCTTCGTCACCGGGTTGCCCGGCGAGATCTTGTTGCCCACCAGCACCACGCGCTTCGCCTTGGGCAGTTGCTTGACGCCGGCTTCGGCAAGCACCGCGTCCACGCCGGCCAGTTCGCCGGCCGTAGCGCCTCCGAACAGGTGATACAGCGCCAGCATCGAGTGCGTCTTGCCGCCGCCGAAGTTGGTCTGCAACTGCACCACCGGATCGCCGCCGCTGCCGCCCAGCCGCTGCACGGCGCCCACCAGCAGCCGCTTCAGGCTTTCAGTGAGGAACGTGCGGCGGAAGAACTCGCCCGGGTGTTTGTATTCGTCCGTGCCTTGGCCCAGGTGCACTTGCCACAGGTCAGCGGCGAACTCGGCCTGCTGATAGCGGCCGCTGGCCACGTCCTTGTGCGGGGTCACGACCTCGCGCCACGGTTTGAGCGCCGCGGCAGCCTGGCTTTCGATCGCGGTGCCCGCGCTCTTGCGCCGCTCGCCGCGCGTCTGCTCGTCGAAGCGCACGCGCAGCAGTTCCGTTTTCATCTGCTCGAGCGCCTCGGCCTGCGGCGCGGATACCGCAAGCAGCAGCCGATGTGCCGAATCGAGCGCGCGGTACGCGTCGTCGCCGGAGAACGCCTCCTGATGCGCCCAGCGGTTGCGCGTATCGCGCAGCTCCTGCACCAGCGAGCGCTCCGCGCGGCCGAGCGTGCGGCCGAACACGTCGTTCCATGCGTCCCACATCACTTTGAGCAGCACCGCCGCATCCCACTGCGCGATCGGCCGGTTGCCGTTGATCCGGTCGTCGGCCGGCAGCAGGCGGCGCGCCTCGGCAGCCGCGCGATCCTTGTAGGCGTTGGTGAACTCGCGTTCGACGTAGGGAGCCAGCCCCGCGCGCAACTGTTCGATGCTCTTGCCGACGCGTTCGTGATTCGTGATCGCCATGGGTCTACTGCTGGTCGTCGGGCGAAGTGTCTCGGTCCATGGTCACGACCTCTTCAGCCCACTGGGTCGTGCGCTGGGCGACATCGACCGCCCACTGCCGGTCGATGTCGATCTCGGCGGCGCCCAGCGCAGCCTCGTATCGCGCGATGACGCCGAAAGGAATCAGGCGGGCAAGCTCGTCGCCATCCGGCGGAGGCGCGATCGCCGCGCGCCGGAGCAGTTCGAGCCGAAGCGACAGCACCGCCCTCAGCGCCTTCTCCACCGCCTGCGCGTGAAAGCCCAGGATCCATGCCGGCGCCTGGGCGTCGGCCGCGAGCCGCTGCGCGAGGTACAGGTCGTCGGCCGCCTTTCGCAGCAGCGCGCGAGCGAGATCAACCGGCGAGCTCAAGCACCTTCCCCTCGCGGGCGGCTCGGTATGCGATCGTGTTCGGCACCGCGCGCTCGCTCTCGTACGCGCTGCGGCTCATCACCACGACATCCGCCGGCAACAGCCGGCGCCCGAGCAGCGCCGAAAGCCTGCCCGTTTCTGCCGCGCGGTCAGCCACTTCCGGCTCGATGACCAGCAAATCGAGATCGCTGTCGGCCCTTGCGTCACCACGCGCGTACGAGCCAAACACCATGATCTGCGAACCGGCAGGCACGGCCTGTCGCAGGCATTCGACCGTTTCGCTCAGCCAAGTCTGTTCCATCGTCGCACCTCGCCGCACAGTAAGCGATCGCCGCGCATCACCGTCTCATCCCGCGACATATTGCGGCTCTGCACTTCGGACGACTTCGTCCCGGAAGTATCGGCTCAGATCCTCCGCGGTGCGCAAGTCCACCTTGCGCCCGCCGAGCAGATTCGACAGTTCGATTTCGATGCGCGCCATGTCGAACAGCGTGATATCGGCGCCGGGTTCGAACTCGACCAGCAGGTCGATGTCGCTGTCTGGCCGCGCGGTGCCCTTCAGTTGCGAGCCGAACAGGGACAACTTGCGGATGCGATGGCGCTTGCATACGTCTGCAAGCGTCTCCGGTTCGATCGGCAAACGGGCGCTTATGTTCATACCGCCTGATACCGCCTCTTCAATCTTTCATCAGTTCCGGGCAGAGAAACGCGATCTGCACACTGTGCCGCTGCAATGCCTCGCGATGTTGCCACCAATCCGTATCAGAAGCGTTCAGGACACGGGCGTCCTGCTGGGAGCCAAGGGCCACGGCTACAAATTTCCGATCGCTCGCATCGAAGCCCGCCAACGCTTCGTCCTCCGGGAACTCCGCGAAGCCTCGCTGCGGGTGCGGGGTGATCGATACGCGCAGACAATGCCTGGCGTTTGCCTGGTTGCTCCACAGCCATTTGAAGAATGCGTCTCCCAGACCGGGCTGCCCGGCGAAGGAGCAATGTTGCCGGTACTCGTCGAGAATCAACTGCAAATCGTCGATCAGCGTCACGCCATTGCGCGCATCCTCCAGCGCCTGCATGCACGCTTCGATGCACCCCAGCGATGCCGGAGGATGTTTTCGGTTCGCGACCACAAGTACGTTCGTGTCGATGACTACGCTCATCCGCCAGCCGCCAGCTTTTTCTTCTTGCGCTCGACGATGGCCTTCTGCATCGCGGCGATCTCGGCGAATTCATCGCCGAAGAAATCCGACGGCCAGTTCTCGATGTTGCCGAACATGTCCACCGAGAGTTTCGTCAGCACCGATCGGCCATCCGGCATCGAACAGAAATAGAGGGCGGCGTCTGTCACCGGCAGCGTTTCTTCGGCGATCCGTCGTTGCAGGCGCCGCAGCAAATGTTCGCTGTGGCTCTCGAGAACGATCTGTATGCCACGGCTCTTGATCGCATCTATGAACACGTCTGCGAGGCCTGCCTGTACGCTCGGATGCAGATGGATCTCCGGCTGCTCCAGCAGCACGACGGAGCCCTCAGGCACGTAGTAGCAAAGCACGATCACGGGCAGGATTTGCGACACACCGAAGCCCACGTCGGTCAGCAGCACTTCCTTGGCCTGCGAATGGCGGCGCACCCAGACCTGAAATAGCTTTCCGCCCTCCGTGATCGGCCTCACTTCGAAACTGTCGATCAGATTCAGGTCCTTCAGCCACTTGGCGACCAGTTCCTCAAGCGACTTTCGCTTGATGCCCTTGCCGAACGAATACTTGATCCCGGCCTCTCGCGACGCGAGCAGCGCTTCCACCACCCGCTCGCCGCGCCGACCCATGTCCGGCGGCTGCGCGCCGGCCCACGCGTACTGCCGTTTCGGATAGTCGCGCAGCGGCCCGAGGTAGAACACGCGCGCAAACAGTTTCTCGAACTCCAGTTCGAAATCCGACAGGAACCCAGCATTCTGGAAATAGGCCCGCACCTGATCGGGGAAGCCGTAGCACTTCGCCGGCTGCGGCAGGTTCCACTTGCGGCCCACCACGCGCGTGAACTTGAACTTCCTGTGCGTGTTCAGTAGATCGAACTCGTCCGGGCGGGCTTCAACGGGCTGCATTCCGAAATCCGCTCCGGCAAAGCCGTAAACCATTCGCTGCACGACAGGACGACCGACGTTCGAGCCGCCGTTACGCCGCCACGCGACCTGCGCGGAGAAGGCGATCTCGTCGCCACGGAACAGCTCCGTTTCCGGCTTCTTCGGATCCGCCACAACCAGCGACTCGGGCAGCTTCCAGACAAGCCGCCAATCGAGCGTCCGGTTCAGCTCGTGGCGGTACAAGAGATCCTGGAAAGTTCCCAGTTCGACCAGGCTGCGCTCGTCGCCGAGATGCAGCACGAGGCTGCGGTCGGCGGACTCTGCGGTCTGCTTCAGCATCAGAAGCAACTGCATTAGGCTCGTCTTGCCTGAGCTGTTACTCCCGAATAGCCCCGTGAGCGGCGCGAGCGAAATCTCCCCGGTGTTTTCCCAGGACTTGAAGTTCCGGATCGAAAGGGCCGTGATCATTGGAACAGGTCTCCGACCGGCTCTGCGGCGACCTCCGGCGGCTCCTGCGCAAGCCGCATGATCTCCGGCCAGCTTTGCACCAGCGCGTTGTACGACAGCGCCTCCGCGGCGCGCTTCTTGCGCTCGCAGATCGTGTACAGGCGATAGGCCAGTTCGCGCGCGGTTTCGGCGCGGCTGCCGAGCGCGGCGACCAGGTTCGCGGCGGCGGATTCGCCGCCGGCTTCGAGCGCACGCACGAGCTGGTGCACGGTTTCCCACGCGGTCAGGCGAGCGTCTTCGGCGGGGTCCCAGTCGGCGGGCAGTTCGTCGGGCTTGAGCAGGCGGACCTTGCCGCGCGCCGACTTCACGATGCCCGCTTCTTTCATGCCTTCGACGCTGGTGTTCTTGGCCTTCGACAGCGTCTCGGCGACGCCGTATTCGCCTTCGGCGAAGCCGTGCTGCTCGAACCACGCCAGCGCCCAGCGGCTGTCGGCGTCGAAGTCGCCCTCCTGCTCGGCCAGCGCCTCGTCGAGGGTCTGGTTGATGAGCGCCAGCGCCTCGCGCACGGTGAGCGGCATGCCCTCGGCGTCGAGCACCTTGGCGTAGCGGGTGAACACCGCCATGCCGGGGCCGATCGCGGCCTGCGCGAGATCGACCGGCGCGATGTTGCCGCGCTGCAGGTGCGCGAGCGCGGCGGGGAGTTCGGACTTAAGCGCGGTGAGGAACTCGCGGCGGGTTGCGGTGGGGGCGTCCGCGTGGCGGGGGCGGCAGACGAGGATGATGCTGGAGGCCAGCGCGTTGGTGCCGATGCCGATCGAGCGCGCGCCGCGCTCCGTGCGCATCGGCCAGGTGCCGCTGATGCCGAAACCGGCACGGATCACCGCGTCGAGGAAGGTCTCCCAGCCAGTGCTCGCGGTGCCGGCATCGGTCTCGCTCTCCGACTGCTTGAAGGCGTAGTAGATCGTCACCGGGAAGGCCGGGTGCGCCTGCTCGACGAGCCGGTGCATCGCCTGCGTCATGCCGTCGAGGAAGAATGCCTCGGCCTTTTCCTTGCTGCCGTGGCGGTAGGGCGTGGCGACCAGCTCTTCGGCCTTCGGCACGGCCAATGTAGCTAACAGGTCAGGGAACACAGGCCGCAGCGAGCGGCGCATCCAGACGTAGAAGAAGTCGGAAAGGTCTGCGTAGCCGATGTTGTCGTAGTACGGCGGATCCGTCGAAACGATCTTGCCGCCCGATACATCTTGGCCTTGCGCGTCTGCCTGAGCAGAGACGCCCGATGTTGTAGAGATCAAGTGAGCGATTACCCGAGCGATAGTCGTCAGCGTTGTGAGTAGATCTCCAGCCGCATCCGAAAAAACACTGGACTCCGCGTAGTCCCACACCATCGGGATCGCTTGCCTTCGGAAGAGGTGCTGGGTTTGGTCCATTCCCGGCCCCCATTGGCAAAGCGAGTTCTGGGCGTCAGCGAGTCTGCTGACGCCGACTCCCAAATACAGCCCCACCGCCTCCGCATACGCCGCCGCGCCGGTCGCGCTTCACGCGCTCGCGCGCTTCGGCCACGAGATCGGAGAAGGTCGTCAGCGCCACGAGCTGGCGCGGGGTGAAGAGGTCGCCGTAGGTCTTGAGCCCGTAAAGCGGCGGAGAAAACCAGCGCGGGTTGTCCGGCATCGCAACATCTGGCTTCCACTCCGGCTTCGCCGTGCGTGGCGCCGCTTCGTGCTCTGCCGTCGGCGCGAGATACACACGCCCTCGCTCACCTTCGGCCACGATCGCCATCAGCCGCGCGCCCATGCGACCAGCGTTGGCCTCCGCATAGATGTAGTCGGGGGCGATCGGCGTGCCCGACATCACGCACTGGAAGTTCGCGCCGCGCGAAAGCTTGGTGCCGTTCTTCGCCGCCTCCGCATCCTTCGGCTTGCCGACCTTGACCGTGAAGCGGTAGCCGTCGCGTTCGATCACCGGCTCGACGTACGCCTCCTTACCGGGCTTGGTCGACAGCATGAAGGTGGAGGCGAGCGGCACGTCCATGTGCGCGAACGCCGG
>FWWM01006408.1_pt1 | contig 24708 bp, 16 predicted proteins | sample 2228351 | NCBI WGS metagenome assembly FWWM01 (sample SAMEA103939774, study PRJEB20133) | metagenome
GCAGAGGTCCAGTTGGAGAGCGTGAAGGGATCGGATCCCAATGGGCACTTGCTCACCTCATTGGTGCCGATGCTCCTCCAGAGATCTCCCGCCACCACGGCGAGGTGTTTGGCAGGAATGTCCGTCGTGGGGGAGGTCCAGTTCCCTGCATTGTCCCTGCGTCTGAGGGTTGTGTTATCAGCGGCATAGAGGAACGCAGTTCCACTTCCGTTGTCGTGGAGAACGATGCGGGGCTGGAGGCCGGATGTGAGGGGGGTGGATTCTGACTGCACGATGTTCCCGATACTCACTATCGCGTTGACAGCCGTACTCCTGTCGACGAGATGGAGTACGATAGGGGCATTGCTGGAAGATTTCCAAGCCACTGCATTCGTCGCCCTGACCGGAAATAGGAACACGCCCAAGATTGCTTCGGCCCGGGGAACAGGTACAATCCGAAGCCCTCCCTCGACGACGCAATTGATCGTCTTGTCATAGCCCTCGGGAACCGTATTCCGCATCCCCCGGCTTGTGGAAGCAAAGCCGAAACCACCTCCCCCATTAGGGAAGATGGTAATCGGCACGAACTGATTAGGATCAGGACGGGTAGGCCGAATGAAGGCCATTTACACTTCCAACGTCGGCACCGGCCTCGCGGATTCCGTCGCTTGCGGGTTTGTCTCTACCCGAGGAGCAGCCCCATACTCCGCCTCTTTGGCGTCGTAGATCTGCTTCGACACCTGGAACTCCCGCTCCCAGAAGGCCTGGTCCTCGGTGCCGGTGGACTCCACGAGCATTTTCTCCGCCAAAGCGTACATGAGGCCCGCCTTGACGTACTCGATCGGGACGAAGTCGAAGGCGTTCGTGTTGAGCCACGTGTCCCGAGCCGTCTGGTCCCACTTGTTCGGCGGATCGCCGGAGCCCGATGTCATGAAGACCGCGCAGGGCACCCGCTCGTACAGGTAGGAAGCTGTCGCCAGGAGCGGACTCGGCGAGAGAACCAGGAGCCCACCTGGCCGCTGGGCGATCTCCACAGGGGGGAGCTCCAAGAGCGACCTTGCCCCCGGAGGGTTCGAGGATACCGGGGAGAGAGCGAACGCTCGGGAGATCCGCCTCGCGTGGGGACCCTGGTACCCAGTCGTGCTGGAAGCAAGCATCATCGGAATCTGGTACGAGCCGAGGATCACCGCATGCACGGAGGCGAAGATGACGTTTCCAGACGTGCCTGTTGCCGAAAGACGGATCTCCGCCTCCTTGACGGGGCCGCTCACCGTGCCTGCCCAGAGGTTCCACCCGGGCCCTGCAGTAGGGGTGATGAGCTCGGATACCCCGGACCATGTCATATCCGTGCTGGTGACGAGGTCCCTCACCACCACACTGCCGGTTGCCGTAGAAGCGGAGGGCTTGTAAGCCACCTCCACATAGAGCTTGTCACTGCCTCCCAACACAACCGTCGGCGTGAGGCTGGCCGTTTGCCCGACGGGAACCGTGATCCCAGCGTGACAGACGGACACTGTGGGCGGAATCACCGTAGCGCTGAACGTTCCCAACGGAGCCGTACCCCAGAGCGAGTGGAATGCACGCACAAGGGAAATGGGGATCGGTGCCCAGATCGTGCAGAGCTCGAAGAGGGTCCGGATATAGGAGTTGAACAGGTGATCCGGATGGATCCCCTTGTCCAGCAGCGTGTACCCTTGCCCCGCGGAGGGCGTGAGGTCAGGCTCGATGGAGACGATCCCAGCAGGATCCACCCGCTCGATCTTCGCCACCGATCCGTTGTCGAACATGACCATCTGACCGGAAGGGACGAACGAGTGCTGACCGAACCCGAAGTGTTCGCTGTCCTGGAACGCTCCAGTCGTCGGGTTGGAGACCGTACCACGGAACAACCAGCCTCGTTGCTGGAGGTGGGGGATGACGTCGATGAGCTTGAATGATGTACCTGGCATTCATCCCTCCTCAGTAGCAGTACGTCAATACGAGCGGAGCAATCGTCGCCGAAGGCGAGCCTGTGGTCGCCGAAGCGACGACCTTGAGCCGCAAGTACTGACCTGCCGGGAAGTTGGTAGCGACCGTGTTATCCGCGAGCGCGCCATCATTCGCGAAGTCGGTGTTTGATACCCTCAGGTTCGAACCCCTCGGGTGGGAACTCCATACCGCCTCCCGACGGGTCGCGTTCGAGGCATCGGTCGTGTAAGCCACGTTGGCGATGTCGGACCACACCGATCCGTCGTACGACGTCTGGACGTAGATGCGGATCGCCTGGCCGTTCGCTGCCACGATGTTGAGCCCGGTCACATTCAAGTACACCGCGAAGGCGTTGAAGTCCTGAACTGTGACCGGAACCGTCGTCTGCGTACCCGTCGCGGACACGGTGATGGAGGAGAGCTCAATACGCTGATTACCGCGCTCGCTCATCAGATACGGTCCCCGATCACTCGGATGTAGTCGACCTGGGGGTCCTTCCCCGTCGTGTTGAGCGTAATGACCCTCACGATGGGCCGGAACAGCACCGTCGCACTCACGACGCCATCCGGGTCCGTGTCACGGCCGAACGCGGCGACCCTCTCCCCGTCAATGAAAAACTCCACAAAATCGGGAGCGTTGATCCTCACGGCATAGATCCTGAACGTTGAGGTCGCGAGGTCGGGGGACACGCCGGCACGGTAGCCGGACTGTCCTGTAGCGCTTCCCTTCACCACCGCTGCGAGCGTGTTCAGCGTCTGTGCCGTGTCTCGGTGGAAGAGGGCCACGTCGGTTACCCCCGAGGAGAACGAGGGTGTATCCACGTCCGACACCGCTCGAGTGGTAGTGGCGTGGGTCCCGGCCTCGATGCCGAACTCGAACACCGAGCTTGTGATCGCCGAGCCCGGGTTGATCCTCGCCTCGAAGATCACATTCTGCTGGAAGACCGCTGGACCGCTGAGCGTGATGACGTTGTTCGCTGTCGTTCCCGTGTTGCCGGAAACGATCCCTCCCCTCACGTTGGCCGCGGGAACAGCGAAGGCGGTGGGGCCGGTTCCAGACGTAGCGTTGCTCCAATCCGTCGTGTCCAGAGCAACACCTGTGAAGTCGTCGAACAGTTCGGCCACGTCAATGGAGAGGATGTCCAGGAACTCCCGAAGGGGGCCCAGCCCCATCGCTCGTTCGAGGAGATGCCGGGATCCCGGCTTTCCGGTTCGAGATGCGGTCAGGTTGCTTTCAGGCACTGATTACTCCTTTCCCCCGGGTTTACTGTCCCGGGCCAGTTTCTTCATGTTGAGCAGCTTGGCTGCAGCCCGCTTGTTCCGCTCGACCGTGAGCTCATCGGTGATCTGCTGCCGAACGTACAGGAATCCCTGTTGATGGCAGAACTCCTCCGCGTCCTCCGGATCGAACCCATGGACGCTCCACAGGTGGTCGAACAGCCGATTCCCGATGGAGAGATCGTCCGGAGCAGCCCACACATCGAAGTCACACTGCGGGCAGACAGCATGCTGGATCTCATCCTTGACCTTCTCCAGTTGGGGAAAGGTCATTCCTGCTACCGGAGGCCGGAGGTGCCACCGGTAAGCGAGGATTTGGGAGACGGGGAACTCCTTCGCTCCACCGCGCTCAATGAGCGCAACGAAGTCGAGCCATCCCCTCTCCGACTCGGGGGGCTTCACGTACCCGTACTGGGTGATCGGTTTGAAGCCCTTCTTCAGGTAGAGGTTGTAGGTACCCACGTCCCTGGCGCCTCGGGGAGTCGCTCCACCGGGGCCGATGGTGATCCATTCGGACATGGGGTCGCCCTCTCGCTTGGGCCTTCGCCAATACATCCAGGGGTAGCCGCCGACGCCATCCCCTTGGGCGAACGATCCGGTTTGCTGCCTGCTCTTGAGGGCATTGAGCTCTGCCCTGAGAGCTTGGATCTCCGCGAGGAGCGCTCGCGCCGGTTCAGACGACGCTTCGTCGGGTTCCGCTTGTCGAGCTTCGCTTGACGGAGCTTCCTGCGGGATGCCCAGCGAGGCTCCCAGATCGTCCTCCACGTAGATGCGCGAAGCAGCTTCCTTGTTCATGACCACTTCCTTTCAACGACGAACGAGGTAGGATTCCGCTTGGCCTTCTCCTGCGCCAGGATCGCGTCCCTCGTCGTCAGAACCTCGATCGAAGCTTCGGGAGCCAGGAAGACACCAACGAAGCGGTACTCGACGAGACCCTTGGAATCGTCAAGAGACATTGGACCACGTTTCGTAGGCCTTCCTTTACCCTTTCGATCGAGTTCTTCACTAGGCTCATGCTCTTCCTCCCAGTCCAACGCGTAGTGGGCCAAAGGTTGACCATACCGGTTGGTGACGATAGCTGGATTGCCGGGGATGGGGACGAGAGTGAGCCCTCGGAGTTCCATGTCACGAACGAACTTATCACGCATCTTCGCGAGGAGGAGCTCCAACTCTCGTCCCCGGATTCCGTATTCGCACGTGAAGGCTCCGACCTTGGAGACCACCCGCTTATCCGTGCTGTCCACACGGATGAGGGGTCCCTTACCGTCCTTGGAGGCTTCGATCGTGCGCAGAACCGGCATCACTTCCCTCGGATCAGGACTGCACCCTGGTCACTGAGCACTTCCGTTGCCGGAGCACCACCCGACTGGGACAGCGGGGTCTCCGTCGGCTGCTCAGCCTCCGCGACCGCGTACAGGTCGTAGATGAGGAGCGCGTCTGCGTTCCACTCGATCCGGTACTGCTCCTTCGCCGTCGGCTTGACCTGGCGAACCAGGATCACCGAGGAGCGGTGAAGCAGCGCGTTGTCGTGCGCGCCGCTCGAGGGAGACCGGAGCAGGTTGCAGACGTAGGCAGGGTGACCGTACATGGTCGGGAGCTTGGCCGTGACGATAGCGGGTTCCTGGGTCTGGAAGTCCTTAGACACGTACCGATCGACCCCGAAGATCGATTGGGCAGCGCCGGGGCTGAAGACCCAGCTCGCTCCGTCGTAGAAGCCAGCGTCGGCCAGGTACTGCCAGGCCCGCCGGATGTCGGCATCCGACGTGTCGCCTCCGTACGCGCCGACGCTCTGGGAGAAGTTCTGGAAGAGGTTGGCGATAGCAACCTCCATCCCTCGCATGAGGGCGTAGCCCATGCGCTCCGCCAGAGCCCGTCGGTCCTCGTACTTGGACTGCACCTGAACGACGGCGTTCAGCAGCACGGCCGAGTACTCGTACGTGCTGATGGTGATGTCCTGGTGGGTCTGGGTCACCGCGTTGAAGTCAATGGCGTTGTTGAGACCTTCCGTCTTGGTCTGCACCGCCAAGTTGCTCCGGTGCGGGATGTGGAGGATCCGCCCCATGGAAGCGACTTCGACCTCATAGTCGGTGTTCACCAGCTTGCCTAGGACTTCCTTGAACATGATGGCATCCTGAGTGTCCGAGGCCCAGACCTCGGGCAGGAATGCCGCATGCACGGTACTGGTGATTTCAACACCACCTGGCGTGACAGCCATTTAATTCCTCCTTCGTTACCTTACGTTGCCTCTCCTCGGGCCCTCGCTTGAGCCCAGAGGGAGAGGATCTCTTCTGCCCTCGCGATGTTCCCCGAGGCCTTCGCCTGCTCGTACTCCTTCATGTAGTCCACAACCGGAGCGTTGGCGGGCACGGTAGGCGTCGGCTGAGGGGGCATTTTCTTGGAAGCGAGCCGGGCGAGGGCAGCATTGAGAGCGTTCGCTTGGGTGACTTTAGCGATTGCATCTCGCTTCCGGATCGCTTCTTGTCGTCCTTCTTCGCGGCCTTGCTCTCTCGCCCTCTCAAGGAGGAGCTTGATGGACTCGGTGAAGAGGTACGCTTTGGCCTGGAGCACCTGTTGTGGGTTTTGCTCCATTTGCTGGGCCTTTGATGCAATCTCCTGCACCTTGGGCAGGTCCTCCTCTCGGATGAGCCCCTTGGCCAGCTCGCCCCAAGAGGCAGAGAACGCACTGTCGTACGTTGCAGCCGCATCGACGTAGACAGCCGTACCGAATGAGGCCAATGCCTCCGTGAGGGATTCCATTGACGGCAGAGAACGCTCATCCAGGTCGGAAGGATCCAAGTCTTCGCTTTTGATCTTGCGGATCGCTTCCTGGTAGGCCGTGAGAACGTTGCTCAGCTGCTGAGCAGCCAGCTTGCCCTCTTCGAGGGCTTGCTGCGTTCTGGCCTGCCGTTCCTGGACTAGGCGGAGCTCCTTTTCCTTCTCCTCCGCTCGACGCTGGATCTCACGATCGATCTTCTCCTTGATCCGAGGATGCTCGGTGAACTTGTCGGCGTAGACCTCGGCCAAGGCTTCTAGAACGTCGTCGGGGAGATCAGGAATCTCCTCTTCGGTCACTTCCTCCGCTTTCGCTGAGGGCGTTTCGGGCTCTTCTTGTTCTTCCTGAGCGTTCGTGCCCTCGTTTTCGGGCAGAGGTTGTTCAGGATTTGCCTGAACAGGCTCTTCCATCACATAATCCGGCATAAAGCCTCCTTCCTCACTTCTCACTCTATCAAGCCTATTCGGAGCATGTCGGCAAGGCTCGTATCTAGGTAGTTGTACCGGAGTCCTAGAAGGCGAAGCTCGTCCCGCTCATGCTTGGGGAGCTTGGCAAGAAGCTGGAAGCGGTACTGCGTGCGGAGCTCTTCAAAGCGTTGGATGAGCGGGTCGCGGTCCAACCCGATGGCGAGAAGTTCCGCCTCCTCCGTAGTAGCGGCCTTCTTTCCGTAGTACTCCCGGATGTACGAAGCCGGAGAAGGGTAGTCCTTTAGCTCTGGGTCAAATAGGCTGCTGTACCACGAGATGGCGTCGGCCCAAGCCTTATCTTCCGCTTCCCACCAACCAGCTCGGCGGAGGAGGTTCTGGATGCGGTTGAGGTTCCGGTAGTTCAGGGAATCGAAGCCCGGGTATTCCTCAATGGCGTCGACGATCGGTACGATCTCGGGGTGCTCCCTGCGGTACTCTTCCTGCAGCTGCTCCAGCGCATCGTAGTCAAGGACGGGGGAATCCGTGCCTTCCCCTGCAAGGATGACCCTAGGATCTTCGAAGAGGTCGTAGTATGCCCCGACAGTTTTGGCCAGCTTGCTCTTCTCCTGCTCGAATCTCACGGACTCGATGGCGAGCTCCTCGAAGTCCTTCCGCTTGGCAGCGACGAGGCGAGCGATCTCCTGGCGGTACCGAAGGCCGTCGATCTTCCCTTCGTCGAAGAGAGCATCGCGTTCCTTGACGTCCCTTTCGAAACGCTTGAGTACGGCAAATCGCTCTCTAGACAGCACTCCGGAGAAGTGCGTCCGCTGCCAATCCCAGAGCCTATTGAGAGCGGATGCCATGGGGTCGGTATCCAGGAATTCCCGCAGGCGGTTCTGTTCGGTCGGGATGGTAGCGAGCCCATCAGGGAAGCGGGGAGTACCATCTGCGAACGTCTGCCTCCGTAGGTACTCGTCCAGAGCGTCGCTGGCAGGGTAGGCCGATGCATTCACTCCCAACGCTTCACCGAAAGCGCCGATCAGCGCTTCGAATGCGGCGTTGATAGAGAGATTTGGCACCTGGCGGTATACAATGTCGCCGAACGCTTGGGGCCAGAACGGCATAGGCAAGCTCTGGAATATGGTCCAACCGAAGTCTTCCGGCGAAGCGATGAGAGGCGTCCCCGTGAGATCCGTCGGTGTCGGGAACACCGTTCCACCAGGCCGGAGCGCTTCGATAGGGACGAGGACGGAGAAGGCAGGGATCGTTGTGACGTCGTTGATCGGAGCCCTCTTCGTCGACATGAAGCGGAATATGGGGTGGTGGACGAGGACTTTGTAGATGCTGTCCGGATCTCCGTGGAGGGGGACATCTCCTCGGAGGATGTACGCAGGGTCCTCCTTCGTGTTCATACCCATCGCGGCCAGGAAGGCCATAGTACGGAACCAACCGCCCGGGGCGATGATGATCCCCGGCCCGGAGCCGATCTTGACCGAGAACCCCAGGAAATCAGGCTCGTCGGGGTCCCACTGCCCCGTTCCCCTGCCCGTGAGGAGGTTGAGGGCAGTGTAGAGGAAGAGGTACGTGCCCAGCGCAGAAGCCATGAACCTTGTGTACCGGAAGTGGTGCATCCTGCGAGCTTCGGGATCGCGGGCGCTCGCGAGCTCTCCGAGGATCTTGAGCCCGGCCAGCATTTGGGCTCGGACGAAACGGATGGAGAAGTACGCCCACATGTTCTCGAAGTCACGCTGGACCGGGCTGACCATCTGCTTCCTAGCGTCCAACACACCCAGAATTGTGTGGATGTCGTTGATAAAGATCGCTTTCTCTTCCGGCGTAGCGTTGGGGAACGCCTGCCGGAAGCCGTCCATGAGGGACCGCATCGCGACAGCGATGGCGCCTTCGAAGAGAATCTGCCCTCTGTCGATGACCGCCCGCTTGAACCAGCGGATTGGGTGGATCTTCATGAAGGCTGATCCGGCAAAAGCGGGAAGCTGCTCCACCTGTTCGAGGCTGAGGTTGCTGAAGTGGAGTGTTTTCACCATATCCGAAGCGATCAAGGGCATGTTGATCGCAGCCCCCCAGTATCTCATCTCCTCCTCAGTGAAGTTCTTGAGGGCGAAGAATGCCCCCGAATCCTTGCTCCGGGTAGCCCTAAACATGTTCCAGAAGTACTTGTTAAGCGTGCGCAGGGCCTGCAACTGTGACATACGGAACTCTCGGGGGAGGAGGATGTTCGCCTTCCCGAGAGTGAGGTTGCTTCCCAAAACAGAGACGAAGTAGAGGCCCCCCTGCTGCAGGAAAGCGCTCGCGTCGCCGGCGGCCATGCCCCGCACGGCGTCGTTGTATGATCGGGCCATCTTCTTGATCGACTTCACAAGATCGTTATCCTGGCCCACCTGCTTGCTGAGGGCATTCACCTGGTTCTCAATGAAGTTGGCGACGTCTGCAGGATAGACCCTGCGCTGCCAGAAGATGTTCCGCGGGACCCGGGCCAGATGTCCCGGCTCTCCCTCAGCCCTAGGAGCCGCTTCGCTGAAGATGCGAGGAGTGAAGCCTATCGGCCTGTTGCCCCACGTCTTCTTGAAGTTGTTGAGGAAGCTTCCAATGGTGCTGAAATCCGAAGGCGTGTAGGGGAATCCCCTCTCTCCCAGCTTCTTCCAAGCATAGAGCCTCATCTCCTCGATAACGTCTTCTTCGAGGATGCCTGCTTGGCGGAGGGCTTTGACATAGTCAGATGGGGTTCGCCCATCGACAATCTGATACAGATGCTGGAGCGAGGGAGGGACCATGTCGGGTATTCTTTGTCCCCACTCCTCCGCGATCTCGTCCTGGATTTCTATCAGCCTCTGGCGATAGGCGTCCCGAAACTCCGCCAACCTCTCCAGGAACTCATTGGGCCTAGAGATGACAACGATGTGCTTGTCCGTCTTCGCGGGGGCACCAGTCAGCGTTGTCAGTCTCCTGCTGACGACCTCCCTGAGACGAGGGGTCAGTTCGTCGCCCGGCTGGACGGAGATCTGTTCGGCGAGGGAGTAGAGACGCGCTTGAGCTGAAGGCAAGTTCGCTTTGCTCTGCCCTTGAATGAGCCTCTTATCCTTCCCCTGATAGTTGACGAGTTGGCTGAGGGCCTTGACGGGAAGCGTCCAAGGAATCGGAACTCCCGTGCGGGCTAGCTCGGCGAAGCCCTGCACGACTCCAAAAAATTCGGCATTGCGGTGAAGAGAGAGCCAGGTTGACTCATCGGGGTCGACATACACAGCACGAGGCAGATCGTAAGCCTGCTCCAGGGTTTCATCCCAGTCCTGTTTCTGCATTTCCATCTGTGACTTGAGCGGAAGAGAGAACGTGCGCTCGAATCCAGGAGCAAGCTTGGACGTGTATGTCAGGGGAACAGGAACTCCCGGTGCCGGCCTGACGTGCCTCCGATAGGGAGCGATGAACGGGCTGCCTCGTTCTACTTCCGGACGGAGGCTGGGGCTGGGGTCCGCAAACTCGACGGTCGTAGGTTCTTGCTTTCCGAAGAACAGATTCTTGAGTGTCTGCCAGAGCGAGGGGTTGGCAGCGATTCCCCGCACCGAGTACGGGACGATGATGCTATACCGGTCCGAGGCCTTTGCGGAGAAGAGCGCCTCTTTGGGGATCCTGCCCGCCTTGTTGAGGGCCTTCTCAAGCTGCTTGGAGAAGCTCTCAAGGGAGTAGATCTCACTGTCGGGAATCAGGGAGAGGAATGTCTGGTAGTTCTCCCGTTCCGCCGGTGTGAGCCCCTCCATGTACGCTTCGCTCTTGAGGGCCTTGAGGATCCTTGCATACAGATCGATTTGTTGTTTGACGATGAAACCGAGCGAAAGCACAGCCTCCCGCTGTATAGGACTCAGGTTGAAGTGGGCCGGGTGGGAGAGAACATCCATGACGTGGAACGGCCCCTCTACGTAGTGATCCCTGTTGCCGGGATCCGGGAAGAACTTTCCGTAGAAGAGATCAGCCTTGCCCGTCGTAGGGTTCTCTTGGAGATCGAGAACCCGAGCCAAGCTTCCGAATTCCTCGGACCAGCGTGCCTGCAGACGGCTCATGTGGGTGAGCCAACGGGCATGCGCATGAGCGAATGTGCGCATCGCCTTCCCGACCTGCTTGGCAGCGGGGTCCTCCTTCCTCCCCGGATACGTCAGCGTAGGGAAGACTTTCCGGAACAGAGATCCTGGGGCACGGATGAGCGGGGCTAGGAACGCTGCCCTCCCCATGACGAACTGGGCATCCTCCTTCGTCCCCCACAAAGCAGCGAAAGGACCGATGTGGAAGCCGATGGGGTCGGGGTTGTCCCGGGCCTCTTTCAGCAGGGAGACAACTTCGTCATCCGAAGGGTTCCAACAAAACGACGCGAGCCTAGGCAACTAGCAGGTGCCCTCCTCGTTGAGTCCTGCTCTCTCCGCCGCCTCCAACGTATCGTCAAATGACATCTTGGGTGTCAAGAGCGACGCCGTGTCGTTGGCTCCCGCGAGCTCGTCATCGAGAATGTTCGACACCTTGCCGGCCTTACTCAACAGATCCTTCGCTAGATCGGAGAATGCTTTATACAGTTTCTTGTCCTGCTCCAAGAGCCGAGAGGCCGCGGATACGGTGGCGTCTGCGGAATCGCCTTCAGCGAAGCGCGGGCGTTCGGTGAGATGAATGGGAGCCACATCCTTGAAACCATGCTTGCGCAGGTTGGAGATGATTGCTTCCCGGATGATGCTCTCGGGAACATCAGGAAAGATGGAGGTCAACGCAGAGGCCATTCCGTGGGCCAAGGAGTCGAGATCGACAGCAGGGCGTCGGGCTCCGGGAGGCGTGGCAGCCCGCGTGAACGCGTCTGCCATTGCGACGTAGAAGTACGGCGAAGAGAGCAGTTTCGCTTTCGGTGTCCGCTCGAAGTACCTCGCCAGCTGTACGACGTCGGAGAAGGGAACTGGGGTAGACGAGACAACATCAACCTTCTCTCGATTAGTGGGACGCATGATCCAACCATTTCGCAGCCTGTGGAAGAGGAGGGGAAGCGGGTAGTCACTGATGTCCCCCTCCACCTTCCGGAAGCCCTCCGAATGGTGGATCGTGATCTTCGGAATCGTCCGATCCCACAGCGGAGAGAAAGGATCCTCCAAGAAGAGGGTGACCACGGGTGACCTCGACGGATCGAACGCGATCCTGAGGACGCGGTCCGGATCGGCGAAACGTTGCATGTCAGAAGCGAGCTCCTCGGGAATCGCCCTCGCTGTCTTGACGAACGCTTCACTCAATTCCTTGAGACCTTCCCTCTCCAAGGTCTCGTCGAGGACCTCGGAAAGCTTGGTGCCCCCCACTACGATGTCTTGGTCTTGGAGGAGCAAGCGGAGCACGAGTTGCTTCCGGGCATCGGTGCTCTCTTGGGTGGCGAGGAAGAGGGCGGTAGTCGCTTCCTCAGCGGTGGCCTTCTTGCCTGGCAGAAGCCCTTTCCAGCGGAGGATGACGTCGGTCAAGAGCTGCTCGATCCGGGCAGCCGCAAGCGGTAACCGCCTCATCGCTCTCCGCTCGGTGGGAAGACGGACTTCGTCATAGCCTGGGAGGTTCCGGGCGGCGTCCGGTGTGATGATGAGCGTGCCTACATCGTGAAGCTGTCGCAAGAGCGGCATGCTCTTGGCGAGGAGAGACTCGTGAGGTGGCTGGCGAGTCTTCTCCAGCAAATTGACGCCCTCCCTGAACGACTGGCGGGTGGAGAGGAGGGCAAGGCGAAGAGCTTGCTCCGCACCGCCGATGGGCGCGAACTGCTTAGTACGGACCTTCTTGCGGTACGGATCCGGGAGGTTGTCGAGAATCGCCCGATAGAAATCCCGCTCGCCCGCTGACTCCACGGTCCGATCGATCACTGCCCGGAGGGTGGCGTCGTCGGCATAGGCGAGTCGATCCAGGTTCTCAACGAAGGTGCGGTATGCGATCTCGGCAACGCTCCTATCGACGTCTTTCTGATTGCCTTTAAGCGAACCGACGAGCCTCTCGTAGATGCCGGCGAGGTACTGCGAAGGGGTCGAGCCGAACGCGGCCCGCGAGTGCAAGTAATCCATCGTCGTTGAGAGGTACTCGATCGGGTTGTCGGCCCGAATGAGCCCATCCAGAAGCTGTTGGACGGTATGGGAAGGGACGGGGCGGGATTCATCGGCAACCACCTTCTCGCCCCAGCCGCCGTAGTTTTCCCACAGTTTGGCGAGGGAGATGAGTCGGCGCGTCCTCCGGTTGGCCTCCCGTGTGAAGAGGTCGGGGTTGTCCTTGATGCCTTCCAAGTACGTGCGCTCGAGCTCATCGGCAAAGCGGTGAGCGTAAATCTTGGCCAAAGCGTACCTGGAAGCGGGTTCGCTGGCGGCATCAATGTCCGATCTGGCCTTGGAGACGATCTCCTTGAGGCTCCTCATCTGCTTCCTCGCCTCCCGACGGAAGTATTGCTCCGGGATGCGTCTCGTGACGGCCTCTAGGCTATCAGCGTAGTCGTCCAAGAAATCGAGCACGAATCGGGCACGCCCCGCTTCATCGGGCTCGATCTCGTCCACACGGGCGAGGATGTTGTCCACGGTTTCGGGTCGGAGCAGTGCATTGCGCACATCCTGAACGTGAACCTCTGCCCGGCGTTGGGCGGAACGCCTCCCCCGGAGCTCGATCCTCGCCTTCCGACGGTAAGCTTCGGCGAGGTTGACGAGGTCGGCATCACGCGCCCACCAGCCAGTAAGGTCCGGACCGACGACGTCATCATCGAACAAATCCGCGAAGCGGACCCTGCGAGCCCGGACAGAGAAGTCGCGGAGAGCACTTCCTTCAGGGCTTGTTGGAGCTTTCGCCTCTAACACGAGGGCTTTACGCTCAACGCCCTCAACGATGGAGTCGTAGAGGCTCCGGAGCTTGGCTGCCTGTGCGGGGTCAAGTCCGGCGATCTCGCGGATCTTCGTACCGATGATGTCTCGAAGCTCACTGTCGGAGTACTGGAGGTACTCGTTGATCCTGGCTGGCTGCTGACGAGGAAGGGAAAGGCGAGGTTTCTGCCGACGGGTGGCTGCTGACGACAAGGCAGCCTCCATCCGTGCGACGGTCGCCGAGAACGCGCTGATGGCGTTCTTGTCTTGGGTGGTCTTCTCCAATTCTCGGAGATAGGATTCGGAGAGCATCTCTCTGAGCTCTCTCCGGATAGCAGTGACGATTTTCTGTCGCTTTGTCTGGTCCTTGACGAGGGCTTCATCGAGAATCCTCTTGAGCTCCTCGTTGTCGGGTACAAAGCGACCGAGCTCCAGGAGCCGGTGGGCCGCTGCGGCTGCCTCTGCTTTGTACGGCTCAGCCTTCGCATCAATCTTCCCGGAGAGGTCACGGAATGCTTGCTTCACGCTCTCCCCAGCGTCTTCTTCTAGGGCGCCACCACCAATGCCTTCAATGAGCCGCTGAGCTCGTTCTCTCACCCTAGGGGGAGTGATCTCCATCTCCATCTGGAAGAGCTCAGGCGCTTGTTCGCCCACCCGCGTGAGCGTACGGCTAAGCAGCGTGTTGAGGCCCCCCTCGATAGCCTTGTCCTTGAGCCGCTTGTTGAGCCAGTTGCTCACGGCCGCAAGATCACCCTTCTTGGGGAACTTCGCCTCCTGTCCGTAGCGCTGCCGGAGGATACCCAACAGAGCGGATCGGAGCTGTGTGTACGTCCTAGGCGCGTACTTGAGGGGAGCGAGATCGAATTCCCGGGCTGCTTGCTCCCCCTCCATACGGAGGATGACATCCCGCATCGCGTCAACGAGCGTTTGGCGGGCCACCGGTTCAGTGAGTTCTCCACGAGCTTGTCGAGCCTCCGGCTCGACTTGTTGAGCCTCCGGCTCGACGAAACGGGCGAGTCTCTCCGCACCCAACCCAGAGAACGCCAGCTGGAAAGCAGTGAAGGGGGTAGGTTCGCTTGATTGGACGAGTCGCGAAACGTCAACAACGCCCTCGGAGGGACTGACGTTCTTCTCGGCGGCCTCGTCAAGGGACTGGAGCTCGTCGCGAACTTCCCTCACAGAGACCTGTCTGTCGGGCGGACGCTCTGTTGGCAACGAAATGCCGAAGCCGTATTCGGCCTCAAGCTTGTTGAAGATGTGTCGCGGTTGGCCGAAAGGCGGAAAGAGCTCAGGTGCGAGTAGATACGCTACACCCAGAGGAGTAGGGCTAATCCTCTTGACCGGGTTCCCCTGGATGACTTGACGGAAGATGGTATCGAGCGAGTCGTCCATCGAGAGGCCGTAGAGGCCGAAGTTAGCGGAGGACGTCCCTGGGAGGACCCCCGCCATGTACTGCTTAGCCATCTCCTCCAGCGCAGCCCAGCGATTGACGAAGGATTCGTTGTAGTTGAGAGCAATTTCAAGGAGAGACGCCTTAGTCCCAGCGGGAGGAGGCTCATCTCCCAGGATGGGACGGAGCAGGTCAGTGACGGTTTGGTTTGGTCTGTACTCTAGGCTGTAGAACTCCAAAGGGGCGACGAGACCGCCGGACTGCTCCCGAACGCTTTTCCTTGCCTCCTCCCACTCCGAGAGGAACTTGGATCTCCGATTAATCTCCCGATCGATCTCTTTCGCGTTCTCCGGGTTCTCAGCCCGAACCCTCTTAAGTTCGTCGACCTGATCGTGAATAAGCTTAGAAATGGTTACACTTGTGCCGATAATCGGTATGGAGATGAGACTCCTCTCCACGGACTGGACCGGCAGAGTTGGCTCTGCGGCCCCTTCGGTCGCGCGGGCGCGTTCCTCTTCAATCGCACGAGAGAGATCTCGCTGGGCCAATGCTTCGGTCGTCTGGTACGCGACCTCCGCTCCTACAGGATGGTCAACCGGACCCTTAAAGCGGATGTTAGGAACGTCCTCCAGCGGAGGCTTCCCCTTGTAGGCGTTGCGGATCATCCCCCGCACATCCTTGTAGTCTCCGAAGAGGGTGAGGAGGAGCGGAGGAACCGTACGGATGAACGTCTGCGCACTGGGATCCTGACGTACGGCGTCGTACGTGTCGAGGATGAATTCAGGATCCCCCGCGAGAAGCGCGAGGTTGAGGAGCTTTGCCGATGGGCCGAGGCCCGCGGAGAGAAGGCCTCCTGAGAGAAGCCCGCCAGCAATCCCACCGGCCGCGACCATAAGCTCCCTTTCCAATTCCCGGGCATTGAGCCAAGTGGCTGCGATGTCACCTGCCTTGCCGCCTGCAGCCCCGCCGGGCAAGAAGAGGAAGTCGGCGAAAGAGCTGGCTGCCCTAATGACATGGGGGAGCTTCTCAGAGGTTCCGCTCTCCAACCCGACAGGCCTTGAAAAAGCTTCCGCCATCGGAGACTCGGAGGGCACATACAACTCGGAGAGCTTGAAGTCGGGTAGCTTACCTCCCGTCAAGCGATCCAATAGGACATAAGCAGGAATATCGGCGGAACGGATGTCCGTGAAGGGAACGGCAGTCCTACTCAAGTGGTATAACGCTCGGGCAGCCTTAGCTCCCAACGACACGAACAGGCCTTTCCACCCTTCGCGCCCGTACTCGTAGTTGAGGTCATCCTGAATGCGCATGACCTCAACTTCACGCTCGATGTCGTCGATGACATTCTTCCCCACCATGCCCAGAACGAGGGCTACCTGGTCCCTCGCGAGCACGTAGTCGTCATCGGGGATCCGATCACCGTAACGCTCAAGCATGAATTCCTTGAAAGCCACATCACGAACGAAGGCTTCGTACTGGTCCTGCTCAAGCCCCATCCGTGGGTTGTCCAACTGGCCGGCTGCTCCCAGTACGGCGAGAGTGGCTTGCATCGGGTCCTCCGGGGAGAGCCTGTGCTGCTGGGCGTAGTTGGAGAGGGCCAAGAGGACCGCGTTCTTGTTCTCCTCGTTCTCGAACTGATCCAGGATGTGAGGGACGACCTTCTTCCAACGCTCAAGCTGGAAAGCCGTCGTCGCGAGCGGAAGCTCCTGTTCCCCGACGGTAAGAGGACCGGGGATGTTCAGCTTCCGTCGGACTTCAGGCAAAAGCTTTTGGACTTCCGGACTTAGTTGCCCCAACGCTTCGAGTGAAGGGCCTGGGAATTCGACACGAGGGCCATAGAGCTCAGGGAAACGGGCTTGGCTCTCTCGGGCGATCGCCCTGTAGAACGGCCCCTGTAGCTCTGGCGGGATACCCTTCTCCGCCGCTGCAGTAGCCATCTGTGTGAGGACGTCAGCAGGAGAAGGCTCACGGTAATAAGCCCGCGGTTGGGGCTCGAAGCCGAGAGCGACTCGCGTTGACGCATGGGTTCCGGGGGCAGGCTCCAAGACACCCTGAGGGCGGGCGGGGATTCCTGCGCCAGCGAGAAGCATCCGCACCGAAGGAGGAACTCCCATTGGAGGGGTGGGAGTAGGGGTGAGAGCAGGCGCAGGGACCGGAGTAGGAACAGGAATAGGAGCGGGCGGAGGCGTAGGCGTAGGGGTAGGAGCCTGCTGCTCCAAGAAGCGAAGAACAGCATCAGGGGTCTGCCTATACCCCTGCCTCTTCTGCTTCTCCGCTTGGTACACCAGCGGGAAGGGCGCGGTGATGACAGGCTTCTTCCCGCCTTCGGAGATGATCATTTCTGCTGAGTTTGCCGAGCAGAGTTCGACGAAGCGTCAGGCACGTTGGCGTACAGCGCCCTCATGTGCTGTACGGCCTGTATCCGGCTCTTGTGACAGGCAACAAGCTCACCGGTGTCTTTCTTGACGACACAAAACTGAGACTTACGCTTGACGATCTCGTACGGCATTCAGAACCCCCATCCTCTCGGAGGAGCACTCTGCAAGATCGATCCTAGGATCTGCTCCCTCGTAAGTGCTCCTCCCGAGGCCTGCGTCAGGTAGCCGAGGAGGGCTTCCTGCAACACAGGGCTGAGCGTAGCGAATGCAGAGTAGGAGGGCAGGAACGTAGGAAGCTGTCCGGCCTGCAAAGCCGAGACAAAATCGGGAGCGAACATCGTGTGCCCGCTGAGGGCATTTCCCAAGAGCCTAGCCGCAGCCACATGCGGTGGCTCGGGCGGCAGCTCGGACGGTGGCTCGGGCGGCGAGGCTGACGATGTCGGGGGCGGCAGCGGTGAGGCTGACAACTCCGGGGGCAGCGGGGCTGACGATGTCGGAACTGACAACGTCGGGGCGGACGACGCCGAAGGCGACGCCTCTTGGTTGCGCAAGATGCTTACGAGCCGAGGGGCAGCCTGCGCAAGATCTCTGAGGGCCCTCCGTGTTCCCGGGGAGAAGTTGACAAGCCTACTCCCGCTGTCGATTAGGTTCTGAAGCTCCAGCGTCCTCTTGTTGAAGTTCTCCAGTTTGCGGGAGTTCTCCTTCGCTTCGCTCTCGGTGATGGATGAGCTCACGCGCAACCCGCGCCGGTGCTTAGACGTGATACGAGGATCCCGGTAGGTGAGACGCCCACCGGAGAACCGGAAACCGGGTGGTAGCGAAATAGCCGAACCTCCCTGGGCGAATGCTCTCACGGAACCGGGGGCCACGGGAGTACGAAGGAGCAACTCTACTCGCTGCTTGGCAGCCTTCTTTCGGCTCAATGGTTGAATGTCCAATTTCTCCGGTCCCTCCTCTCCGACAATGAATCTAGGCACCCCAGAAAATACTCCGATACCGAGCATCGGTTCATCGGTGACGAGTGCGCCTCCTCTGGCATAGCCACCGAACATGTTCCGTACCCCTTCAGGGTTACGCGCCGCCTCTCGGAAGAATCTTTCTGCAGCGACAGGATCCCGAGCGTACGCTTCGCGGACTCGGCGGAGGTTCTCCTCCGCGGCCTGGATCACACGTCGTACTCCTTCGGGGTTGCGGGCAGCTTCGTAGAAGAAGCGGGCTGCGGCAACAGGATCCCGGGAGTATGCCTCGCGGATGAGGCGCTCCTGCTCGGGGGTGAGGGTCGTTGCGGGCTGAGCGTTCTGGGGGGCCATCGTCCACTGTGATGGGTCAAAGCTGGGAGGCTGAGGACGCTCCTTCACCATCTGGAGGAACTCCTTGATGAGCTCGTCCACAATTGAACCGTAGATGGGAGGAAGGGGCTCCCCTCCTCTCGCGAGGAGGAATGCAGCTGCCTGGTTGGGAGTCCCGCCTAATTGCCCGTAGGTGGCGAGAGCAGGAACAACGGCGAAGGGGTTCTGTTGGATGCCGAGAAGGGTCGCTAGCACGTTGGCGGCTGGCACCATCGCCCCCGTTCGTGCTTGGAGGGCAGCCTCGTAGCCGGAAAGGGCTGTACGGGCGATGTCGATCATCGGGCTCAGGAGCCCGTAGCCCCCGGCGACGTTCATCACTTGCTGGGCTTGTTCGTATGGAGCGATGAACTGAGCATGCAGCTGTTGGATGATGCCCGGAATCTCGGCATCGCTGTACCCTGCAGCCTTGAGTTCTCGGACGAGGGGGACGAGGGCAGAAAGGTCAGCCATTTACTGAATCGCTCCTAACAATAGACTTCCAAGGGCTTCGGTGCTGGACAGACCTCCTCCTCCAGAAGTGCCATAGCTGCCCGACTGGGATTGGCCAACGGGGACCAGCGTGAACGGAGGAATGCTCGCCTCGGGCGTTACACCGGCCAGCGACCGGAGAACGTCCGAAACGAACGGTGATGGGGAGAGAAGCGTACCTAGATCGACCGGAGTGTGCCTTATCCGGTAACCGGCGTACGGCGGCAGTCCGAGGAGCGCGTGGATGTAGGCCATAGGACCGTTAGGCTCGAATCCCGGGAAGTATTGGAGATCAGGGGGCACGGCGAAAGGAAGCAGCTGTTGGAGTGTCTGCATCGCCTGCTGCCGGCGTTGCTCCTCCTGAGCAGCGAGCTGGAGGTACGTCGCCGCTTTCTGGGCAGCGATCTGCGCCTCCGAGAGCCCTTCGACAGGACTGTATTGTACGGAGTAGGAGTACGATCCTCCTGCGCCGGGAGCACCGGCTTGGGCGAGTATACTCGCCACTGCCGTGGAAGCCTGCATATTCGGAACGAGACGCCCAATAGACAGCTTCTTCGCGATCTTCTCGAACGACGGCGTTCCAGGGAAGGCGATGCTCCACCCAGCTACCTGTTCGATTGCCGTCTGGATCTCGGAAGGGAGATCAAAGCTCCATACCAAACCGTTCCTGCGGCTCAGGAATAGGTTCGGTCCAAGGGGGACGAGATCTTGGTCGGGGTAGAGGGTTGGGACGACTGCAGTAATGAGCTCATCCAGGGAAGAGAACGGCGTCGCCTGCTGCCTCTCCAGCTGGATGACGCTCTGCTTCTCCCGGATCGCTTCGTTCATCTGGGCAACCGATGACCGGGGCCCAGCCTGTTGCTGTGGCCTGATGTTTTGGAGAATCTGTTCAGCGATCGTTGCCATCGATTACAAAGTACCTGATAAACGATGGAGCCGAGTGAGAAGAACGAGCTTCTCCTCCTCGGTGGGAAGAGATTCGAGGAGAAGCTGTACCTGCTCGGGGGACATCGATTTGAGAGCGGAATCGGTGAGGGGCATCTCCCCCGGGGGATAGCCCGAGGAGAGGAGCCCGTCTTCCAAAATGGCCTCAATGAGACGCTCCACCCGAGCCATAACCGAAGAAAGGCGGGCGTTGATCCACTCAGCGGAGAGATAGCTGACGCTACGCGATCGAGCCACCGGTCTGTTCCCCTGCGCCCTCAGGTACGGGGAATCCCTCCTCCGCAGAGGTCGGTCCGGTCACTGGCATCCCCAGCCCCGGTAGCTTGCCTATCATGGCCACAGGGCCGGAGGCAGTCGGGTTGGCCCCTCCACCACCTGCCAAGCCGGTTTCGGGAGGAATCCCCACGCCCGGAGCTGGATTCGTGAGCTCGTCAACCTTCCGCTTGGCCGCCTCCTTCGCCATGGAGACGAGCATGGGGATGAGCTGTTGCATCGTGGCGAGGAGGGCCTGCCCCTCGAAGATACGAGCGATCTCCTCCTCCGGGTTCTCCACGTCAGTGGACTCCATGAGGGTCTCGAAGGAGAGCGTGCCGCTCTGGTAGCGCTGGGAGAGAGCGGCCCAGCGGGCGTACTTCGTGACGGCGGTCTCCGCCCCGACGGTGACGACGATGTCATAGTCGATGTCGAAGTCCGCAGGGTCCAGCTTACGCACACGCCCGGTGGCCACGCTGCGGCGGTTGGCTCCCGTTTCGGGGGCCTCTTTCACGAAGATGGCCGTGCCCAAGTAGGAGACGGCGGAGAGGCAAGCCTTGAGAAGGGAGGCCGTAGCTTGGGCTCTCCGATTCTGGTACGGAACGTGCTGGATGTCGGCCTGAGCGACCTGAATGGCGAGCTTGTGGCCAGAATCGGCGGAGGTTGCGTCTCCTGTGAGGACTTCGTGGATACGGTTCTCAGCGGCGAGCTGCTGGAGACGGGCGTCTGCCTTGTCCAAGTCGATGTTGGGAGCCTCTTCCATTCGGATCTCGCCGGGGATCTGGACGAGCTCCCTGCCTTCTCGGATCTCCTTGGTCTTGGCTTCGTCCGCATCGCTCGGAGCCTGAGGCGGAGGCTCTTGGACTTGGACGTACCTCTTGCGGAGGGCATTCTCCACCGCAGCGGAGAGGCGGATCGTCGTGAGGAGGTTGTCCGCCTGGGCGATGTTGAGAAGTCCCAAGACGGGAGGCTGATAGCGATACGCGGGGTCGGGATGGTTGGTCACGTCCCCGGGGAGGAGGAAGTAACCGGTCGTCTCCGGCCCAAAGGGGTTGTCGAAGACGAGGACGATGGCATCATCTTGTCGGGAGGAGTTCCTCCTCACGTGCCGCATCGCACCCGCCGGCGGCTGCTCGATGATGAATGCGATCTCATGGCGAGTGCGGATCTCCGTGACTTCGACGAGGTCCTGGTCGGAGTAGGCCGTCGTCTCATCTTCCCTGATGGTGGGGTAGGAGAGGGCCTCCGAACCTCCCGGGGAGAGGATGAGCCTCCCATCGATGAGCTTCACGTTGTAGGCGCCGGTAGCGTTGATGGAATCGATCAGAGCGGACAGAGGACGCTTCCCCGTTTCCACGAAGATCTCAGGTTCATGGGACGAGTCCGTGCGCCAGTAGCAGACGGCAGGATCCACAGCAGAGAGCACGAGGGGAGGGGGAAGCTTCCTCTTCTCCTCGTCGAGGAGGTCCCGGTATGCTTTGGCGGAAGCCTCGGGGTCGGATTCATAGCTATCCCGGATCTCCCGATAACGGGCGCGAATGCGGGTTTGTTCCTCGTCGTCGTCGGGAGAAGGTGCTTCCAGTTTTTCCGGGTCGAAGTACCGGAGCCTTTCGAGTATGACACCTGGTACGAAATCGAGTTTGAGGATGCCCACTCCATCCGCCTGTTGGGCTTCGACAGAGAGTTCCTCCGGAGGGACGGGAGCACGATTGAGCCACCGATAGAGAGCCCGGAGGCCGTCTTCGATGTTCTGGCCCTTGTTCTTCGCCGTCGGAGATTCGTCGTAGACGATGAGCTGAATGCGAGGGCGGTTGGAGACGAGCCGCTTGACACGGCGGTGGATCTCCTGATTGACCTCCTCGGTCTGGTAGACGAGAAGTGCAGGATCAGCTTTGCTGGAGAGGGGGAGAGCACGGAGGTCCCCCTCCATCTGCCGGAACCGGATCCGACGACGGTTCTTGAGGAGTCGGTCTCTACGATCGAATTCTCGTTTGAGGGTACTGACGATCTTGCGAAGTTCGTCTAACGATTTGTCTTTGAGAGGCATGGGTCCTCGTTCAAGCTGGGATCACTAGGTAGCCGTGTGGCGTCTCAATGTACCTTCTCGCAGCTGGACGCACGGGTCCCTGAAATAGCGTCCTCACCAGATAACGTACCGCATCATACGCATGGTCCTCCCCTTGGGTGTCGATGTCCTCCGGGCGCTTCTCATCGCGCTGGAGCGAGGGAAACGTTCGAATGCAGTTCTCGCATGTGCGGAAGAAGAAGAGGCGAGGGGGAACAATGGGCTTTCCATCAGGGCTGGAGGTCCAGGACATAAGCTCTTGCATGAGGAGCGCGCCGGCAACGCGCTCATTGTCGGCTTTGACGATCTCGGTGAGGCCCGTCCACTCCTCCTTCCAAATGTCGGCGTAAGATCGCATGGGAACGCCGTGTTCGTCCTTGGCTTTGGCCCACATTGAGGGGTCCATCGCGATGAATTCAACCTTCTCGCCGGCAGCGACGGTAACCTCCCTGGCTCTTCGGGCCTGCTCGCGCGGAGCGACACCAGCGCCGTACTGCTCGCGATAGATCCACAGGGAAGAAGTGTCCGGGGGCCTCGCTGCCCAGATGACAGCGTGGGGAACAGCGAAGCCGAAGTCCACGCCCATGTAGCGGCGCCAGTCGTGGGGGATCTCGAAGGGGTCCACCACGTGGACCGAGGGGTTCCAGCGGGAGAAGAACTGGCCGGTGTAGACGTCCCAGTCTCCCAAAGCGCGAGCCCTGTATTCCTCGGGAGGGAGGGCTTTCAAAGCTTCCAAATAACCGGGGTCCCTCGCCATGAGGACGGGGTTGTCGGTCACCTTGGCAGGGATGAATTGGCGGGTCATGCCTCCTTCCTCAGCGGGGCCCTTACGTATTTCGTAGGGTCGGAGGAAGTCGATCCAGCGAGACTTGACCCACGCGTGACCCACACCGCCGGGGTTGGTAGCAGCACGAATCCTTCTCCCGGGCCACCAAGGCTTGGTTGACCGGCAACGGGAGATGAGGAACGCGTACTGGCGGTAGGTGAAGCCCGTGAGCTCGTCGAAGAGAATCATGTCGAACTCGGCCGTGTCGTAGTTGTACACGTCGTCTTCCTGCTCGCAGTAGCGGAAGAAGATGCGCGATCCGTTCTTGAAGACGAGAGTATGGGACTCTTGGTTGTACGTAGCCAAGCTCCGAGGAACCTCTCCTTGGATCGCGAGGATGTGCGTGTCCTCCAACTGGCGATAGGTGCGGCGGAAGAGCGCGACGTTGGCCCCGGGGTAGCGGAGACAGTAATCGACGGCGATGGCCCGGAGGGCGTAGGACTTCCCTCCACCGTAGGCACCACCGTAAAGCACCTCTTCGGCCTCAGACGTAACGAAGGCCATCTGAGGGCCCTCGTTGATGGGATAGAGGAGAAGCTTTTCAGGCAGCGATTCTACGTGACGCGACATTGGTGATCACAACAATGGTGAAGCCCAAACCTCCCCAGAACAACGATAACAGCGCGTAGTAGGCCGCTACGGCGGCTCTCCCCAGTTCGGAGAGGTCGAGCAGAAACCAAAGCGTCGCTGAGATAGCACCAAGGCCGTGGGCGGCCCCGAGGAACAAACAGACGAGTGCGACACAATCCAGGATGAATGCCGTAGCCGTCCACAAGGCCCGCAAAACGCCTTTCCAGGACATCAGCACCACTCCGCCTGCTTCTGAATCTCGGGCCAGCCCACGACGAGGGCGCTATAGCCCAGCGCTGGTTCGGCCCAGCCCTTGTGGTCGCACACGCGGTAGAGGCGATAGGCGAGGTCGCGCCCTCGGTCGGCGAGGCCACCCAAGCGCCATGCCAGCCGCGCCGCGGCCACCTCGTTGCGCGATTGGAGCGCTGCCGCCAGGTAGTGACACGCCTCCCACGCCGTCGGACGTTTGTCCACGTTGTAGGTGTCGAGGCGTTCGGCGTAGTGCGCCAAGGGTAGGAGGCGGACCTTGCCTGCCCCCGCCTCCAGCAGGCCATCGCGCACCATGGCGTCGACGCTGACGTTCTTGGCGCTGGCCAGGGCGTCGGCGTCGCCATAAGGCCCCGGCGAGAAGCCGTGCTGCTCGAACCAGCGGATGCAGAACTGGGTGTCGGGGTCGTAGGCGCCCTCCTGCTCGGCGAAGTAGTCTTCGATGGCCTCGTTGATGAGGGCGAGCGCTGTGCGCACTGGCATCTCGCTGCCGTCGGCCTCGATAACCTTCTCGTAGCTGGAGAAGATGGTCATGCCCAGGCCGATGGCCGACTGCGTCAGGTCCGCCGGCGCGATGTGCCCGCCCATCAGGGCGGCGAGGGCTGTTGGCAGTTCCTTGCGTAGCCTCTGCTGGAACTCCCGTCGCGTGCCAATGGGCGCGTCCGCCGGCCGTGGCCGGCAGACCAGCACGACCGAGGACGTGAGAGCATTCGCACCTTTCGCAACCAAACGACTGGCCAGCTCTGACCTCACCGGCCATGTTGCGGTGATCTGTAGGCGCTGCGCGCACAGGCCGGACAACATCGCCTCCCAACCCTCATCCCGCTTGAATGCATAATAGAGCGTAATGGGATATTGCTCGTTCACCTGACGAGCCATGAGTGCGAACGACTTGCCAAGACCGGTCTCGAAATGCTGGTGGGCGGCCTTTTTGCTACCGCCG
>FWWM01006409.1_pt1 | contig 24705 bp, 27 predicted proteins | sample 2228351 | NCBI WGS metagenome assembly FWWM01 (sample SAMEA103939774, study PRJEB20133) | metagenome
CTGGCGCTGATCCGCAACGATCCTGGCCTGTATCTTAAGCCCGGGCTCTTTGAGATCGTCTGTGCCTTTGAAGGGGTAACAAAGTTCCCCTGCCACAGGATCGTGCGCTTAGAGGGGGCTGCTGTGGGATTCTTCATCTCCCCTGATGGGCTCTTCCTCACAAACTATCATGTGATTCGCGAGGAGATCGAGGCAGCCACTCGCACCGAAGGGAGCGATGTCCCCATAGTCTGTCGTTACACATCGTTTGAGGTCCCCTTGGTGCGGCGAGGCCAGATTGTGGGCTGGAAACCGTTAAAGAACGTAAAACTCCTGCGAAATCTCTCTGCTAAGGAGTGGCAGCAAGGCTATGACGCGGCGCTCCTAGGGGCCTCTATAAAGCCGCCGGCGTACTTGCCCATTGCGCGGCGTGCGCCTATGCTTGGGGAGGAGGTCTGGAGCTTTGGGTTTCCGGTGCGGACCAGGCGTCATCCAGAGCGTCTGCAGGCTCTGGGGTACCCCGACGCCGACGGGAGCCTGCGCGTCTGCGTGGGCACAGTCACGGAGATCCCGAACGATCACACCTTTGTCACGGATTCTGACGGATTCAGCGGCAACAGCGGCTCGCCTACGCTGACGCGTGAGGGCGAAGTCCTTGGATATATGTGGAACGTCTTCCCTGACGAAGAAGAGAACCGCCGCGCGGTGGTCTTCCAAGGGGGAGCGATCCATGTGGCGATTGGGCCGGTGCTGGAGCGACTGCACGTGGTGTCCCTGTTGAACAGATGACCTTTTTGCTTGGCCTGTTCGAGCTCCGCTTGTTACGATAGGCGGTGACTCCTCCCAGTTCAAGGTTTTCTACAGAGCCTAAGACCTAGAATCGGAAAGCCCTCAATCTACGTATTTTCGGTCCAAGGCATTTCAAAGTAGGCGGAGTTTTTAGATCCTCTTGAGGAACTCCTTTGGCCTTTTGATCTTCTCTTTCCACGTGGTGTTTTGAAGTCTGGGGTTATTCAAAAAATGGCGTGTGTCGAGGGTGATCAGTAGGTCGATATCGGGGAGCATAGCTGCGGCTAGTACGGGCGCATCTTTTGCGATGATAAGATGAAGTGCCTCCTCAAGATGAGGGGCATACTCCTGCCACGGTTTGATTTCTCCGCCCAACTGCAAAATCCGTAAGAGTGTGTCCAGAGCCATCTTTCTCTGCCGGGGATCAGGGTATCGTTCCTCGATATTCCAAGCCACTTCATCCAGAATATAGTCCGTGACGACGGGAATCATCTCTTCCTCGATCAGTTTTCTAAGAAGTTGTTCCCCCAGGTGCGGATGGAGCAACACGTTCGTATCAATCAAGATTTTCATGAGGTATTAGAGAAGGCTAGGAGAATCTTAGCCTTGGCCCTCACCGAGCCTTTGGAGCTCGGAGGCGGGGAGCGTACTTTTTCCGCCAGAGCTTTTCGCGGATGCGGTCGAGGTCTGCTTGCTTAAAGGGCTTCTCGCCGAGAATGGCGTAAAAACGGCTGATGAGTTCTAGCAGCTCCGCCTTACGCACGTAGTCGCGAATCGCTTCAGAACGGCTCGGGTACTCCCCCCGCTTCACCTTCTCATCGATGAGTTTGAGCTGCTCTTTCGTAAGCCTGATTTGGACGGGCTGCATCGCCATAGGAGACCCTCTTCTTATAGTAAGTGTTAAAAATTACAAATCCATTACAGTTCCCCTTTTATTATAGCGGGAGTATGTTTATTTTCAAGAGGGATAGACTTGCTCGGGGAGGAAGCTGGGGTTCCTCAAGAAACGCCAGAGGCGGCGCAGCCGGTGCTGGTGGTCGGTGGGGAGGGGGAAGAAGCGGGCGATGCGGGAGAGGCAACAGCTGTGGCCGCGCAGCAGGCCATAGGTCAGCAGACGCAAGTTCTCCAAGCGGGTCTTGCGCAGGCTCAGGGGAAAGAGCTGCTTGACGAAGGCCACGAATGTGGGGTAAGGTCAGGGCGACCTCCTGATTCTTTGTGTTTGTGCCAGAGATTCTGGCCCCAGGAGGTCGTCCTTTCAACCCCATCAAAGTGGAGAGGCGTCAGATTAAAATGTACTTGACATTGGTTGGGACCAATTATAGCAGAGGGATTGTTAAATGGATAGGCCCCCCTGCTGCAGCTTGAGGGCTGCGTCAAGAAAAGGGTCCACGTCCTTTAATGGAAAGCTAAAGAACTGACTTGCTATCTCAAATGCCTCCCTCGATAGCTCTCGCATGTTCACAGCTTGGAAGGTTCTTTCGTTCAGATTAAAAGGGGCTGTTAACTCCGTACCAGGCCGTCCTTGCCAGAAAGGTGTCGGATCTACTGCAAGTTGGATGCCGCATCCTGCACAATTTTTGTTCTCGACCACTATAAGAGGCAAGCCAGGGATTCTGAGAACAGTAAAGTCGCTCCCTACCAAGCTAGCCAGCCCACAACGTCAGCGCGTCTTCTTTGGGGTAGTCGCAAGCGGGCCAGAAGCACTCACCATCCCAGAGGACACCCCTTGCCTAAAGCAACAGGGGCGCCCTTCCTTCTAGCTTCTTCCAGTCCTTTGCTCAAGCTTAAAGCTGCCTAGGGTAGCTCCGCTTGCTCCTCGAACTGGTCTAGTGATATACAAATGCACATCTCGAAGGGCGTCCGCAACAAGACCTTTTCGTCTGTGTAGCCCAAGACCTCATAGCGGCAGCTTCCTACCTTAACTTGGCTGCCCACAGGACAGATGGCTTCAAGCCACTTGCGCGTCGTCTCCTGAGCTAGGGCTTGAGAAGTATCCACTGGGGATCACCTCACTTTCTCCAATGACAAGGGCCGACCGGAAGCCTGCCCGCCGGGCCCGGCGAGCCATGAGCACCACGTGCACAAGATCCACCCGCCCCACATGGGAGCAAAAGTCGCGCTCCAGCGCTTGCAAGATCGTCTCCGCTAGACATGCGAAGACAACTCCTTTGGGGAGACCTAGATTGAACTGCATTTGTAGTCCAGGCACGGTGACGTAACCGCCATCAAGGCGCAGGACGCGCTCGCCAGACCAAAACGACGGGTGATCAGCATTCGGCGGCTGAGCCAAATCGTAAACAATGGCATTTGGTTGCAGCATCTCCGCGGAGATCTTGAGGCTGGGGTTATTCGTAGCAGTCACAATGATGTCGGTCTTGCGAAGATCGTCCAGGTCTGTTGAGATCACAGCTTCCGGGCCTAAGCGCCCTTTCATGCGGTCTACAAAAGCAAAGAGCATATCCTCTGCACGCCCTATCAGCATCAGGCGATAGCGCCCTCCCAACAGTTTTGTCAGGGCTTCGCCGATATTGCCATAGCAGCCGACGATGGCAATGAGGGGATCTGCAAAACCAAACCGGGCGATGATCTGCTCGAGGTCTTCACAAGCGACAGCGACTGTGTAGGCATTCCCTGTGGTCAGAGGGAGCCTGGTGCGAGTGAGCAGCCAGGTTCCGGCCTTGGTGACGGAGGCTGTCAGCGCGCCTAACCCGACGATCTTGCAGCCCAATTTCTCAGCGAGCTTGAGGGCTTGTAAGATCTTCTTCTTCGCGGCGTTCAGGGAGCATCTGCTCGGCCGTCAGCGAGATGCTGATGAGATGGCCCCGCACACGTCGGCCCAGCGCGTCTTGCACAGTGATTGTATCTAAAACTACGGGCCAATGATAGCGTAAGATCAGCTCGCGCATCCACGGAGCAAGCTGGCGAAAGGCTGGGTAGCGCCGCTCGACATCTTGCAGATCGCGGGGATGAACGAGAAAGGCGAAGTCTGCTGGGCTGGAGAGCGCTCGAACCAAGGGTTTAGGTAAGGCAAGAGCCAGCCCGTCGCGCAAAGAATAGAGGGCTGGGCGCAGCCATCTCCGCCAAGGGCGTGGTCTTCCCATAGTAGCTCCTTACTGTGTGCTGCTTGAGCATAGCTGCTAAGGGGGTAAGCGTCCTTGACAGCGATCAACGCTAGGGGTGCTCGCTGATTGATTTCTGTCAACAGAGGGTGGTCAGCGCTCGGCGTAGAGCTTGCCGGCTAAGGTTCTCTAATGTACACAACCTAAGGAGGTGAGGATTCAGACGTTTTAATGTATAAGGCTTGGCTATCAAAGTCAATTGTCACCCTAAATCTTTCTAACAAGATCTTCCCTATTATTCCTTCGTAGGGGAGCTTTTCTTCTTCTTCAACTGTGGCTATCCCAGTAAGATTCTTAAATGTGAAGCCCCCAAACTCAAGCTTATCGATCAGAAAGGTGAATGCCTCTCGATAAGCTCCGAGACTGCTCAGTTTCGCTGGTCTTGTCCGAGGATCTCCTTGGGAGAAGCCTAGCTTAGTCGCTAGTTCCTTCGTTATTAGTATTGCTTCTCCCGTAGAACCAGTGTCGAGTAGAAATTTATATGGGCCTTTGCTATTAATGTAGGTCTCTATAAGAATCAAGTTATTTTTCAATTCGAAGGGGACAAGGGTAGCTTCCTCCTTACTCTGAATCTTTGATCCTTTGGGTTGAAGAATTAATCTACTGTTAGGATAATCAATTGTGGTTAAAAAATGTTTCAAAGTATTAAGACCAACAGAGCCTCTATAGCTAAAGATTGATATCAATCCCAACAATTTGGCAGAGATCTTTTGATTAATTATTCCTACTATCTCACCTTCTATCTTTACATCTCCAATCTTTAACTCTTTAACCTTCCCAATATAGAAGCTTCTACCCCAATAGCTTTCCTTCATCTCCTCTGAGAGAATAATTAAACCTTCTTTAAGGGCAACTTCAGGAGATACAATGGTAAAATTAGTTCCAGTATCTAGTTCAAATAGATAGGGTTGGCTCTCATTAATCTGAACCTTTACAAAAGTTATACCTCCTTGAGTTACTAAAGGGATACTCACTTGGCCAGCAATAGAGGGCTTCGATTCTTTTGCTATTTCCTTTATAGCTTCCTTAGTCTTAATGATCTCAAGGGATCTCAATTTCATTAATCCTTCCTTCTCTATCTCATTCAAATCTTGGGCAGTGATTTTAATTATGTTGCTGATAATCATTTCCTTTCCCCAAAGGGCACCTAATAGAATTAGACCTAGAACAACTATTATTACCGATGCTAATACCGCTTTTTTGTTTTTCAAGATGCCCATCTTGGTGCTCCTTTAAATGGTTGCTTTTATTATAAGCCCTTATCTCCCTATTTATCAACTTATCAACCTGCTGACACTGCCTCCCCCGCGTCCCCGTCACGCACTGACACCGCTATCAGCGTCGCTTAAGCTAACATGATCAAAACAACAGGGTCGTCCTGAAACCTAGACGACCCTGCTTATTAACATTTTTTTATTTTAACGCCCTAAACGCAAGGTATATGTGCCCTTTAGGTCAGCTGTCTGATATGAATGGTACTCTGGAATGTAAACCACTATTTCATGCATGTTCTCTTTTTGCAGCCTCGTCGTGGTATTAAGGAAGACATCTACATTTGCAACGGGGAAGTGCATGAATTGGCTAGCCATTGTAAACGCCTCCTGCTTAAGCCTTTGCACCTCTGCCTCAGGGAACGCCTCTGGAGATAGTTCGAATTTGCCAATTCTGAACCAGGCTCACCACGCCAAAATGCCTCCTTGTCTTTCCCTAGGATGACGATGCAAATGATGCAGCCGTTATAGTTATCTACAGTAATTAATGGTAAACCGGGGATCTTAAGGACCGTGAAATCGGCGGTCAAGATGCCAACGTTGCCTGGAAAGCGCTCCGCAACCCCGATGAGGAAAGTATCCACCTTTTCTAAACCCAGTTCCTGTAAGAGGGGCGCGGAAATAGAGACAGGCCAAACTATCGTGGCACGTTGAGTTCTCCGATCTAACTGTCCTAGCGGGAATTGGGTTGTAGGACTAGCGAGAGAAATCTTGATCGGGCCTGTTTCCTTCCATACGCCGTCGACTGGGACTTTGATTGAGCTCAGCTCAGCCTCTAACGCCGTGACGCTCAATGGCACAGCCTGAGAGCTGACCTGCGCCCAAATCCACGCACTGAGTACTCCTAGTGTAACTACTAAAACCGTCAGCGTTACGACCTTCCTCCTGCCGTCGAAGAGCTTGCGGAACATGTGCATCCCTCCTTCATAGATGTTGTAGATTCCATTCCAGCCCGCAAAGCACTCTGCTAGACGCTCTTCCATGATTTCCCTCCTTTGTTGCTTGATCGAGCCGAACTTCCCCGTCCGCTGCAACACTATTCTGACTTGCCGTTCTCACCCCCTTTGAATCTTGAGCTTTTTGGTTGCCTTGCCCTTGACGAACCAGTCCACCTGGAAGCTGGGGCTTACCGGGCCTGCCTCTAGCGTGATATGGCCGTTGGACTTGCGCTGGGCGAAGGTCGGCCCAGCCTGTTGCAACTCCAGCGCAAGCGCCTAGAGCTGCTCAAGGCCAAGCCCAGCAGCTGGTCTTGCTAGAGAAAAAGCTCTGGAAGGCCTGCTCTGAGCACGTAGCCAACTCGCTTGCACCAAATAGCCCAAGCTCTTATACTGAAAAGCCATGAGCGCCAAGTTCTCAACGCACATACTCGATCGGGCCCTCGCTCGCCAGCGCGAGCGCCGCGAACAGCGCCGCCAAGAGCTCTTGGCAGAAGCACTGCGCGCCCTCGACGAGCTTTCCCAACACGTCCCCTTTGAGCACGCTTATATCTTCGGCTCCCTCACCCAGCAGGGACACTTCCATGAAGATTCAGATGTCGATGTGGCCTTCGTGGGCCTGCGCCATGAAGATTTCTTCAGGGTTTTAGCATGGCTTTCGCGCAAGCTTGATACAGACGTGGACATCGTACAATTAGAAGAGCACCCGTTGAGAGAAAAGATTCTCAGAGAGGGGATCCCATGGACGAAGAGCAGCTGCGGCCATGAACGCACAGATTCGCCCGATGAGACTCGAAGATTATGATGCCGTGATCGCCCTCTGGCAGCGCGCGGGGCTCTCCTTCGAGCCCCAGGGCCGCGATAGCCTCCAGTCCATCTCCCGGCAATTGAAAGCTTCCGGACACTTGATGTTCGTCGCCGAGCTCGACGGACAGATCATTGGAACGGTCTTTGGCAGCCACGACGGGCGCAAGGGCTGGATCAACCGTCTTGCCGTAGACCCACAATGCCGTCGCCACGGGCTTGCCCAAAAGCTCATCGCTCAAGCCGAGGAAGCCCTCGCTGGCGAGGGAGTGATCATCGTCGCGGCGCTCGTCGAAGCCCCCAACGGGCCCTCTTTGGAGCTCTTCAGAAAGCTCGGCTACGAGGAGCGCCGGGATATTGTCTATTTTCGCAAGTTCTTGACGCCTCTCTAACTAGCCCCACCTCTGCGTCAGACTGGCAGAAACCTGCGCTATAATAGACGCGTTCAGCGGGGAGGGAGCGTATGCCTCCTAAAAAAGAGTGGTGTGCGTCGTGCCCACCGGAGTGTTTGCTCCACAACCTTTGTGAGGGCGCCTTGCAGGCTCAGGACTTCCGTCACGCCTCGTATCCCGCCCAACGTGTGCTCTTCCAAGAGGACGACTTCTGCCATAAGCGGATCTTTCTGCTCTGCACAGGGCTCGTAAGCCGCTGGTGGGGCCAGGGGAGCCCGGATAAGCACTGTCTCGAGATCCTCGGTCCAGGCGATTTCTTGGGGGCAGAGAGCTGGCAAGACGGCCTATGGCTCTGTAGGGCAGGCACCCTTACTGATACCTCAGGCTGGTGGGGCACAGAAGCCCAGTGGCTGGCCCTTCTGCATCAAGCTGGGGTTCTGGAGCGCTTCTGGCAACGGCAAAATCAGCGCCTGCGTGATCTCTATCAATGGCAAGTGGTTCTTGCGCGTGGGACCGTGCGGGCGCGGGTGGCCTGGCAACTCCTTCATTTGGCGAAGCGCTTTGGGCGGACCGAAGAAGACGGAAAGATCTTCGTGCCCCTGCGTTTGACTCAGGAGCAGCAGGCTGAGCTTGTCGGGGCGACGCGTCCTATGGTCTGGAGGGCGCTTCAGTACTTTCATCAGCAGGGCTGGCTGGTTTGTGGGCCCCAAGGCTTTTGGATTAAGAGCAAGGAGGCTCTGATGGACGTAAGCCATGAAGGGAGCTACTAGCAGAAGGCATCTGATGCAGTTTTGTAAAAAAAAAGCGATATTTTTGTTAAATATTTCTCTTCACACATTCGCTTTCTTTTTTTAGAATTAAAGCGCTATCACAGGCTAAGCCGTGCAGTAACAAGCAAGAGAAATGAGGAGGTTGATGGTCATGGTGCGTTTAGTTGGTCTGTTGGTTTCGGTGACGGTGCTTGGGCTCTTGAGCCTTCCCCTCTCCGTTGCTCAACCCTACACCGTCTGTCCCTCAGGCTGCCCGTTCACGAAGATCCAAGCGGCTCTGGACGCCGCCAAGGACGGGGATACGATCACCGTGGGTCCTGGGCTCTATCGAGAGAACCTCAAGATCACCAAATCGGTGAGTCTAGTTGGCGCCAACCCGGCCTATGTGCGGCTACTGCCCGGCGGTCCGACCTATGCCCTCATCCAAGTGGGGAATGAATCTACATTGGGCACAGTGCGGATCGAAGGCTTCACCCTGCAACAGGCCGCGGGCCTGGTCCAAAAGTCGGTCTACACCGATGTGGCTACAGCAATTCGGAGCTTCGTCTTCCGCAACAATCGCGTGCTCAATCGTGAAGCGAACGACTGGATCATGAGCCTCACGGCTGCTGAGGTGACCGTCGAGAAGAACGTCTTCAGCACCAACAGCACCCTCGAGATCGATGGCCGAGAGATTCGCGTGCTCAGTAACGACTTATGGCTCGTGAGAGTTACCCCCTCGGGGGACGATGATGGGAGTGAAGCTGTAGTTGAGGGGAACATCTTCCGTGAGGAGGGTGTCCTCGTGTCCGGCAATACGGTGGTGCGGAAGAATCAGTTCCGCTCGGCTAGCGTGGGGGTCGACGTTGGGGGTAGGCCGGAGGTAGAGCTGGTGCACATCGTGGAGAACGAGTTCATCGGCCCAGGCACACGGCGATCTCGCTCGGGCATCTTCGACTTCAGTGATGCGATCACCGTGGGCAATAGTGGGGATCGTGTGCTCATTGAGGGCAACAAGATCTTCAACTACGATGTGGGCATCATGATAGATGGGTGGTGGCAGCCTTCGCCGGAGATCGTCATTCGTCAGAACACGATCAGTCAAGGGATTTGGGGGATTTGGGTGAAGGAGTACCAGCGGCAACCAGGCCGCATTGAGATCATGGTGAACGCTATAGACCGGCAGAGGTTCCCTGAGGGAGTTCCTTCCTTAGCTGGTCCCTCACTAGGGGCTGGCCTGGTACTGGATCGAGCAGCCCATGACGTGGAGGTCGTCTTCCACGGGAATCACGTGATCTTAGGGGAGTTTGGAGTGGTCCTGCTTGCTGACTCTGGGCGCATTGATCTCCAAGGGAATCGTGTGGTAGACAATGATCTCTGGGGTGTCTTCTTAGCGGTGCCACCGTGTTGGCAGTTTGATGAGCCAGCCAAGGTGCAAGTGACTGGCTCGGGCAATGAGATCGCCAACAACGGCAAGCGTCTCAAGCCCGAAGAGAAGCAACTAGGCGACGGGGAGGGCAACGTCTGCCCCAAGGAGTTGACTTCGCTGAGGAAGTAAGGGAGAAGATACTTCATGAAGGGCTCACTGGAGAAGACAGGGCGAACCCTGTTCCTAGAGCTGGCCGCCGGAGCCCTCCTAGCCTTGGGGCTCGGCGTTGGACTTGCTCAGCAGCCGCCACGCTTAGGTTCCGCGCTCGAGATGGAGCTTAAGATCATAGAAAATTGCATGAAGCGCTCCTTCCCAGATGGCAGTCAACGCTTCACCGACGCGGAGATCAAGGGCTTCGTTGATCTGGTGCGCGCTGGCGCCTTCGATCTCGAGAAACATGAGGACGAGAAGATCCAAACCCACAGCGTGCGATTTGCCGAGAGCATCAGAGAGATTATTTGCAATGTGACCGATGCCAAGCATGATCCTCCGCAGCAAGCAGAGCTGAAGCAGAGGCCCGCGCAAGCCAAAAAGAAGGTAGAAGCGCTTATCAACGATAAGATCAAAGGGCAGACAAAGCAAGCCACAGCCGAGACTGTGCGCAGCGCCTTAGGGGAGCTTCTCATAGCAAGGAACAGTAGTCGGCAAGGTCACACGTTCGTCCGCTTGAACCTGGTGATCGATGCCAACGGCAATGCCGATGAGGACAAGACCGCCCCTCCCGCCGGCGGGACGGAGATCGATCTCATCTCCCTGGGTTGGCTAGGCCAAATCTTCTCTTGCGTTACCCCACCACCTCCCAACTGCCCCGTGAACCGCCGTTCCTTCGTGTTTGGCCAAGTCAAAGATTTGCTTGACCTGGCCAAGACAGATGGCACGCTCACGGAGGCGGCGCAGAAGGCCCTGCAGTGGCTCCCCTTGGCACTTAAGCACATAGAAAACCATAGCCAGAAGATCTGGGAGGCAAGGTACTTAACGCGCCTTCAACAGACAGGGGTACAGCTCCATTGTCTGGGTGTAGGTGCAGCGCCCTGTGTTCCTCCAGCAAAGACAGCAGGGGCTTTTAAGTTAGCTGGTATTTTCTTCTCTAACCAAGAGATGAAGAATTTCACCCCTTGGGTCAAGGCGTTGCGGGATGACAAGGCCATAAAGCAGGAGCTGACGACTAAGAAGCAAATCGGGGCTCTCCTGCCCGCCTGGAAGGATAATAAGAGGCAGGTCTTCTATGCTTGCTTTGATACGATGGACAAACCCGGTGATTTTGCCCGGTGCACGAGCACAGAGCGGATCACGGACAGAAGCGCTGGAGGAGTAGTCTGCCAATTCTTCGATTTAAAGCTGGATAAGGGCGAATGTAGACCGAAACCGATAGACTGGTCGAAGCTTTAAGAGGAACCACGAGACACACCAAGAAAGGGGGGGTTTGTTATGGATCTGCTGCGCAAAGGGATCTTGATAGCGCTCATCTTGGGGGTAATAACAGCCATAAGCACTGGTCATCAAAGCACCTGGACAGTCTGCCCCCTAGGGCCGCCGACTTGTGATTTCGCAAGCATCCAAGCGGCCTTAGCGGCGGCTAGTACGGGAGATACGATCATCGTGAAGCCAGGTCTCTATCGAGAGAACCCGGTCATCACGACGAACCACATTACTCTGCGCGGTGAGGACCCTAGGGATGTCCGACTCGAAGCCGCTAAGCCTACCGATGTCTTAGAGATTCATGCTGAGGGTGTTACAGTAGAGGGCTTGACAATCCGCGGGGCAGGGCGAGGGGAATTTGGTGATTTTGGCGGTATCTACGTGATTGGAGGAGGAGCGGTCCTACGCCGCAACATCCTGCAAGACAATAATGTGGGCATCAAGGTCAGTAACGCGGCGAGGGAGCCACGGGTTCAGATCTTAGAGAACACCTTCATAGGCAATGACAAGGACATTGATGCTGGTGGGCGAACGCTTATCCAAGGGAACCGATTCGATGGTGAACTGGCTGTAGACACGGGAGGGTATGCAGAGATCCGAGAGAATCAGGGGCTGATCTTGCTGATCAACGGTGCTGCGTTAGTAGAAGGCAATCGCTTCATGCGGGTGAAAATCTTCTCTTTCCCGATCACGGTCTTTGGGGATCCTACGACGGTTATCCTGCGTCGCAACCAGATCATTGGACTAGGGCAAGAGCCTAAGGAGGTAGGGCCTTTCGAATTCGGCTTGGAGATCAACACAAGCGCGCCGGTGATCGCGGAAGAGAACCTTATCAGCCGACAAGGCGCCAGCGCGATCTTCGTTAATGAGCCCAAAGTAGCTGAGATCATGCTGCGTTACAACACGATCACCAACAACGGCAACGGCCTCTGGCTCTTGGCCGAGGGGGAGGAGAAAGGTCTCCAGAGGGTCCTCTTGGAGGGCAACACGATCGAGCGCAATAATCTCTGGGCCGTTCAACTCTCCGCCGTTGATATCACGACACAAGTGGAGCTGGTGAACAACCTCATTCGTTTTAACCAAGGGGGTGGGGTCATGATAGGAGCAGCGGGAATGTATCGCTTGATCAACAATCGTATTTCAGACAATGACGACTGGGGCGTGGTGGCATCCATCCCGCCTTGCGTGCAGTTAGAGTTAGGGTTGCGCCCACAAGTGACCGGCTCAGGCAACGAGATCGCCAGAAATGGCAAGCGTCTCAAGCCCGAAGAGAAGCAACTGGGCGACGGGGAGGGCAACGTCTGCCCCAAGGAGTTGCTCTTCCTCAAGCAGAAGTGATCCCGCATGTGAAACAAGCTCTAGATATGGAGCTCCTTTAGAGTCGTTCATTGGGTCAGTCTCCCCCAGAAGACTTGAATCTGTGAACATCCGCCCCCTTGTGCTATAATGCAGGGCATGAGAAACCCATTCCTCATTGGAGAGAAGATCTATCTGCGTCCCCTGGAGCGCGACGACGCCCCAACGCTGCTCCCCTGGGTGAACGACCAAGACGTGATAGCTACCCTCATGATGTATACCCCAAAAAGTCTTCAGGCTGAGCTGGAGTTCATCGAGCACGCCTCCAAGAGCGACACCGAGATCGTCTTAGGGATTGCGCTCAAAGGGAGCGATAAGCTCATCGGCACCACGGGGCTCCATCGCATAGACTGGAAGAACCGGCATTGTATGTTTGGCATCTTGATCGGCGATAAGACAGAATGGGACAAGGGCTACGGCACGGAGACGACGCGCCTGATGGTCAGCTACGCTTTTGAAACTTTAGGGATGCATCGGGTTTGGTTACACGTCTACGAGTACAATCACCGCGCGATACGCGCTTACGAGAAAGCGGGCTTTCGACGCGAGGGCGTCCTGCGCGAGGCACACTATCACGACGGGAGATTCCACGACGTCATCGTCATGGGATTGCTGCGTTCGGACCTAAAGGGGGAGGGGGGTTAGGTCGGGGAATATGATCATTGCAGAGAACTTGACGCGGCGCTTTGGGGAGCGTCTTGCTGTTGAGAATCTCTCTCTGGAGATTGGCGCAGGGGAGGTCTTTGGGTTTCTCGGCCCCAACGGCGCGGGCAAGACGACGACTGTGCGCATGCTCGCGGGGCTGCTCGCGCCTACTGAGGGACGCGCTCTCGTTGCCGGGGTGGACGTCTGCGCCGAGCCCCACCGCGTCCGCGCCCTCGTCGGCATCTTGACGGAACACCCCGGGCTCTACGAAAAGCTCTCAGCCTGGCACAATCTCAAATTCTACGGCGATCTCTATGATCTTCCCGATGCCGAGATCCGCATCGAGAAGTATCTGAACTTGCTGGGGCTGTGGGAGCGCCGCTTTGACCCCGTCAGCACCTTCTCCAAGGGCATGAAGCAGAAATTAGCCATCGCCCGGGCGCTCCTGCACGAGCCGAAAGTGCTCTTCCTCGATGAGCCCACCTCGGGATTAGACCCCGAGTCAGCGAAGACCGTGCGCGACTTTATAGCCCAGCTCGCCTCTGAAAGACGCACGATCTTTCTGTGCACCCACAATCTCTATGAGGCCGAGATGCTCTGCACGCGCATCGGGCTGATCAAGCAACGGCTCATAAGAGTTGGCTCGCCCCAGCAGCTCAAGCGCGAGCTCTACGGCCGCCAGATCGTCATCGACCTCAAAGAGCCCTTCGCTCTCTCAGAAGATCTACAATTGCCCTTCGTGCGCGACGTGCAGGCCGACGGCACCAAGCTGCTCATCCGACTGGACGACCCCGAAGCCCAGAACCCGACACTCATTCAGAGATTAGTCGAACTGGGAGCCCAGATCCAGTTTGTGCGCGAGCACGATCGCTCTTTAGAAGAAGTCTATCTCGAGCTGCTCTCCGAGGAGAAGCCATGAGGTTCAAGCGTGTGCGCGTCTTAGTAGTCAAAGAGTGGCGTGAGGCGTTCCGAGGGGGGAAGACGTTCTGGATCGGCACGGTCGCCCTGCCCCTTGTGCTTCTGGGCGTGTCGTTCTTCCTGTTTCTCCAGGTGGGAGACTTGAGCCGCCTCTCTGCTCAAGATCTGGCTCAGATAGTCGGCGTGCTGTTTGTCGTCCCGTTGCTGTACTTTTTGATGTTCCCTTTGGTGATCCCGCACTCCATAGCGATCTATGCGATTACGAGCGAGAAAGAGCAAAAGAGTTTAGAGCCCCTGCTGGCGACGCCGCTGCGCACGAGCGAGCTCTTCCTCGCCAAGACGCTCGCTTCGGTCTTGCCCGCTGTGGGGATCACCTGGGCTGCGTTTGGGCTCTTTCTTGTGGTCATTCAAGCGTTGCTCCCTGCTCGCGTGTTGGAGCTGGCTTGGCAGCAGTTCAGCGTGCTGTGGGGGATAGCTTTGGGGCTCTTTGCCCCGCTGGCAGCGACGTTCATGACTCTGGCTGCCATGGCCATTGCCACCCGAGTAAGCGACATGCGCACCGCGCAGCTGTTGAGCAGCTTCGCCATGCTGCCCATCTTAATGGCGGCGTTCTACTTGGTCTTTCAAGAGACCCTGAACAGACCAGAGCTGCTGGGGTTATTGTCTGCTGGGCTGTTCGTGCTCGATGTGGGGCTGTTGGCGCTGGACGTCAAGCTCTTTGGGCGCGAGGAGATCTTAACGCGCTGGCGCTAAGCACTATGTCTCTCACTAGCCCATCCTATGTGCGCGATCTCTTAGCCCAGCATAAGATTCGCCTGAAGAAGAGCCTGGGCCAGCACTTCCTCGTCGATGAGAATATTTTAAAAAAGATCGTAACGGCAGCACGGCTCACAAGAGAAGACATAGTCATTGAGATCGGCGCGGGGCTTGGGACGCTGACTCAAGAGCTCGCCCGGCGTGCCGGGCGCGTCATCGCTGTCGAGATCGACGACCGACTCATCCCCCTGCTCCAAGAGCATACGCGCTCATACCCTAATGTCACGGTGGTGCACCAAGATTTCTTGCAGTTCGATCTCTACGCTCAGGCCCTCACCCCGCCCCAGCCCCCTCACCCCTCCACCCCTCTCCCTCAGAGGGAAGAGGGGCTGGGGGTGAGGGCCAAGAGAGGGTCTTGGAGTGAGGGCCATAAGCTCGCTATCGTCGGGAACGTCCCGTATAGCGTGACCGCTCCCATCTTGGAGAAGCTCGTCGAGGCGCACAAAGTTTTACAGTCCGCGACGCTGCTGGTGCAGCTCGAAGTTGCCGAGAAACTCTGCGCTCAGCCGGGCACGCGTGACGCTAACGCTATCACCATCTTCATTCAGAGCTTTGCCAAAATCCAGAGATTATTCTCGGTCTCGCGCCACGTCTTCTTCCCCGTCCCTGACGTAGATTCAGCTCTGGTGCGCTTAGAGTTCTATGAGCACCCTCAATTTCGTGCGCCCGAAGAGCTCTTCTTCAGAGTCGTCCGCGCCGCATTCAATCTGCGACGCAAGACCCTCAAACAGTCTCTCACGCGCTCCCCGTTGCTCGCCCTCTCCCAAGAGACCGCCCTTCGAGCTTTCGAGCGCGCGCAGATCGACCCGCATCGCCGTGGGGAGACCCTCTCTCTTGAAGAGTTTGACAGATTAGCCCAAGCGCTGGCTACGCTGCTACGTAATTGCGCAACACCCCAATCCCGCTGATCTCGACCTCGACGACATCGCCGGGGGCCAGCGGCCCCACCCCCGCCGGGGTCCCCGTGGAGATAACATCCCCCGGCTCCAGGGTCATAAAGCTCGTGATCTCCTCGATGATCTGGGGAATGGTGAAGATCAGCTGAGACGTATCGGAGCGCTGGCGCACCTGCCCGTTGACGCGCGTCTCTAGGGTGAGGGGTTCGGAGAGCTCATCGGGGGAGACCAAGATCGGCCCTAGACATGCTGCCGTATCGAAGCCCTTCGCTCGCACCCAGTTGAGCTCCCACGCTTGTGCTGCTCGATCCGAGATATCATTGAAGCAGGTGTAGCCCCAGATGACCTCGAAAGCTTCAGAAGCCTTGACGCCCTTGCACCGCTCCTTGATGACAACGGCAAGTTCGCCCTCATAGTCTACTCTGGGGGAGTTGGGCAGATAGATGGTCTCTTCCGGGCCGATGAGCGCTGATGGGGGCTTGAGGAAGAGCGCCGGGCGCTCGGGGAGCTTGCGCCCCATCTCCTGAGCGTGATCGCGGTAATTCACCCCGACACAGACGATCTTCGTCGGGTGGGCTGGAGGAAGCACTTTCAGCTCTGAGAGCCGTCGGCGTTGCCCAGAGATAAGCACCGTGTCGCCGAGAAGCTCCCCCCACCGCGCTTGGCCGCCCTCAAGAACGCGTACCCAGCGCACGATCTCACACCCAGAGGGGAGCAAACCCGATGCTCCGTATAGTGACGGGTGCAGGAGCCTGTAGCGTTGGGCTAGTCAGCCAATCCCACAAGATATGCAGCCCCAGCAGCATCGTCCATATGAGAAAGACCCAGCCGATCCACCACGTCTGCCACCACGGGCGCGGCGCCGGCACCGGGGCACACCCTCCCGACAGCGAGCTGGACAGCTTCACCGGGCGATTCACCCCATCGAGTTTCACATTGCCGCCCGTCCCCTGAGCATCGATGGGTTGCCCTGATTTCGGTGTATCATCGATAAGAGATCCGCAAGGCCGAGAGACCACAGGCACGGGCAGCACCGTCACCAAGAGGGCATTAAGAGCCAAGAGAGCTAAGAGAGCAAGAGCATACACGGCGATATGGGCACGGATCGCGCCGGGAAAGCGCTGCCACAGCTCCCGCCACGGCATGGCCTGCAGCTCATGACGGCGCATGTGTGCTAACTGTTGGGCGCAGTCTCCGCACATAAGAGCGTGCTGGGAGACCTCCGTCAGCGTCCAGTCATCGCGATCGAGCGAGTGCGCGCGCACGCGCCACCTATCGGGAAGCTGCCCCTTCAGATACGCGTGCAAGACAGCTCGTGGCGGATGCACGCCTTGCGCACTTGCGCGTAGCGGCTGGAGCAACTCCAAAAACCAGCTATCACGATGGCTCATGATGCGCTCCTTTCAGTTCTTCGTAGATCTCTACAATGCGCTCTTTGACACGGGTGGGATTGAATTCCTTCCCTACAAGCTGGAAGACCTCTGCCCAGTTGAGCTTGGTCCCGCTGATCTTCTCAATGGTCAAGTCGCTTGGCTTCACGCGCTGGCGCGCGATGGCGCGCCGCAGCAGCTCCCCCTTGGGGTTGTCTGTCCATGACGGATAATAATTACTAAAAAGATAGATGAGCAGCCCTCGCACATGATCGGGGTCATAGCGGCGCTTGGCGTAGCCGAAGGCCAGCCAGCGCCAGGCTTGTTCGAGATCACCATCGAGGCTCAAGAGGTCCTCCATCTCGGTCGGAGGCGGATCGGTACAACGCATCAGATGCTCGGCGTAGGCCAAGCGGATCTGCTGCACGGTTGTACTCAGGTCGTATTCCATCCGACCTGCATCCTAGCAGATAACACAATTATAAATCAAGGTGCTCGATTTCTGACACTTCTGTTAATGGGGGCATTGACAGAGCTGATCTGGACGGATATAATTGCGTTGCTCGCCGAGGTGGCGGAACTGGCAGACGCGCGGGACTCAAAATCCCGTGGGGTTCACCCCCCGTGTGGGTTCGACTCCCTCCCTCGGCACCACCCTTCCTCAAGTGCAGCGCCTTTGGGGTGTCACGTATCGCCCAGCTCAACTAAGCTCGGCAAGCGAGTTGCAGAGTCCCTGACAATTCGGTATTGATAGAGACTGTGAAAAAGCTCAGATGGGTGGTCATCGCCAGTCTCGGGGTGCTTGTCGCATGTGGAAGCCTGCTGATCCCGCGGCAAGGCTCCCCCCCGCAGAACGAGCACGCCGTGTCTGTATTGCGCCCGGCTCCTCTAGAGCAGCCGTCGCCGGCGCTGCCAGCCCTGGGAAAGAGACCCTCCCTAGAAGACGTGCAAAGTCTCTACCGTCAGGGGCAGCGCCAGCTCTATAACTCAACGCTCGGCGAAGAGTATCTTCGAGCGCGGGAGTTGCTCCAGAGCGCGCAGGCCCTGCTGGGCCAAATTGGCGATGAGATCAGTGAAATCGACAGACTCTATTGGCAAGCTCGCTTAGAATTTGAGCTGGGGAACTGGTATCACGGCGCGGCGTGGGGCGACCCCGCCCAAGCCCAAGAGGCCCTGCCCTATTACTTTACAGCCGAACAGATCGCCCACACGCTGACAGAACGCGCTCCAGCTCTCTCTGATGGCTATCGGCTGCTGGGAGAGAGCCAGATGCGCATTATCAGTCTCAAGGGCTGGCTCCAGGCCCTGGCACACGCTGGGACTGCCAAGAGCACCCTCGAACGCGCCCTGCAACTCGACCCCCACAACGCCGAGGCGCACCTTGCCCTGGGAGTGTACTATCTGTACGCGCCCGCGCTCTTTGGGGGAGATCTCGAGAGGGCCATCGGCGAATTCCAACAGAGCGAAGCCCTGACATCAGACGAGACCGTACGGTTTCTGTCATATCGGTGGCGAGGGGTCGCCTACGCGAAATTAGGGAAGACCGCCGAAGCACGAGAAGCCTTCCAGAAAGCATTGGCGATCTACCCTAAAAGCTCATGGGATCGGAACGAGCTGAACAAGCTGCGATAGGAGGTCTTGATGGAACGAGTCTTTCGCTTTATTGATAACCATCGCGAGGAGTTTCTCGAGCGTCTGAAGGCGCTATTGCGCCAACCCAGCGTCGCTGCCCAGAATCTGGGGATGGAGCCATGCGCCAAGCTCGTCAAACAGATGCTGGAGGACGTGGGCTTCCAGACCCGGATCTTCCCCACCGACGGCTTCCCCGTGGTCTACGGCGAACTTGAGGGCGAGAGCGATAAAGTTTTAATGCTCTACGATCACTATGATGTGCAGCCTCCAGAGCCGCTGGAGCTGTGGGAGTCTGACCCCTGGGACCCACAGATCCGCGATGGGAAGCTCTACGCTCGCGGGTCTTCCGACAACAAGGGCGACCTAACAGCGCGACTCTGCGCCATAGAAGCCTATCAGAAGACGCTCGGGCGCCTGCCCGTGACGATCAAATTCGTGATCGAGGGTGAAGAAGAGATCGGCAGCCCTCACTTAGGACAGTTTGTCAAAGAGCATAAGAATCTCTTACAAGCCGATGGCTGCATCTGGGAGTTTGGGGGCAAAGATTTAAAAGACATCCCCCAGATCTATTTGGGCTTGAAGGGGATTTGTTACGTGGAGCTGCGCGCCAGGGGAGCAGCCAGCGATCAGCATTCGTCGTGGGGGACGATCGTGCCCAATCCCGCCTGGCGACTGGTCTGGGCGCTGAGCACCCTCAAGGGCGAAGACGAGAAGATTCAGATCAAGGGCTTCTACGATGATGTGCGCCCGCCCAGCCGAGCTGAGCTCAAAACCGTCTATGAGCTGGACTTCGACGAGCGCGGCTGGCGCAAGAAGTTCGGGATTCAGAGATATCTCCTAGGGCTTTCGGGAAGGAAGCTGCGCACCAAGCACTACTTCGAGCCAACATGCACGATCTGCGGGATCTGGAGCGGCTATACGGGGCCTGGACCCAAGACGGTGCTCCCCGCCGAAGCCCGCGCCAAGATAGATTTTCGCCTCGTGCCCGACCAAGATCCAGATAAGATTCTCTCTCTATTAAAGAAGCATCTAAAAAGACACGGCTTTGGGGATATCGAGGTGATCGGGATGCACGGGGTCAACCCCGCACGAACCCCTATGGACGATCCGCTTGTAGAAGTCGTGCGGCGCACGGCGCGCGAGATTTACGGGGTCGAACCCGTGGTGCATCCCACGTCGGCAGCCAGCGGCCCCATGTACACCCTCTGTCAACGATTAGGCATCCCCGCGGTCTCAACGGGGATCGGCTATGCCCACTCCAACACACACGCGCCGAACGAAAATATCCGCATTGAAGATTTCATCCAAGGGATCAAGCACATCGCGAGCATCGTGCACGAGTTTCACTCTGTCAGGGCTTGACAGGCTGGCAGCACCATCCCAAAGACTCTATAATGAGCAAACGCCTCTGAGGTGATCGCCTATGCAGACTGTAGCAGCCGTACCATCGAGCAGTGCCGAGGGGATTCGATGGGATCTCAGTGATCTCTATTCGAGCCTCGATGATCCCGCTATCGAGCGCGACTTGAGCGCTGCACACGAACGCGCCAGGGCGTTTGAGCAGAAGTACCGCGGGCGGGTGCGCGAGGGTATCGCGCCCCAAGCCCTCTACGAAGCCATCGCTGAATTAGAAAGCATCTACGAACAGATGGACAAGCCCTTGATCTATGCCCATCTGCTCCATTCGTCTGATACCCAAAACCCCAAGCACGGCGCGCTACTCCAGGCTACGCAGGAGCGCCATACCCAGATACGGCAGCATCTGCTCTTCTTCGAGCTGGAGTGGATGGACTTGCCCGACGAGATAGCGCAGAGGCTGATCAGCGCTCCTGAGGTCTCGCGCTATCGGCACTATTTAGAGAAAGCGCGGCTCTTCCGGCCGCACAAGCTCTCCGAACCTGAAGAAAAAATTTTAGAATTAAAAGCCAACACCGGCACCCGCGCCTTCCAGCGGCTCTTCAGTGAGCTTGTCTCTGGGGTGAGCGTCAAGATCGGCCGCGGGAAAGAGCTACAAAAGCTCACGCTCGACCAAGCGCTCACCAAGCTGCACGAGCCGGACCGCTCCACGCGCAAGCACGCAGCCAAAGCGATCACCCAAGCACTCCAGAGCCACAGCCGCGTGCTCACCTATATCTTCAATACCCTTGTGCTTGATCATAAGATCAACGACGAGCTACGCAGATTCCCGTCTCCGATGCACTCGCGCCACCTGTTCAACGAGATCGAACCAGCCACTGTTGACGCCTTGATGACCGCTTGCGAGAACGCCTACGATATTGTCCAAGACTACTATCGTCTGAAAAAGCGTCTGTTGGGGCTGCGCACGCTCTATGACTACGATCGCTATGCTCCGGTCTTTGACGAGCTCCCTCGCTGCGAATGGCCCGAAGGCCAGCGGATCGTGCTTGAGGCCTATGGCGCCTTCTCGCCCACGGTAGCCCAGATCGTTCAGGAATTCTTCGATAAGAGTTGGATCGACGCCGAGGTGCGCTTGGGCAAGGTCGGAGGGGCCTTTTCGGCGAGCACCGTCCCCAGTGTGCACCCATATATTTTGATCAATTACACGGACAAGCTGCGCGACGTCATGACGCTGGCGCACGAGCTGGGCCACGGCATCCACCAATATCTGTCGCGCCGAGTCGGCCACTTGCAAGCCGACACCCCCTTGACCATGGCTGAGACCGCTAGCACCTTTGGAGAGATCCTCACGTTCCGAAAGCTCCTTGAAAGCTCCTCCAACCCAAAAGTGAAACTCGCATTGCTGTGCAGCAAGATCGAAGACTCGTTCGCGACAATCTTCAGGCAGATCGTGCTCACGCGCTTTGAGCAGAAGCTGCACGAAGCCCGGCGCACTCAAGGGGAGTTGCCCCCAGAGCGCATCAGCGAGCTATGGCTTGAGACCAACCAACGCATGTTCGGTACTTCTGTGAAGCTTACCGACGATTATCGATGGTGGTGGCTCTATATCTCGCACTTTATTCACGTGCCGTTCTATTGCTACGCGTATGCGTTTGGGGAGCTCTTGGTCTTAGCGCTCTATCAGCAGTATGTGCGCGAGGGGGAAGCGTTCGTGCCCAAGTACTTAGAGCTGCTTGCGGCGGGCGGCTCAGACAGCCCGCAGAAGCTCTTGGCCCCCTTGGGTGTAGACACGAGCGATCCGAACTTCTGGAACAGGGGATTGGAGTTCCTGCGCTCGATGGTGCGTGAGGCCGAGCAGTTGGCGTCTTGTGACTGAATTTATATATTTACTAACTTATAGCCAAAGCCGCGCACGGTGAGGATCATCTTTGGGTTTTCTGGGTCATCCTCGAGCTTGTTGCGCAACAGATAGATATATTTCTTGACGTCCTCGGAGGAGGCATAAGGGTTGTCTTGCCAGATAGAGCTGATGATCTCGCGGTGCGAGAAAACTTTTCCCGGCTTGGTCGCCAGAAGCCTCAGGAGCTCATACTCCTTGGGGGAGAGCTCGATCACTTTGCCTCTCAAGCGCACTTCCTTGCGCTCGTCGTTGATCTGGAGCTTCCCTAGCTGCATGTACGGTGACTGGCTGACGCGCCGCATGACCGCTGTGATGCGCGCTTCCACCTCGCGCAGATCAAAGGGCTTGGTGATGTAATCGTCTGCACCCGTAGAGAACCCCCGCACCTTGTCGTCGGTCGAATCCTTGGCTGTCACCATGATCACGGGGGTCTTGGCGCCGCTCTCGCGCAACTTTTGCAGGACCGCCCAGCCGTCGAGCTTGGGCATCATCACATCGAGCAGCACCAATTCCGGGTTCTCTTTGGCGAATTTCTCCAGAGCCTCTTGACCGTTCACGGCGGCGATGATGAAGTGCCCCTTGGCCTCTAGGAATTTTCTCAACAGATGCAAAGAAGTCGCATCGTCCTCAGCGATGAGGATGCGCATGAGGGGAGACCTCCTTTCTGGCAGGAGCGGCGTCACCTCTGCTGAGTTGCTGCGTTAGAGAGAGCGTTTCATTAGGCTCCAGGGGCAGCACAACAGAGAAGACGCTGCCGCGCCCGACCTCGCTCTCTACGAGAACTCGTCCGCCGAGCATCTCGACGTATCTCTTGACGATAGCCAATCCCAGCCCCACCCCTTGCGATTCGCGGGTGTTGGAAGTATCAAGCTGCGTGAATGGCTCGAAGATGCGGTCGCGCTCGTGCTGGGGAATCCCGATCCCCGTATCCGAGACCGAGAACCAGTACTCGTGGTCGCGCACGGCACCCGAAAGCGCCACGCGCCCCGCGGGCGTGTATTTGATCGCGTTGCTGAGCAGATTTATCAGGGTCTGCTTGAGCTTCGTGCTATCGGAGATGAGCGTGCACGGCTCTAGGTGAGAACTCAGCTCCAGATTCTTCCCCCGTGCCAGGGCGCTGACGGCCCTTATAGCCTCCTCGCCAATGACAGCAGCTTCGACCGCCTCAAAATACGGGCGATCCTCGCTGGTCTCGAGCTTGGAGAACCGCAAGATGTTATCGATCAGCTCCAACAGATGGTCTCCCGACTTGAGAATATTCTCTAGATCTTCTCGCTGAGCTTGGGTGAGTGGGCCGTCTATGCCTTCTAGCAAGAGTTGGGAGTAGCCGCGAATCGCGTGGAGTGGGGTCTTCAGCTCATGGCTCATCATGGCTAAGAAGTCGGATTTAGCGCGGTTGGCTTTGACCAACTCAGCGTTGATCTGTTCGAGCTGGCGCTTGCGCTCCTCGATGGCGTCGGCCATGGCGTTAAACTCCTGAGCGAGCGTCTCGAGTTCGTCGCCGGTGGAGACATAAGCGCGTGCGGAGGGGTCTCTCTTAAAGCGCTGCAGGGCGTGGGTGAGTGTCTCCGCTGGCCCAAGGATCATCTTATAGAACGCGAAGGCGATAACAAGAGCGAGCACGAGATAGCCGACCACGACGAGGGCGATGAGCGTGGCTTCGCGGCGGGCGAGGGCCTGTGCTGTTGAGAGGCTGATCCCCAATTGTAAGGCGGAGAAAGTATTTATCTCTTGGCGGATCTGGCGCTGTTGGATCTGTCCGTTCTCGTCCTCATAGAGTTCGACCCTATACTCCGTTTTGTTCACAGGTTCTACATAAGCCACATCCAAGAAAGCTGTGCCGCGAAGGGGAAAGACTTTTTGCACGAGCACTGTGCGCCTGTCGGGGAGTTCTTCGGAGACAGGACTAGCGGCAAGCTGCTTCTGTGCATCGGGGCTTAAACTCTCTACGTTGCTTTGACAGACCTCCTCGCCGGTAACGATAACTCTGAAATAGATTACCCCTTCGTCGAGGAGGTCTCTAAAAAGAGCTTGGCACAATTGAGGGTGCGCCCTGTTGAATATCGCTGGTCCCAACAGTCGCGTGGTTGTCTCCCATCGGACGCGCACCTCGCTCTCTAAGACATCGGAGAAGCGCATGATCGCTAAAATCCCCAGGGGCACCGCAACGATGAGGGTGAACCCCACCAGCGTGAAGATGAACTTATACCGCAAGCTCAGGCGCGGCCACCGCATAGCCCTTTCAGTCTAGCGCCTCCACCCGGACTCGTCAATAGCGATGGTCACCAAATTTTCACCAAAGTTCCACGTAATTTGCACCAAGCATGGGGTATAATAACCTTGCCTGAAGCGATGGGATGGACGCAAAGCTGTACCCAAGCTGACCCACTCTCTTCACGTATGGGGCTTGGCGCCTATCGCAGCTGGGAGGGTTTTGCCTCTCTGGGGGCTGCCTGACCTCCTCCCCGCCGAGAGGATTTTTCCCCTCCACCCGTAGTTCTGCTAGATCGGGAGCCAAGCCCCCCCTTCCTTCTCTGCCATCTCTGCTATTGACGCTGCGATCTCCATCCCCTAGAATGATCGCAAGAGTTAGAGAGGGGACTCATGCGCAGAGTTCGACCTCATACGAGACAGCTCGTCTATCTTCTCCTGAGCTGTATAGTGCTGGCGGGGCTCTGGCTCAGGGGAGCCGCCCAAGACTGCTCGGTACAGGCCTTCTCTGACGGGCTATGCTCTGCCGAGCTTGGCCTGTCCCTGAGAGTGAGAGAAGACCAGCGAGCGACAGAGAACGTCAGCATCGCTCTGGCGACGCTCGCTCCGCCCGCTCCCGTGCCCTTGGTAGGGATCTCCTATCTGACGATCCAGCGACTCATGCTGGCTCCACCGTCGGGAGAGCCTGCTGAGCCGCAAGCGATCTGGGATTTTGG
>FWWM01006414.1_pt1 | contig 24688 bp, 20 predicted proteins | sample 2228351 | NCBI WGS metagenome assembly FWWM01 (sample SAMEA103939774, study PRJEB20133) | metagenome
AATAACTTCATCGAATGAAATTTCACCAATTAAACGACCGTCATAATTAAACACAAAAACTTTGTTTCCATCCGCAACATAGATCAGCGAATCTACAAATAATCCTGTTGCCTTTTTAAGATATCCACTCCCAAACTCTTTCAAAAAGTTTCCGTAATAATCGAAAATCAAAATTCTATCTCCATCGACCACAACGATTGAATTCTGCGGTGATACTGAAACTTGGTTTGGATTTATAAGTCTCCCACGCCCCGCTTCTACCCCACCGAAGAACTTCTCAAATCTGTTAAATTTATTTATTTTTACACATCTTAAATTTTCACCATCGATTATAAAAAGTTCGCCAAATTTTGAAACAGCAACGCTTCTTGGAAACCCAAAGATTATCTCTGAGCTTGACTCGCCTTTAAAAGTTGCGATGAAATTTAAATTCTTATCAAATCTCTGAATTCTATGGTTATTATGATCAGCGACATAAATTAAAATTCCGCTTCCAGCATCGACATCATACGGTTGATCAAATTCAAGTTCGCCCCAACCATATCCTTTAACCTCAGAGAGCAGTTTTCCATCCGCACTAAATCTTTTAATCGAATTGTTGCCCGTATCAGCAATATAAATTTCACCTGTTGGACTTATGGAGATACCACGGGGATAGTTCAAATTTCCGAATTCAAAAAGAAATTCCTTTGCGATTTGAGTTTGTGAATAAATTTGAGAAGCCAAAATAAGCAAAATCAAAATCACCGGCATTTTAAAATTTGTAATGAAATTTTATTCCATAAGGTAAAATCTGTATCGAAAGATTTTCTCCGACATCGAAATTGTAAAGATGCGCATCGACATAAGCATCGACGATATTTGCTAAGTAAAGCACGGAAAGATAAATCGCAAACAAATCTCTTTGATCCCTGTAAAAATCCCTCAACCTTTTATATCTATAATCTCCACCAGAAACTCTGACGCTTTCGATGAAAAGTTCTTGATAATACTTGTAGTTTTTATCGTTCTGTTTATATTCATAGACGAAATAACCCGCAAGCCCATAGATTATCGGTATTTTCCAATATGACTGGTTATAAAATTGACCGAGCCCCGGGAGAACAGCGCTCATCAGCATCGCCTTTGTTGGAGATTTCGCCTTCGTGTTGTCGACATTTTTAAGCGTGTCGGTTTGAGAGAACGCTATCGCTTTTACAAGGAAAAAGAGTATTAAAATTTTGAACTTCATTTTGCCTTTTTCTTCACCGCTATTAAATCGATTTCTATTTTAACATCTCTCGGAAGACGCGAGACTTCAACCGTTGTCCTTGCCGGTGGAGAATTTTTAAAATATTGCGAATAAACGTCGTTCATCTGTGTAAACTCTCCCAAATCTTTCATGTAAATCGTAACCTTAACTACATCGTCCAGCGTCGCTCCAGCTTCTTCAAGAACAGCCTTCAAATTTTCAAGAACTTGACGCGTTTGTTCTTTTATATCTCCTTGCACAATTTGATTTGTTTTTGGATCGATCGGGATTTGACCTGATGTGAAAATAAAATCACCAACAATTATAGCTTGGCTATAAGGTCCAATTGGTTTTGGAGCTTTTTCGGTATAGACAACTTTTTTCTCCATTTTTCCTCCAAATGTTATTAGAAAAATCAAGAAGACAAACGAACTTAATGTTAAGATTAAAAACCTCATAATTTTTTCACTTCGAATGTTTTGCGATGATTTCAAAAAGTTCGAGCAATCTTTCAAACTCATCATTAGAGTAAAACTCAATTACGACTTCTCCCCTCCCGTTTCCAGTTTGGCGAATTTTAACTTGCGTCCCAAAAATTCTTTTCAACTTTGATTCTATATCTCTAAGTCCAGCAGATGAAGAAGTTTTTTTCTTGTGCGATTTTTCTTTCTCGTCCTCGCCCTTGGTCAGATCCCTTACGATTTTCTCAACCTTTCTAACGGACCATCCTTGTTTGACGATTTTATTCCATATTTCAATTTGAAGTTTTCGACTCGGTATATTTATAAGTGCACGCGCATGTCCCATTGTTATCTCACCTCGTTTCAAACTTTCCTGAATTTGGTCCGGGAGTTTCAGTAGCCTTATGAAATTAGTAACAGTAGTTCTATCTTTACCTATCTTTTTTGCTATCTCTTCCTGGGTATAACCCAACTCTTCGATTAATCTTTGATACGCTTTTGCGATTTCAATTGGGTTTAATTTCTCCCTTTGGATATTTTCTATAAGAGCAAGTTCAAGTAGTTCTTTTTCTGATTCGACTTCAATTATATAAGCTGGGATATGCGTAAGCCCAGCTTCGGCGGAAGCTCTAACTCTTCTTTCCCCGCTGATCAACTCATATATTCCCCCGGGCAATCTTCTGACCGTGATCGGCTGAATTACGCCCTTTTCAATTATCGACTGTTTCAATTCTTCAAGCGATGCTCTATCGAAACTTTCACGCGGTTGATATGGATTCGGTTTTATCTTTGATATCTCAATCTTTGCGATTATTCCAACGGATTTACCATCATCGAAATGTAAATCTTTTGAATCAATGCTTATCTCTTTCGTGGCAACTCTTGGAATTAGAGCATCAAGTCCTCTTCCTAACCTTTGTTTGCTCATATCTGCCTCATCGTTTCTTGTCTTTGAATTTTTGATTTATCGAGCTTTTCGTTTCTTTTTATTATCTCCTCAGCAACCATCGCATATGCAACTGCCCCAGCTGATTTAGCGTCATAGAGCAAAATTGGTTTTCCATGGCTTGGTGCTTCGCTTAACTTTATATTTCTTGGGATTTTCGATTCGAAAACTTTCTCCGCGAAATATCTTTTAACTTCCTCCGCAACCTCATTTGATAACCTTAACCTTGCATCATACATCGTTAAAAGAACACCTTCAATATCGAGTTTTGGGTTCAAGCGTTCTTTTACAATTTTGATCGTATTAAGAAGCTGACCAAGCCCTTCAAGTGGCAGATATTCGCATTGAACTGGGATCAAGACCGAATCCGCTGCGGTAAGAGCATTTAAAGTTAAAAGTCCAAGCGATGGTGGGCAATCAATTAAAATGTAATCGTATTTATTCCTCAATCTCTCGATAGCCTTAGCCAAAATTCTTTCTCTGCCGTGAAACTCGATCAGCTCGTATTCACTTCCAACGAGTTCGATCTTTGATGGGATAAGTTCGAGAAATTTCAAATAAGGATCAGCAAAACTAACGATTGCGTCCTCAGCTTTAATTTTACCAAGTAAAACCTCATAAATCGTTTTGTCATATTCAGGTTCAACCCCAAGTGAACTTGTGGCATTTGATTGTGGATCGATGTCAATTAAAAGTGTCAATCTTTCGAACGCAGCGAGGTAGGAGGCTACATTAACCGCGGTGGTCGTCTTGCCAACTCCGCCTTTTTGATTTGCGATAGCGATAATCTTTCCCATTTTCAAAGTAAAACTTTTACTTTTTCATCATTAACTCGTTTTAATCTAACAAATTAACATCAAACTTTCAACTTTTAAATCGCATCTTCACCTGTCTCCTCCGTTCGCACTCTTATAACTTCTTCAATCGGATATATGAAAATCTTCCCATCTCCAACTTGACCAGTTTTCGCCGCTTTTATAATTGCGTTTACAATCTTATCGACCATATTATCTGGAGCAACGATTTCAATTTTAATTTTTGGCAAGAAATCAATTTTGTATTCGGCTCCACGATAAAGCTCGGTATGCCCCTTTTGCCTACCATAGCCTTTTACTTCGGTTATCGTCATACCACGAACTCCGATCTCAGTTAAAGCCTCGCGAACCTCATCAAGTTTAAACGGTCTGATGATCGCTTCTATTTTTTTCATATCTCAACCAAATTTATCTTCTAAAGACACTTATTATCGCTGCAATTCCACCCGCTGCAAGTCCAATATCGCGCAAAATTGCAAGAATATCTTTTATCACATCAATTGAGCCACCCGGGACAACAACAGTATCACCCGGTAAAAGAAGGGGACTTGGTTCACCATCTTCAATTATTTTTTCAACGTTAATTTTGATCACTTTTTCAACGATCGTTGTGTCTTCTCTTACATTTCGAATGATTCTGACATCTTTTAACTTCGCCTCTTTTAACGGTCCACCTCCATAAGAAATCAACTGTACAAGGTCTGTTGAACTTGGAACTTCATATCTTCCGGGATTTCGAACGAAGCCCCATAGATTTACAGTAATTGTGAGTTCACCGGTTTTCCCAACGAAATAATAAGCGCTTGAGCCACCACCAGTTACAATTCTCGTGCCTTCAAAAATTTGCGCAAATGAGATAGACACGAAAAGCAACGAAAGTAAAATTACCTTTTTCAGCATATCTTTAGTTCACCTCCGATTTTTTTATTTAACATAAAACACTCCCCAATTTGATTTTGACCCTGCACTTTGACCAAACTGAACCCTATCAACACGCCATTTATATTGTCGACCTGAGATAAGATTTCCCTTTGCCTTCAAATCAACATTAAACCTGACCGAATAATTGGAAAAACTTCTGTAATTATAAATCCATATCAAACTATCCGTTTGAGCGTCTTTAACTCTGATGACAAAATCTCCTCCTCCATTTGGATCATCCCACTTGAAAAACAAAGTATCTGCGCTTACCTGAGAGTTATTCCCAGGCGAAATCAATCTTGGCTTTAGATATAGTTCAAACGAGATTGTGTCAGAAGGCTGACCTTCAACATTATCACGATTATATGCTCTGACGAAATAAAAATATCTTTTTCTAAATTCAACGGAAGTATCGATGAAAAATGTATCTGCGAGCCCGACTTGTTGTCTTATATCTCGATAGAACTCAAACTCAACTTTATCTGTCTTCATTTCACCGCGATAAATTTTATATCCCGATGAATTCTCAACCCTCCCCCATAAAATTTTAATTCCATCGACTTCAGGAACCGCGCCACTTCCAACATCAACCTCAGAAAGCGGATCTGGAACAGGATAAATTTTAACTTTTTCTGGTGCTGGTAAACTTTCACGATTTGGACTGCAAGACAAAAGAAAAATCAAAAGCGAGAAAAATATGTATGTTTTCCGCATCATTTCTTCTTGAAAATTTTATCAATTATTAAAGAACCACTTACTCTATGAACTGCGCCGAGATCATGTGAAAGAAAAGCATAATCGACGATTAGAAAATCGATCTTTATCCCTGCGCCGATTGTAAAATTCTCTATGTTTTTACCAAGCCTGACAAACACTAAATCTTTATATCCGTATTCAATCCCATACATTTTGTCAGTAAGATAAGAATTTTGGCTACTATATGCAACTGTTACTTTGCCATCTAAAAAGTTAATTGGCAAGGTATACGCAATTCCAAACATAATCGTCGATGAGACAACATGCTCCCTTCGAGTGCTCCACGAAATTTTTGTCTTGCCAACATCTTTCAAAGCAAGTGAAATCGAAACATCACCAGTTCTTTCCTTTTGCAAAAAATCATCCATGCTAAACCTAAACATAAATCCAATATCAAATCCGAATCCAGTGGCTTTCTCACCTCCGATTCTCTGATTTATCAATTTAAAATTTATACCAATTGGCAAAGAAACGGGGACTTTATACCTCGACCACCCAAAATTTACATCAAATTTAAATTCCCTTGAAAAAGAGAAGTAAAATGCGTCTTCAATGTCGCTGAAGAAAGTTTCCCCAGCGTAACTTTTTACAAGTTTTTCTCTATCTATTGGGGTTTCAATTTTTGTAAAATCTGGTGTAAGCGGGATATTATCAACGCTAAGCCTGACCCAATTTACCGCAAGCCCAAGCCCTTGGATGTTTTGAATATATCCAAGGTGAAAGAATGAAGCAAGTGGATCTGTGATTCCACCAAATTGTGAGGAATACATAAAAGATAAAATCCCACTTCCGGATATCGCAACGCCGGCAGGATTATAGTAAAAAGATGATCCATCGTTTGCGATCGCAATAAATGCCCCACCCATGCCAAGAGACCTCGCCCCAATTGGAATTCTCAAAAATTCGCTCGCATATTTTGAATTATCCGAATAAGCAAACGAAAAAACCAACAAAGCCAAAACTATTTTCCTCATTTTCCTCCTCAATTATCTTATCCTTGCGATTTTTCCGGTGTAATTTTGAACTTTTCCTTGATGTTTGATTGAAAATTTATAAAAATAAACGCCATTTGCAACTTCATTTCCGTCTCTATCAGTTCCATCCCACCATATTTCATGATACCCAATCGAAGTTGGTATCCCAGTCCCACCAACTTGAAATCCGTAAACTTCACTCGGAACGGGCGAAGGAAACCTAAAACTTTGGATCAACCTTCCGGAAACCGTGTAAATTTTAAACTCAACTTCTTCAACAGGTGAACCGAGAATTTCATATGCGAAAAATGTTTTATCGGAAAACGGATTTGGGAAATTCCCAAAAATTTTCACTTCGAAATTTGATTGAACTTTAAAAGTAATTTTAACTTCATCGGACCAGTTTCCATTTATATCTTTTGCGGAAAAACTCGCCCAATGTTCGCCATCCATTAATTTCGGATTTATCTTGACAAATAAACTTCTCGGATTAGCAATTGTATCTGGTATTGTTATCTCCGAATAATTTACATCTTTGCCATCGATTTTAAATTGCAACGATTCTTTCGAAATGTCAACCCCTTCGTCGTCTTCAATTAAAATTCCAAAAACCGGATTTGCCGGAACAGATGCACCTTCCCTAAAACTTTGTCCCTCCACCGTAACCTTAACTATAGGTCCCCTGCTGTCGATTGAATAACCAATGGCATAAAATCCGGATTCATCAAGTTTTCCATAAAACCATTCCCCGTTGATATTTCCATTTTTCATCCTAAAAACTCGAAGTTTCTCATCATAAAAATAAAGTTTTATCCTATCTTTGTTCTGACTTAAATTTTGATCTGAAAAATCAAGCCTAACAAAAATTTCAACTCCAACGCTGTTATTCAAAGCGTCATACCTGATGAGAAAAATCTTCGGCTCTCCATATGCTCGCACTGGATTAAAATTATTCGATGGAATCGAAAATTGTAAAGAAGCAGGGTATTCAAAACCAACTATCGAGGTCAACTGTGATGTTCGTTTTAAAGATATGCTGTTTGATATAGACAATGAATCAGAATTAAATTTAACAAAGTTATAAACGAGTTCGTTATAAGCGGAATTGTTGGCGTAATCCAAATCATCACCGGAAATCGAATCGCTTTCAACGACAACCCAGATTTTATTCAAACCAAGGTTTAAGTTTTTAAACAATTGGACTTCAACATTTGACTTGGAATTTGCTCCAATGGAAAACCTTGTTTCACCAACGAGATAATTTTCATCTATTGAATTGACATAAACTTTCATTTTAAAATTACTTGCATCAACGTTGCTTAAATTGTAAACCGTTGCAATAACCTTAACCGACGAATCGGCGATAAATTTAATGTTTTGGCTTTTATAAGCTGAACTTTGTAATTCACTCAATCCCGGCGGAATTAGAGATGGGTCAGGCAAACCTCCAATTGTTATCTCTTTCAAATTTCCGGAAAACCTTAAACCTCTGGAATATGCGATCATTTGAAGTGAATATTTTATGCCCGCCTCAATCATAATTTCGCTTGAAGAGTAGAAATTGCCACCCAAATAGTTACATGGCAAAGTGTCAATCTGAATTAACTGGTCAAATCTTCCAAGTTTACTTTTATATTTATAAACCACTGCTTTGACAGAATCTGGCAGATTATTTTCAATTTCAACTCTTCCCGTAAGACTCAAATTATCGCCCGGCTTAGGATTTTCTGGACTAATTGAGTAATCACCAATAAATGTTCCGCCAGTTTTAAAAATGCTAAATCCTGCTTCTGACCTTTGTCCATCGCTGACAAAAACTTTTACAAATCCGGATGCCACCGGTGGATTAACAACAAAATTTGCTCTGCCCTGTTGAACAGTCGTTGTGAATTCGTATTTTGATATATGTTCATTATCAGCAATTGAAATAACAGCATTTCCAGATTGAATTTGCGATTGAATTTGAACCTTCAGTGAATCGCCGGAAGACAGAATCGTTTTCTCGTTCCGCACAATTGCACTAGCACTTGGGACGGGAAGTTTAATGGCTGGGTCGCCGATGTAGTTATATTGATAGACCATTGTCTTAGCCTGTGGCCAAAGGAAGTAGTTTGAATAATATCTCGCTTTGCCAAGCGTTATTATCTCGCCTATAGTTTTATTTGAGTCAAATAAATACGGGAGGATGCTCAAAATCATAAAGTAATCGTTTAAAAGCCAGCCAAGCCCACTTGATGCGAGGACCCCAATTGCGCCTTTTTCTTTTTCGATCACAAGATTAACACCTATGGCTGTTTTTTGCGGATAATCAAATGCTCCAGAAAAGCAAGTCATACTTGTGATGAACGGATATTTATCCTTGTTTAAAAGTTTTGGTATATCTTCATTTTTCAGCAAACCATTATCAGCCCATATAGCACCTCCGCCATGTCCGACAAAATTAATAAAAAGTTGTCCCTCGTTTATGAAGTTTAAAAGTTTTGATGTCCCACCGGAGAAAATTGAGCCAGCGATCACATAAAGGCGATTTATATTCAAATATTTCGGCAAAACACTTTTTACCATATAATCTGTCTGTGACTCAAAATCCCTTCCTTCGCCGGCTATCATAAGAACATTTCTGTTCCAGTTTTGAGGCTTTTGATTCCAGAAAGAAATTATTTTCTCAATTACATTTTTAAGTTCATCTTTATCTCTTACAGGCAATCTTCCCAATAAAATATCGCCCAGAAAGTCATCACCATCAATAAACGTAAACCATGCGTCAGCAGATGTTGCACCATACCAATAAGATTGATAAAACATCGTCGGGATCAAATCCAAGTCAGGGAAACGACGATTGTCGTAAACCGCTCCCCCAGCAAATAAGACATAAGTTGGGGCTTTTGACCAGTTGAAGTAGGAGTATTTTAAAAAATCTTTTATCGCATATGGACTCTTTATGCCATGATTGAATTCATCGTAAATATCGTCAACACTGACTATTTTGACGCTCAAACCTTTCAACTCGTATAAACTTTTAAGTTGATTTAATGGATGATTTCGATCGTTGGAATCTTTTTGTTTATCGTAGAGAATGGGGTGAGTTATTATTAAGTAGTCAAACGCATTTAAGGGATTCCTTAAATTTGTCTTCAAATCTTTTGCTATGCTGTCTGGCTTAAGTTTTGCCTTTTCGCTTACAGCTATGAACTCAACATCTGGAGATAAAACATCCACATAAAAAACTGCGTGGTAGTTTTCACCTATCTTCTCATCTTTAACCTTTGCAACTTCAACATTTGTAATTCTTGATGTCCCAATTCTATAAATGCTTATGTTTGGATCTTTAAAGCCAAAAAGTTCAAATCTGAAATATCCGCTTTTATACTCGGGTGGAATTCTAAATTTTATCTCATCCTTGTCCGCCTGATAAAGTCGTCTATATGTCATTTCAAACCAATTGACAGCAAAAATTGTCGTGGCAACTTTACCATCATTTGCGTTAAACACCCTAACCTTGTTAACACCATGCTTTAAAACACTGTTTGGCACAGGGTAACCAGAAATCTCCGAGGAAGCGATATTTATATTTTCACCGTTCCATTCCGTCGTTAGAATTCTTCTATCGTTTACGAAAACATGGGCGATATGCTCGGGATTAAGCGATGGAGTTGATGTGATTCCATGAAATGCGATTTTCATCTTAATGTTGTCAAGCGACATCGGGTCTGGCGTTGGAACATAAACATCAAAATCTATCTGTTGATTTGAACTTAAAGATGCCCAAAACCAATGATCGCGAACATCATATGTTAGATCAATATCAGAGTTTTTCAACCTTTCAAAAACCCAATCTACTTCGAAATGAATTTCAGAATAAAAAGATGCCCCACGAAGATCTATCGGATTCTCAAATGCCCTTGCCCCAATCTCTTCCGCCAACCTTAGACCATCAGTATCTCCGACCTCGAGAAAATAAACATTTACATCTGTAAAAGGATCGTTGTATAAATCATCTCTTCTGCCTGCAAATTTATTCTTTTTTCGTTCCGCATAAAACTCAATATAATCTCCCTCGTTAAATATCCCATCTCCACCGGAATAAACATAAATTGGGATTTCAACACCATTGTTTTTTATCCTCAGCCTCGATGCACGAACTCCTTTCAAGTCAATTCCAGCCCTTTTCAAATCTTCATAGGTTATTTTATAAACCCCGTCCATCTTGACAAAAATTTTATACTCAAACTCTTCCTGTGCCTGTTGGATGTTAAACCCAATGTTGAGTTTATTTATCTTTGGCTCAGAAAAGATTTTATAATCGTCAATTTTTGAAAAAGTATTAGAGATGATGGTAAACTTGATCTTTTTAGCATACATCAATTTTTGTCCATCGAGTTTAAACGGAAATATAAGTAAGCTGAAAACATCGACGCCTCGCATTTTGCCAAGATAAACAAAATCATAAAGTTTATCGTTTTGGAGTAAAATATCATTAAATTCAACATCATAAGGAAGTGCTTTTTCCCTGATCTTAAAAAGCGGAAAACCCAAATCAATTTCATCAAATTCCCAATTTAGAACCTCAACCTTTGCACCAGGCGTTGCTGATACGAGAAAGTTGTAAAACGGCAGAAAATTTGGAAGCAATCCTACATTGTCAACATCTTCAGGAACTATGATTGAATACTTTTTCCCGAAAATTTCGATGGTTTTTATTTGTGGTTTTTCAATCTCAATTTCAATTTCTTTCGCAAATCCATGATCAATTAAATTGAAATACCCCTGAGCTAAAGCGATGTGGGAAGAAAAAGCAAGGAAGAGAAGGAGGAGAAAAAGTTTTGAATTTTTCATTTCCACCTTTGTTTTATATTTTCCCGTGACAGTGCTTATATTTTTTCCCGCTTCCACACGGGCAAGGATCGTTTCTGCCCACTTTTTGAGTAACTTTAACAGGCTTTAACTTTACATCTGATTTCACTGCGGTTACAACATCAGCCTCCTCAGCGGAAACCCTCAATCCCATTCCAATTGATTCCTGATGGATAAGATTGAGCTGTTCTCTTCTTGGTCTGCGTGGTTTTCTTTCAACCAATTCCTCTGGCATAACAGGAAACATTCTGAACACTATACTCAATACTCCAGTCCTCACTCTTCTCATCATTTCCATAAACATCTCAAATGCTTCAGTCTTATATTCGACAAGTGGATCTTTCTGCGCATACGCCCTTAGGTGAATTCCCTCTCTTAACTCGTCCATCTCACGCAGATGTTCCTGCCATCTTTGATCTATAGTTTGAAGAATAGCCATCTTAATTAAAGCGAACATTAATTCCTCCCCAAGTTGTTCTTTTTTCTGATTGTAGAAATCAAGCGCAAGGTTATAAATTTTTTCCTTTAAACCCTCTTTTCCAAGTTTTTCAAACTCATCTGGAGTGATTTTTAAATCTAAAAGCAAAGTTCTCATTATTTCATCTTTCAAACCTTGGTAATCAAGCGCCTCGTAATATCTCTCAACCACATCTTCAACATAATCAACGAGCATATCAAGAAGGTCATCTTCAACTCGCTCACCCAAAAGCGCATGCCTTCTCAAACTATAGACGACTTCCCGTTGCTTGTTTAAAACATCGTCATATTCAAGCAATCTTTTTCTTATAGCGAAATTGTTTTGCTCAACTTTTTTCTGCGCTCGTTCGACGCTTTTCGTTATCATCGGATGCTGAATTGGCTCACCTTCTTTATAACCAAGTCTCTGCATTATATTTGCGATCCTTTCGCTCCCGAACAATCTAAGAAGGTCATCTTCAAGCGAAAGGAAAAATCTCGATGACCCTGGATCGCCTTGCCTTCCTGAACGACCCCTTAATTGAAGATCAATTCTTCTTGCTTCGTGTCTTTCGGTTCCGATGACATGAAGTCCACCAAGTTCCGCAACACCGGGACCAAGCTTTATATCTGTTCCACGCCCAGCCATATTCGTTGCGATTGTAACCATACCGCGAAGTCCTGCGTTTGCAACGATTTCAGCTTCCCTTTGATGATGTTTTGCATTTAAAACATTATGTGGGATCCCGCGACGCTTCAGCATTCTACTTAACAGCTCGGATACCTCAACGCTTGTGGTTCCAACCAAAACAGGTCTTCCGATTTTATGCATTCTCTCTATCTCATCGATAACAGCGTTATATTTCTCCCTTTTTGTTCGGTAGATGACATCATCGTAATCAATCCTTATACATGGTTTATTTGTTGGAATTACAACTACATCAAGTTTATAAATTTCCCAAAACTCTTGTGCCTCAGTCGCAGCTGTCCCAGTCATGCCAGCAAGTTTTTTATACATCCTGAAATAATTCTGAATCGTGATAGTAGCTAACGTTTGTGTATCCTGCTCAACTTTTACGCCTTCTTTAGCCTCGATCGCCTGATGCAATCCCTCTGAATACCTTCGCCCGGGTAAAACTCTCCCAGTAAATTCATCAACTATCAAAACTTTTCCATCTTGAACGATATAATCGACATCCTTTTCAAACATAACATATGCTCGCAACAACTGCCTTATCGTATGGACTTTGTCACTTCGCTCAGAATAAAGTCGATAAAGTTCTTCTTTCTTTCTCTGTTTTTGTGAGGGGGTTAGATACGGGTCATTTTCAATTATGCTTATCTCAGTGCCAAGGTCTGGAAGAACAAAAAATTCTCTATCTTCCGGCGAAAGATTTGCGAGAAATTCTCTACCCTTTTCAGTTAAATCGATTATATTGTTTTTTTCGTCGACGACAAAATATAAATCCTCATCAAGTTGACGCATCCTAACGCCTTGGTCTTTCAAAAATTCAAGTTCGGTATCATAGAGAAGTTTTTGATATTCCGGCTCTGCGAGAATTTTTCTAAGTTTTTTATGTTTCGGTGCCCCTCTACTTGCTTTAAGGAGCAAAACCCCGGCTTCTTTAAGATTGCCTTCGTTTAATAATCTCTCAGCTTCATCAACAATTTTACTAACAAGATTTATCTGCGCAGTGACAAGCCTTTCAACTTTCGGCTTCATCCAATCAAATTTATGCTCTGTCTCTGGAACTGGACCACTTATTATAAGAGGTGTCCTTGCTTCATCAATTAAAACCGAGTCAACCTCGTCAACGATTGCATAGTAATGACCACGCTGAACAATATCATTTGGATCTATCGCCATGTTATCTCTTAAATAGTCAAATCCAAATTCATTGTTTGTTCCGTATGTAATATCACAGTTATACTGAGCTTTTCTTTGCTCTGTATTCATCCAATTTTGTATACATCCAACGCTTAAACCAAGAAATTCATAAACTTTCCCCATCCATTGACTATCTCTCAAGGCAAGGTAGTCATTAACAGTGACTATGTGAACACCTCTACCAGTTAAAGCATTAAGATATGCTGGCATAGTAGCCACAAGAGTTTTACCTTCACCCGTCGCCATCTCCGCTATTTTTCCTTGATGAAGCACAATTGCGCCCATTAATTGAACATCAAACGGAACCATATCCCACACGATTTTATGCCCCGTCACCTCCCAACTTTTTCCAACAAGACGCCTACAGGTTTCTTTAACAACAGCATACGCTTCCGGTAAAAGCTCGTCAAGGACTTTCTGTTCCTCAACGAAGAGTTCTTTCTCCAACTTTTCAATTTCATCATAAATCTCAAGACGTTCCTCTCGAGTCAATTCTTTATCTTCTTTAACTCTTACTTTAAGCTCATTTATCCTGTCCTCGATATGCTTCGTCCTTTCTTTTATCCTCGCTTTAAATTCATCAGTTTTTGCTCTTAACTCTGCATCGGTGAGATTGCTAAGCGTGGCATAAATTTGATTTATGCGATTAACAATGGGGATAAGCTCTCTTATGTCTTTTTCATTTTTCGTTGGGAAAAGTTTTCGCAAAAGCTTGATAAGCATTTTAAAAGTGATTTAGATTTTTGTTTTCATTTCAATTGAAAATATAAAGATAATCGAACTTATAAGCAAGAAATGAATCCCGCTAGAAAATTGAAGCAATGCGTATTTGAAGAATCTTTTTAATGATAGCTCGAGTAACAGTAATCACATTTAAAAACAATTATCCTCACTCCAAAGCCTTATGTTGTAGATCAATACAAGTAAATTTCCCCTTAAGCTTAAGATAATTCTCCTTCTTTGATTATATTTTCACACGATATATCTCAAGTTATCCCACAAGCACAGCAGTTCAAGTAAAATGATTTTGCACTTTCAGGCAGGGTATAACAAAATAAAAATTTGCGGAGAGGGTGGGATTCGAACCCACGATCCCGGTTTTTGCCGGGATACACGCTCTCCAGGCGTGCGCCTTCAACCACTCGGCCACCTCTCCGCAAAAAATATAAACTTATGAAAGTTAAAAGTCAAATTAAGCAAAAGCCTAAATTTACAACATCCGCTATGATTCTTTCAAAGCGTTTATCAATTCTTGAACCATTTTCTTCGCATCCCCGAACAACATCAAAGTATTATCAGCTGCAAACAATGGATTTGGTATTCCAGCAAATCCGGGCGCTAAACTTCTCTTGATGACAACGACGGTTTTAGATTTATCAACATCAAGTATCGGCATACCCGCAATTGGGCTATTTGAATCCGTTCGAGCAAGCGGATTAACAACATCGTTAGCACCAATTACAATTGAGACATCGGTTTGTTCAAAAGTTGGATTTATCTCATCCATCTCTTTTAACTTCTCATATGGGATATTTGCTTCAGCGAGGAGAACATTCATATGCCCGGGCATTCTACCAGCAACTGGGTGAATTGCAAATTCAACCTCAACTCCCTTTGATTCAAGAACGCGCATAAGGTCTCTGACAGCAAACTGTGCCTGTGAAACAGCCATTCCATATCCGGGAACGATCACAACTCGTCTTGCATTTTCAAGCAACATCGCAACTTCTTCTGGTGAAGCTGATTTTATCTTTCCACCGTAAACTTTATCTTCATCCGCTTCCGTAACTATCTCACCAAATCCACCAAACAAAACATTCGTCAGCGATCTATTCATAGCCTTGCACATAAGATTTGTCAATATAATTCCCGATGCACCAACAAGAGAACCAGAAATTATCAGAACATTATTGTTAAGCACGAAACCAGTAGCACATGCAGCAAGTCCTGAATATGAGTTTAAAAGTGAAATAACGACAGGCATATCTGCGCCACCAATCGGAATGGTCAGCAAAACTCCAAGAATAGATGCTGTAAGAGTTAAAAGCCAATAATAGTTCATATCTCTTTCTGTTCCAAATATCACACCGAAAACAATTGAAGCAAGCAGGAATAAAATCTTGACAATTTGTTCGCCTTTATAACGTATAGGTCTTTCTTCGATCAAACCTTCAAGTTTTGCAAACGCAACCATGCTACCCCAAAAAGTAACCGCTCCAATTATTCCAGATGCTACAGTTGCAACAGTTTCCTGCGTTCCCATTATTTTACCAACCTCCAACGCCTCAATAAAAGCAAGCGCAGCAACAAGGGCGGACGCACCTCCACCAAAGCCATTAAATATCGCAACCATCTGAGGCATTGATGTCATCGGAACTTTTAAAGCAGAAACCGTTCCAATTACAGCGCCAAGTATGAAACCTAAAATTATCAATTCGTAACTTACGATTGATTTATCCATAAGTGTAACAACTATTGCTATTAGCATACCTAAAGCGCCAAGGAGATTTCCCCTGACCGCGGTTCTTGGGTGCGATAAGCCTTTTAACGCAAAGATGAATAAAACCGCTGATATCAAATAAGCTATATTTACAAGTGCTTGTGGCATAACAGGTTCTTATTTGTTTTTACGATTTCTTTTCCAGTTTTTGATCTTTCTTCGGCTTTTGGAACATCTCAAGCATCCTATGGGTGACAAGAAAACCACCGACAACGTTAATAGTTGCAAATGTAACAGCGACAACACCAAGCACAGCAGCAAGCGTTGTATACTTTGCACCAGCTGCAATTATTGAACCAATAATTGTAATTCCCGAGATAGCATTTGAACCAGACATTAAAGGAGTATGAAGAATTGGCGGAACTTTTGTTATAACCTCAAATCCTACAAATATAGCAAGGACGAAAATTGTCAGTGCTGCGATAAAGCTATCCATTTTCTTTAAGTTGTTTTTGTTTTCAATTGAAAATTGAATTTACAAGACTTCCGTCTTTTGTCAACAAGGTGCTTGATAAAATATCGTCGTTTAAATTAATGTTAATTTCACCGTTTTTGATGAAAAGCATACAGAAATTGGTGATATTCTTTGAATACATCTGGCTTGCATGATATGGAACACTTGACGGAATATTTACTGGTCCAATTATAGTAACGCCATATTTTTCAACAACTTCACCTGGTTTAGTCAACTCGCAATTTCCACCTCTTTCAGCGGCTATATCAACTATAACAGAACCCGGTCGCATTCCCTTAACCATTTCTTCTGTGATCAAGATTGGAGCTCTTTTACCTAAAACCGCTGCAGTAGAAATCACAACATCGCTTTCAGCGATAACCTTTGTAAGCATCTCCCTTTGCCTTCTATAGAATTCTTCTCCCATATCCTTGGCATAACCCCGTTGATCTTGCGCTTCTTCAGATTCAAGACCAAGTTCAACAAATTTAGCACCTAAACTTTCCACCTCTTGCTTTGTTGCAGGTCGTATATCATAAGCCCTTACAACCGCTCCTAACCTTTTTGCGCTCGCTATCGCTTGAAGTCCCGCAACACCAGCACCGATCACAAAAATATTGGCAGGTAAAATTGTCCCAGCTGCGGTTGTAAGCATTGGAAACATCTTGGGTAGATAACTTGCTGCAAGAATAACAGCCTTGTAACCTGATATTGTAGCCATCGATGAAAGCACATCCATACTTTGAGCTCTTGAAGTTCGAGGTAAAAGTTCAAGCGCAAAAGATATAACTCCTTTTTTCGCAACCTCTTCAATCATATTTTTAGCAAAAAATGGCTCCATAAAACCAATCAAAATCTGCCTCTCCCTCATAAGAGGAATATCTTTTAAACCTTCTTCTGGATTTGCACCGAGAGCGCGAACTTGAAGGATAACATCCGCCTTTGCAAATACCTCCTCACGAGTTTTTACAATTTCCGCACCGTTTTTAACATATTCCGAATCAGGATAGCCGGCTTCTTCTCCCGCTCCTGACTGAACTATTACCTCAGCTCCGGCTTTTTTAAATTGAGGAATGTTTGCAGGGATAAGTGCTACTCTTTTCTCCCCAGGGTAAGTCTCCTTAGGAATTCCAACTTTGATCATAAGGTTCTTATTTTTCGTTTTATTTTTTGCTCAAAATTAACAAAAAAAGTCCACTTTTCAAAATCTTAAATTTTTCCGGGAAATCTAATCACCGCCCCATTTATCCCTGACGCAGTATCGGAACAAAGATACCCGATAAATTTCGTAAGTTCCAACGGTTCAACCCAACGAGAAAAATCAGCATTCGGCATGCTTTTTTTATTTTCCTCCGTTGCAATTATGCTCGGCAATATAACATTGCATGTCACATTAAAATCTTTAACCTCTTCAGCGATCACCTCCGTTAAAGCGATTAATCCAGCCTTTGAAATAATATAAGCTCCTTTCCCCGGAGATGGCTTTATAGCAAGAAGTGCAGATATATTGACGATCCGCCCATTTCTTTTTGGTATCATATCGCGCAAAGCCCACTTCGAACAAAGAAAAACCGAACGAAGATTTAAATCGATCATTTCGTCAAACTCATCCTCTTCGAGTTCAAAAATCATCTTTCCCTCAGAATAACCACCAACGCAATTTACCAAAAAATCAACCCCGCCACTTTTTCGCACATACTTAAAAATTTTTTTCACATCGTTTTCATTTGTCAAGTTCGCTTTAATCCCAACAAGATTTTTATTCTTCAAAATATCTTTAAAAACCCGTTTAAATTTTTTCCCTTTTCGATAGACTGCGAAAACTTTTGCTCCATTTTCAAGGAAATATCTAACAACCACAGACCCGAGTCCACCGGTTGCTCCGGTTACAACGACATTTTTCCCATCGAACATGACTTTTACGCTTTTTGTTTTTTAAACATATTTCAACCCTGACGCGGTGTTAAAAATTACAACAATATCATCTTTTTTAATAATTCCACTCGCCACAAGCTTTTCGACCGCAACCACAGTTGCGGAACCCTCCGGACAAAACATAATTCCCTCAATTTTAGCAAGTCTTTTAACAGCATCGAGTATCTCATGATCGCTAACTTCAACCGCAATTCCATTGCTTTCACGAATAACCTCAAGTATCAATCTATCCGCAAACGGTTTCGGAACCCGCAATCCATATGCGATTGTTTCAGCATTGTTCCAAAACTCAGCCCGTTCTTTTCCTTCTTTAAATGCTTTAACAATTGGTGCACATCCAGACGATTGAACCGCAACCATTTTCGTATTCTTTTTCTCAACAAATCCAACTTCGATAAGTTCTTTAAATGCAAGCCAAATCCCGATTAAACCTGTGCCTCCACCTGTAGGATAAATCACCCAATCTGGCAATTCCCAATCAAGTTGCTCAACGATTTCAAACCCAAGTGTCTTTTTCCCCTGCAAACGATACGGCTCTTTCATAGTTGATATATCAAAAAATTCGGTTTTACTTTGAATTAACTTGACCGCATCAGATATCAAACCATCGACAAGTTGAACCTCCACTCCATAAGATTCTAACTCTTTCAAAATCATATCAGGTGTATCTTTTGGAGCACTCACGAAACATTTAATCCCAGCCCTTGAACAATAGGCACCTAAAGCGCTACCTGCATTCCCAGCGGTTGGCACAGCAAGTTTATCAATTCCAAGTTCAACACATTTCGAAACAGCGCACGACATCCCTCTCGCTTTAAAAGAAAGCGTTGGATTGAACGACTCATCTTTCAAAAACAAATTTTTTAAACCAATCATATCTCCAAATCTCTTCAATCTTAAAAGCGGCGTCCAACCTTCTCCCAAACTGATAACATTTCTCTCATCGATAACAGGCAAAAACTCAAAATATCTCCACATGCTTCTAACCCTATCTTTAAAGCCATCTTTCTTAACTTCCCTTTTTATCCCTTCATAATCGTAAACCGCAATCAATGGCTCATTGCAATTAAAACAATATCGTTGTATCTGCCTATGGTCAAACTTCTCACCGCAGACCGAACATTTGAGATAAAGGATGAACGATTTCACTTTTACCTCTGGCTTTGTTTGAGAAAATACCAAAATCAGCCACATAATACGAAATAAATTCAGAGCGAACCATTTCAAAAATCAGATCAATTTTTTCAAATTTTTTCCACTTTTTGACCCTAATCGCCTCACTTAAAATTTTTTCATGTTCAATTTCCCTTCTCACAATTTTCAAAAAATCAAAAAGTACAACTGTCTCCTTCCCAAAACTTTTTGCAATTTTGAAAATTGCGGATGTTCCAGCTTTATTTACGACATCCCCACTTCTAAACACCGCATCACATCCCGAAACTACTAAATCAACCTCACCCAAAACATAATCCAGCCCAAAATCATTTACAAGAGAAACATTCAAACCAAGATTCGAGATAAGCCTTGCCATCTTTTCCCCCTCGCAATTTGGACAGGAGCGAAAAACATAAACCCTTGAAATTCTTCTTCTCACTTGTGCAAGCGAATTCAAAACAGTTCCACTATAACTTAATGTAGCAAGAGAAAATTTATCGTATCCCTTTTCGCTCAGCAACATCAAAAAATTTTGCGCTATCTTACCCCCAGCCTCATCGAAATCTTTTTCGATCCTTTCTATTTCATCAAAGACGAGTTCGCTTTCGTGATCCGCTATAGATTTCGATATGATTTCAACGAGATTATGGAGTTGGAATAAAAGCGGATGATGTTTTTCAAGTTCCTTTTTTAAATCTGCAAGAAATTCTAAAAAATTCTGCTTGCTTTCGACCTTTAAAGATTTCTCCTTTAAAATTTTGAACAATTTTTTCGTAAGAATTGACGCACCGGATGTTTTATCTTCGTATATACTTTTCAACTTCTCTTCGATTTTACGCGTATGCATTTAAATCTTTCCCTTTTCTCTCGCGAAGATAAAGTATGCAGAGACGAGAACGAAAAACGATATTAAAGTTGAAGCTATGAAACTCTCAGACGGACTCAAACCTTCACTTTTTATCACAATTTCTGAAGGCATTTGGGCTTGAACCGCAACTTGCCTTTTCTTCGGATAATACGGACCCGCTTCTTTTACATCAACGATTTGAAACTCAAAATAGTAATCATAAATTTCGGTCTCCGTCTCAACAGGCAAATAAAGTCCAACTCTTTTACCGACATTACTGTAAATTTCTTTCTCCCTCTCTTTATCATTAAAATCAGCAATGGGATAAAAACTTGCCACATCATAATCCCCACCATCTTCAATGACATTATCGCTTGAAGCAAGATGAAGTTCAACAAAAGAATTTGGAAAAATATCAAGCATACTTAAACTAAAATTCGGCGAATAACTAAACTCGTTAAGATAATTAAAGTTGACAACCTTTGAAGCTCTGGCACTGATAAAAATTTGCGCATCTTCCAAGGGAACAGAAATTATTTCGCTTTTTTTGTTTTTCAACCTCAGGTGGATAAATGATTCATCGATCACAAATTCAACAGAGATATTTTCATCTGAAAAGAAAAGCTTATCTTTTGAAACAGGCTTAATAAGTTTGTAAACATACTCATACTTTTTCCCGTATGGAGATAGATTTTCATTTTTTTGTGGAGAATTTTGAATAGCGGGGTTTTGATTTAAAGCCTGTTTTGAACTACCGCAACCCAATAATAAGATGATTAAAAACAGCGTTAAAAATTGTTTCATACACGATTTAGTTTTTTATTTCACTAAAATCTATAACGCAAAGTTAAGACAAAGTTTCTAACCTTATTTTCCTCATCCGTGACAAGGCTATAATAATTATTGTCGTACACATAACTATACTGCGTATGTAATGTCCCCCACTTGCCATTTACATAGGCAAAGTCGACAAGGAATGTCCTTTGTAAAAGAACAGTTAAACCAAATGTTAATAATCTCGTTGCCCTGCTTGAGATCCCTTTGTCCTCAGCATAAGGCGAAGGTCTATAACTATATCCAGTCCTCAATTTCACTTGTTGTAAAAATGGAATTGTAAATTCAACTCCTCCGCTTAAACTTACCGTCTCAGTGAAAATTTGCTTTATATCCCTATTGAGTCGGACAAGATCAGGATTATTCTTAAACTCCATTTGTCTCCAATCAACATAAGTAACATCGCCAGAAAGTAAAACAACATCTTTTATGTTAAACGAAACTCCCCCACCAAAGTAAAACGGAGAAAGGACATCATATCTTGAAACGCCATCGAATGAATACGAAAGCGACTCACCATTATCAAAGAAACTTTCTCCACTTCTTGAATAATTTTCTTTTACACTCAAAGATGATGGCAATCTCATCATCAATCCAAATCTAAAGAAACTGCTTCTATACATTAAACCAACATTTGCGGAAAAACCTGTTATCGTTGCATCGATTAAATCAGAGACGATCAATTGATTAAAATCCCAAGGATAATTTTCATAATAATTTTTTGTATCACTCTCGATGAATTGCCTATCATATTTGTAACTACCAGTTACTATTGCTATCGTTGCTCCAACGGATAAATTTTCTGCGATATCAATGGCACCGGAAACAAACCAATTATTTAATCCCCCGTCTTCATAAAGTTCTATCTTTTGCTGTACATTGTTTAAAATTTGAGTCGCCCCGGTCGTATCTTCAAGCCCAAGTTTCCAAGCGAGATCATATTCTGGGTCAGGGTCATAAAGTGATGGAACAATTGAACTTTGCGTATTAAAGAGCGAAACAGAAAGCGCTCCCGTAAAATCGGAAACCTTCGCATATCCACCAGCAAAAACCAAACTTCCGCGAATCGTTGGAATTGGAAAAACGATGGCGACTGAATTTAAATTTGTAGCGGTATTCTCAAACGAATTAGAATAACTAAAAACCCTTGCAGAATTCCTCAGCGAAAGATAATTTATCCCTCCCGCAAATTCAAACCTTCTTATTTGTGCAAGCCCAGCCGGATTCCAGAAAATCGCAGAATAATCATCTGAAACTCCAATATAAGAAAAACCAAGCCCAATTGCCCTTGCCCCGACGCCAAAGTTTAACAAAGAATATCTCAAAGCATCATCTGGATATTGTGAAAGTGCTAAATTAAAAGACAAAAAAATCAAAAGAACTGTTAATTTCTTCATTTTCTTCTCGACCCAATGTTTCTTTTCCCATCTTTACTTTCTTCTTTACCTTGAGACTTTGAATCATCATCGGAGGTTCTAGTTCTAACTGAATCTCCACTCTTGCTGTTCTTTGAACTCCTTTCCTTTTCCATTGAACCAGAAGATGATGAACTCGCATTGTTTCCTGTGACAGAAGGTGATCTCGTCGGCGTTGGTGGTGAGAAAGAAGTGCTATTTGTATTTGAGCCTCTATGCACTCCAAAATCCCTGAGCCTTTCTTCTTGTGGTGGACTACTAACGGTTGCTTGACCTGTGTCTATCGAGTTATTGCTCCATTGAATCCACCACGGTGTATTATAATAAACCCAAGGCGATGAATCATGTGACGGAATAAATGAGTAAAAGTAAGAAAGTTCAGACGGAGAATGACAACTTGAGCAATTACTTCTGTAGGAGACATGCGAAGTATAAACTTCGCCCGATGAATCTGTGTAGTCGATGCTGGGATGTTTAATAACGGTATAACAACCAGCAAACCAAGCAAATATTAAAATTAAAAACTTTTTCATCTTCTATTTCCCGTTTGTCTTCTCTGCCCAATTCTTTGTTCAGATTGAACTGCTTCGTTAAAATTCGGACGACTTAAAGATTTTGGTCGATTTGAAATGTAACTTTCGTTTCTTGGCAAACTATGTCTTGGCATTTCTATAAGCGTACTTCTTCCTGTGTTGTAATCTCTATAAGTTTGAATTGAGTTTCTACGATACTTCTCAATTTTTCTTGGTGGAGTTCTTCTTTGTGGCGGTGTTGATTCATGCCTTGGGCTTCCAGAATTTCCATCATTCGATCTCGGAACAACTCTCGGAGTTGATGGCGTCCTCATTGAACCAGTTTCGCGCGTTCTGGTTCTTTCACCATCTTTATCTCTATTGACCGTCGGAGTCTCACGACCTGAACCGCTTGGTTTCCTTAAGGTCGTCCCCTCACTTGTTCCACCAACATTTGTATTTGAAGAACTTCTGGGAACATTCCTCGAAGGCGGAACAAGCGTTGAACTTTCACTTGTCCCAGAACTAAATTCATTATTTCTCACACCCCCTCGCGTTGAGCCAAAACCGCGAGTCCTATAAACAATCGCTTTACCTACTGTAGGAGGAGTGTTAATTATCACAACTACTGGCGCCCTATACCACCATGACGGTGTCCAATACCACCACGGATAATAAGGATAACAATACCAAGTTGGGAAGTACCAATACGAGTACCAATAATATCTATCCCACCAGTAATAATCCCACCAAAATGGATCATAATACCACCATTCACCCCAACCCATTACGAAGCCCGGAGTGTAGTATCTAAAGAAAAGGTAATATCTCGGGTAAGGCAGATAATATCGATAAGCGTAACTATGATAAACCCATGAATCAAGTTCATAATTGTCGGAATAAACGTATTCTCTTTTACTTTCGGAACTTGTATAACCCTCATCTTCTTTCACAGTTCCGATCTGCGTATAGCAACCACTTAACAAAACCGCAGAAGCAAAGGCGAGAAGAATTATTTTTTTCATCTCTAACACCTCCTATATGTAAAATGTTTTCTCTATCAACTTAAACAAGCCGAAATGAGAAAAAATTCTCAACAATTCTCAAAACGACTGGATATATTCAAGTTTCACGACCCTTGAATTTCCTGGCTCTTTATTCGCCAAGATGTCCTTCCAATTAAACTCGATAGTAAACCCATTCCCAAGCGACCATCTAATTCCCATATTCAAATAGCCCTTCCCCTGCCCCAATTTCCCAGAGTTATCGTTCAACGCAAAGTTATATTCAGCCGAAAAAGTCACATCACTTCCAATTGTTTTATCAAAGCCAATGTAATAATTCAATGAAGCGTCGCCATCATCTTTTTCAAGGCTGTAATTAATTCCACCATGAATTGATGCATAACCCATAACTTTAAACGACTTGCTCGCTACTGCGAAAAATCCCGGGGATTTGAAATCATATCTTTCCAAACTATCAATATAACCTTCTCTTCCCTGTGAATCGAAGCCAATTGAAATTGCAGGGAAATTTTTAGCCTCGTCAAATACTCTCACTTTCAAATTAACCCCGGGAAGCTTATACCAGTCAACTTTTCCATTTCCTATAATTTTACTTCCCCCGTATGAGATACCGAAGTTAAGGCGCTTAAACGCTGAGGCTGTAAGCCGTAACATAAGCCCACCGTTGGAGAAAAAATCAGCATCGAGGGAGACGCTATTTTGTTTTAAA
>FWWM01006416.1_pt1 | contig 24667 bp, 16 predicted proteins | sample 2228351 | NCBI WGS metagenome assembly FWWM01 (sample SAMEA103939774, study PRJEB20133) | metagenome
AACCGTGACCACGGCCTGCACAGTGCGTTGGTTCGCGCCGACGTACACGGTTCTTTTGGCCCGGCGGGGGTAAACCCCGCCGCTCGTGATGGTCGCACATGAGATTGGCGTCGAGATTCGCCCGGCGGGGATGAACCGTGACCACGGCCTGCACAGTGCGTTGGTTCGCGCCGACGTACACGGTTCTTTTGGCCCGGCGGGGGTAAACCCCGCCGCTCGTGGTGGTCGCACCCCAGATTGGGGTCGAGATAGGCCCGGCGCACCACGGCTCTATTGACCCCGCGGCGGCCGCTTCTCTATAATCCGCGCCGCATTTTGCCGTATCTCCAAGGCAGTTATTCACTTCAGTTGGGCGGCAGACGCTCGGGGCAGGCGCATGCCCTCTGTTGGCCGCCCGAGGGACGCCCGTTCGCTGAACCGGCCGGCAGTGCGATCGACGAGTTCCGCCCCCCGCGCGCCGTGGCAACGTGCCGCGCACGCGCGGACGCCGCGCGCCCTACAAGCAGCCTTGCACTCATACCGATCGCAGCGGTGCGCTGCACAGCATGCCAAGTACCCCAGCACGCAGCAAGCCAAACGGCGTGCCATGTGCCGCGCACCCCGCGCCGGTTCAGCAGGACGCCGCGCCGCCCCGACGCAGCAAGCCAAACGGCGTGCCATGTGCCGCGCAGGCCGGCAGCCATGCGCGCGAGGTATCGGCCATACCCGAGGTCGTGCCAGCAGCTACAGCACCCCGTACCCTCGGGTGCACTGTACCTGGCATGCCAGCAAGCACGGCGGCCCGCATAACAATCGGTCTGCATCGCCCCGGCATCTCGCAGCACGTGCCGCCAGGCTTCACCTGCCGCCAGCCGCACTGATGTGCCAGGCTTCGCCTCTGCGGCTCGCGGTACGCCTGCGGCTATCTGGTCCGTTGGGCATGTTGCTTACGCTGTTGCTTGCACTGTTGCTCGCAACCGCACGGGCACGGCCTGCACACGCCGAGGTGGGGCTGCCGCCGCCTGATCCAAACCAGCCGATTGTCGTGCAAGCACGGCATGGCAGCCACTGGAAACAGGGAACGTACGATGTTTGGCTTCTGCACGGCGGCTGCCGCGTTGCCCAAGGCACGCTCGCCGCCGAGTCGGAGCAGGCCGTGCTCTGGATCAAAAGCGAGGGAGAGTTGATCGACCGCCGGCACCAGGTCATTGCCTACCTGGAGGGCGATACGCGTGTTTTGCATCTTGGCCGAGACGGCTCGAATACGCAGGCCAGGCTGGAAGGTCCCACCTGGTTTGGGCAGTTTGAGTCGTTGGGTACGTTGCGGGTCGATGTGCCGCAGCCGGCACCCGAACCGCGCGTCAAACCGGCCATCTACCGCCGCGCCATGGCCCGCCGCGATCCCCACGCCGGCCAAGTCAGGCCAGCGCAGTACGACATGCCGCCCGAAACCATCATAGACGCACCGCCCCCCGGCACGCGCCGCTTGCGCGCCTTTCCTCGCAGCAGCGTACGCCCCACCGCAGAGTGGTTCCCCAATCCGCAGCGCAACGAGTCCGTAGCCGTCATCACCGGAGGCATCAACCTGCTCATCGATGGCGTCGACGATGGCGGCACCGTCGACATCCTGGCAGACCGGATGGTCATCTGGAGCGCCGGTACCGATCTGCTCGATCTTACGGGCACGCGCCCTCAGGCGGCCGATCTGCCTATTGAGATTTACATGGAGGGCAACCTGGTGTTCCGCCAGGGCGAGCGCGTGGTCTATGCCGATCGCATGTACTACGACGTGAACCGCGAGGTAGGTACGATCCTCGGCGCCGAGGTGCTCACACCGGCCCCCAGTTTTCAGGGCTTGGTGCGGCTGCGCGCAGAGGTGGCGCAAATGGCCGGCCGCGACCGCATCGTGGCCCAGCACGCTTGGGTGAGTTCCAGCCGGTTGGGCCTGCCCCGCTACCGCTTGGAGGCGCAAGAGGTGCTGATCGAAGACCGCCAGCGGACGCTGCTCGATCCGAGCGGGGCGCCGCTGGTGCGCCCCGAAACGGGCGAGCCGCTCATCGGGCATATGCAGCGCGCCAGCAGCCGCAACAATGTGGCCTATCTCGGTCCGGTGCCGATTTTCTACTGGCCGTTCTTCTCCACCGACGTGCGCGACGCCACCTATTTCGTCCGCGGGGCACAGCTTCAGAACGATCGCGTGTTCGGCACCTGGGGCTGGATCGACTTCGACACCTTCCAGGTGCTCGGCTGGGAGCAGAAGCCGCCGGGCACGGATTGGATCTTCGACCTCGACTATCTCACCGAGCGCGGCTTCGCCTTCGGCACGTTGTTCCAGTACGACCGGCAAGACCTGTTCGGCTTTCCGGGCCAAGCGAACGGGCTGCTGGACGCCTGGGCCATCGACGAGCACGGGCTCGACACGTTGGGGCGCGGCCGCCGCGACCTCGTGCCAGAGGCAGATTTTCGCTATCGCATCCGCGGGCAGCATCGGCAGTTTCTTGCAGACGGGCTGCAATTCTCCGGCGAGTTGGGTGTGATCAGCGACCGGAACTTCTTGGAGCAGTATTTCGAGCAGGAGTGGGATCAGTTCAAGGACCAAACCACCGGGGCGGAACTCAAGTACACGCGGGACGCGATGTCGCTCAGCCTGTCGGCCGACGCGCGGGTGAACGACTTTTTCACGCAGACCGAGTGGCTGCCGCGGTTGGATCACTATTGGCTGGGAGTGCCGCTGTTGCGCGACCGACTCACCGGGTTTGCCCACAGCCAGGCCGCCTTTGCACGTCTGCGCACTGCCAGCACGCCGCTGGATCCAACGGACGCCGCGGCCTTTGCGCTGTTGCCTTGGGAGCAGACGCGCAGCGGCGGCCGTTTTGCCACGCGGCAGGAACTGGATCTGCCGCTTGCGTTGGGGCCAGTGAAGGTGGTGCCGTACGTGTTGGGGGAGGCGGCGCACTGGGGAGACGATCTCTCGGGCGATCAGCTCGATCGGCTTTACGGGCAGGCGGGCATTCGCGCCAGCCTGCCTTTCTGGGCCGTGGACCCATATGTAGAGAGCACGCTATTCAACGTGCATGGGCTGGCGCACAAGGTGACGCTGGTGGTGGAGGCATTCTATGCCGACGCCAGCCGCAACCTCGACGAGTTGCCGCTTTACGATCCGCTGGACGACGATGCACAGGAGCATTTCCGCAGGCGGTTGGCGTTTCTCGATTTTGGCGGGTTGATACCGGCGCGGTTCGACGAGCGGTTTTACGCCTTGCGTTCGGGTCTACAGCGCTGGGTGGCTTCGCCTTCGCTCGAAGTGGCCGACGACTTGGAGGCGGTGCAAGTTGGGTTGCACCAGCGGTGGCAGACCAAGCGCGGGCTGCCTGGCCAGCGGCGGATCATCGACTGGATGGTGTTCGACCTGGACACGACCTGGTTTCCAGAGGCGAATCGCGACAATTTCGGGAGCGACTTGGGACTCACGTCTTACAACTTCCGCTGGCATGTGGGAGATCGGCTGACGCTGGTTTCGGACGGCCTGTTCGACTTTTTCTCAGACGGGCAGCGGCTTGTAAGCATGGGGGCCTTTCTTTCCCGGCCGCCGCGCGGGAGCTGGTATGTCGGCTTCCGTTCGCTGCACGGCCCCATCAATGCCGATGTGCTTTCGAGCGCGTACAGCTACCGGCTGAGCCCCAAGTGGCTGGCCAGCGTGGGGGCGGCATACGATTTCGCCAGCACGAACATCGGCAACTCCGTGGCCCTCACGCGGATCGGCGAGTCTTTCCTCACCAGCGTGAACTTCTATGTAGACGCGGCCAAGAACAACGTGGGGGCCAATTTCCTCATCGAGCCCCGGTTCCTTTCCGGAGGAAGGCTGGGCCGAGTGGCCGGCGCGCCGTTACCCGTGGTCGGCGCATATGGGCTGGAATAGGCGTGCAGTACGCCTCTGCGCTGCCAAATTGCACGCCAGAAAATGGAGCCCCTTTTGACTGCCACAGGCTCGCTTCGCTTAGCGAGCCGTTGGCGAACTTCGCCCTTCCCATCTGGCGGCCGCGTCAGTTGCATGGCAATGAGAGGCTGCAAAATGACGCCAATGCCACGCCCCATTCATTCGCGCGGCAGCCTTGCCGGCTCAGGCGTGCTCTGCCTTGGCCGCTTGCGCGCCACCACGCGGTGAAAGTGCAATTGCACTTCTCCCTCGACGACGCGGCGCACCCCCTCCACCAGGCAGTGCGGCTCGTTGTCTTGCTGCCCGAGCCTGATGATGTTCTCCAACGGCATCCCCGGCGGCACGGTGAACGTAGACTGGTAGATGATCTGATTGCCCGCGTCCAAATCCGGCACGATGAAATGACACGTCGCCCCATAAGTGAGCATGCGGCTGGCATACGCCGCGTGGTAGGGCCGCAGTCCCGGAAATGCAGGCAACAGCCCGTGATGCAAGTTGATGATCCTGCCGCCTGCGTATTTCCAGCAGATCGCCGCAGGCAGAATGCGCATGTACCGCGCCAGAATTAGATAATCTACCTCGTACTCGTCCAACACCCTGACCATCCGCTCGTCGTCTGCCTTGCCGGACTCGTCTCCGATCAGGTGCCAGTCGATGCCAAACTGCTCGGCTATCGCTCGGCAGTGCGGCCGGTTACCCAGCATCACCGCGGCCTGCGCGCTCATGCGCCCGTCCCGCAGCGCACGCAGCAATGCCAGGGCTGGCTCCGGTCGATATGTCGTGGCGATCGCCAGCCGCGGCCGGCCAGCGCGGATCTCGGGGGACCACACGCGAATCGAAAGCCGCTTCAGCCGGCCGATCGCCTGCATCGCTTGCTCAAGCGCCGGCAATTCGCTGCCGTCGATCTCCATCCGCAACAGCATGGCGAACAGGCACTGCTCGTCGTGATCGTACATTTGGATCTCTGCGATGTTCGCCCCCTGACCCGTCACATAGTGAACAATCGGGTCGGCCAGCCCGCGATTGTCGGGCCCCACTGCCGTGATCACCACCTGCATGGCATGCACCGTACCAGTGTGAATTCGTTAACCTGTACCGTAGCCATCAAGTGTACTGCGCGGCAGGCAGGCGGGAGGGTAATCGAACGCAACGGCTGCTCGTGCGGCGTGCGCCAGGCCAATGTGCGGGCTGCGGCAATCCAGCGACAGGCTCACCGGTAGCCAAGCCCGGCCTTGCAGCATGTGGAGGCCGCGTTGCGGCCCGATTACGTACCCTAGACTGATCCGGCCATGTGGGTAATGCCCAGACTTCTGAAGGCGCACAGATGCACGAGCCGTCGCGGTCACGGCGGCCCTGCCGCGCCGAGCTTTACCCGCAACACCGCGTACACAAGGAACTCCGGCACGTTGCAGTGCAGCCGGCCGCCGTTTGTAGCAAAGGGAATCGCACGCGGTTCGGGTTCCTCGGGGGTCAAGAAGAGCACCTCTGAGACGTGCTGGTTGGCGGGCAGCAGCAAGTCGACCGTCATGCTGGGTGCGGCGATGGGCCGTTCGTCTACGATGCCGTTTCCGGGGCTGCGCGGTTCGGGCGGTTCGTGGCGGTTGTAGTTCACCAGGTGCAAGTCGATTTCGCCGCCGTGCAGCGGCCGGCTGGCAGAGACGCGCACGGTCTGCGGTCCCTCGAAGCGGCTTAGGCCCGCGAGTGCCTGCTCGGGCACCCGCTGACTTGCAGACGGATCCACAACCAAGCGGTAGCTGGCCAGCACTTGGGGATCTGCCAGGTCGTCCGGCCGCACGTCGAAGAGCACTTTGCGGTCCAGCAGATCCTTGCCCAGGGCCTTGAAATTGGCCAGTGGGCGCAGATCGCCAGCGTGGATGGCCCGGCGGGGGAACAAGAGCAGTGCCTCGGCATGCGGGCGGTTGGCGTGGTACAGGTGGTCGTGGCGGCGCAGAAAGCCATAGTAGCGAACCAGCTCGGCGCGTGCGGCCGTGTCCTGAAAGCGAGTGTAGAAGCCCATGGGCGCGCCGCCGTTGGCGGCCAGTTCAGCGATGGCCGCGCGGATGCGGGTTTGTTCGTATTTTCCCAGCGTGAAGGGTTTGTCTTCGAAGGCCCCGCGGATGTAGCGGGCTTGCAGGGTGGCCTCGCCCAGGAATCCATGGGCCAGATCGGTGAACGCGAGGGCGCCGCCGGTGCTGTACCACAGGTAGTCTTCGTCTCGCCCCCACAAGGGTGCGGGCAAGAGGCAGCGTTCGTCTCCGGCGATTTGGCTGAAGTCTCCCAGATGGTTCCACTGGGCCAAGATGAGATCCGGCTTGAGGCTGCGGCCGTATTGTACGAAGACTTCATCGAATGCGCGCTTGTTGGCGATTTGGGAGAAGCGCAGCATCTCTCGCCGCAGCGGGGTAGACTCGGCCGGATCGTGCCAGGCTACAATCTCGTCGAACTGGTGCGTGGCCAGCTCGCTGATGCCGAACTGGGCCTGCAATTCCTGGGGCGAGAAGCGCTCAGCCAGGTAGGCACGGAAGGCCGCCTGGCAGTGCTCGCACAGGCAGTTGTGCCGGTAGAAATAGTTGATCATGTAGCCGTCGACGCCGCGTTGGATGCCGCGGCGCACCCAGGCGCGCAACACGGCCCTCCAATGGGGGTTGTTCAAGCAGCCCCAGTATTCGGCCATGCCGCCAATCGAGTACTGGCGATCGACGAGCGGCCTGCCCTGTGCGTCTTGCTCCAGAAGCTCGAGCGGGTCTGCCACGGGGCGTGGGCCCAGCTCGTGTTCGTCCCAAAGCTGCCGGTAGAAATGGAAGAAGCCGCGCGGTCCCTCCGGCCCATCGGGATCCCCCACGAGGAACTTGAGGTTGAAGTGGCCGACGACGCGCACGCCTTGCGCGTGCAACCGGGCGTTGAGGTCTTCGAACCACTGGCCGCACTCGGCTAGCCCTCGCACAGGAAAATGCGCCGGGTAGCCGTCGTAGTAGGGCGTGTGCGCAAGGCTCCAGAAATGTGCACCGTAAAAGCCAACCTGGGCGATCTCCGGCTGTACCTCCGCCACGAATTGCAGGTACTCGGGCGTGCCATATCCGTCCCAATGTGCGATCAAGCGCGTAAACTCCAAGCGATCCCACGCACTTGCAGTCTGCGCCGGCAGTACTGCCAGGGCTGTCAGTACAGCAGCGGCCGGCAAGGGCCGTGCGAGGCACAGCCACGAGTTGGGCAGGCGTCGCCAGGCGTGTGACAAGCATAGCCGGCGTGCGAGGCACAACCAGGACGCTTCCGGCCAAAGCCAAAGCAGTGCCAGGCACCGGCAGAGCCGTCTCAAGTGGCGCAGGACCTCTGCCATTCGCGGTATCTCTTGGCCTGGCGCTTGGTCTCGCTTTGCCTTGCAAGTCCCCATCCGGCAGGGCGGCATTTGCGCCATCATCGCTCCTCAGCAGGGCCAGCGATCGCCCAGGCAGATGCCCAGGTCCCGCGCGGTGAGGATGCTGTCGCAGTCGAGCGGGACCGATTTCATGCGGCTGATGGCTGCGGCCAAGGGTACGGTGCGCACCTCTGGCGGATCGAGGGCCACCATCACGCCGAACTTTCCCTCAGCCGCTACGCGCACCGCCGCCGCCCCGAATCGCAGCGCGATCAGCCGGTCGAAGGTCGTCGGCGATCCGCCCCGCTGCAAATGCCCCAGCACAACCACGCGGCAGTCTTTGCCCGTGCGGCGCTGGATCTCTTCGGCCACCTGCTCGCCGATGCCGCCCAAGCGCGCCTGTCCCCCTGGCTGCGCCGGCGTACGTGTGACATACGACCCCCCAATAGGCCGAGCACCCTCTGCCACCACCACCATGCTGAAATGCCGCCCCGCAGCCTCCCGCTCGCGGATCTTGCCGCACACCGCCTCGTAATCAAACGGAATTTCCGGAATCAGTATCACGTCGCACGTGGCCGCCAGCCCAGAGTTCAACGCGATCCAGCCCGCATAGCGGCCCATCACCTCCACTACCATCACCCGCTCGTGCGCCTCTGCCGTAGAGTGCAGCCGGTCTAGTGCCTCCGTCGCCACCGTCACCGCTGTGTCGAAACCAAACGTGACCACCGTGTGCGACAGGTCGTTGTCGATCGTCTTGGGCACGCCGATCACCGGCAGGCCACGCTCGAAAAAATGGTAGGCAATTTGCAGCGAGCCATCCCCGCCGATGGCAATCAGCGCATCGAGCTGCAACCGGCGGAAGTTCTCAATCACCCGTGCCGAAACATCAATCACTTCCCGCGTGCCGTCCGCGTGCTCCACCACACGGTGGTAGGGATCTCCCTTGTTGGTGGTGCCCAAGATGGTGCCCCCCACGTGGGTGATCCCCCGTACGCTCTCTCGCGTTAGGGGGATGATCTGGTTGGTATCGATCAGACCCTCGTACCCCTTGCGAATGCCCAACACCTCCCAGCCGCGGCGCAGGGCCGACAGGACCACGGCACGGATCACGGCGTTCAGCCCCGGGGCATCGCCCCCACCCGTGTTCACGGCTATGCGGCGGATTGGCAGGGCCATGTTAGTACGGCTTGGTGCAAAGTCAGCGATCGAGCCCCCGTGGGCATTCTAGGCCCCGGCCGCCACGCGCGGTAGCCATGGTGCAGCCACGCAAATGAAAATCTGCCAGACCTAACCTGCGACTTCGAAGCCATTCACAGCGTCGAGCCGTACGTCAGCCTTTCCCGGCTATACGTCATCTCTTCTAAGCCGACCCCAGCATGCGAAACCCACAGTCTTCGCGCCGTCCTATTCAGCCTGGAAAGCCTGACGTACGGCCCAGCGCATTAGGACTATGCAGGCCGCCGGACCCCGCGCAGTAGAAGTGCAGGCAGGGACAGGGCAGGCGTAATGCATCTACCGGCGGAGCCGGCGGCCAATGCCAAGGGTTGCACGGTACATTGCCTTGGCCACCGTGCAACTTTCGAATTGCAACGAAGATTATTCGCCGCCCTCCTTGGTACGTTTCTTCTTGCCCTTGGTCTTCTCAGGCACCGGCGGCTCGGGCGTATTCTCGGCCGGTGGGTCGTCTTCGTTAGCGCTGGCGTCGCCCTCCGCCGTGGCGTCGTCAGGCGCACTCTCGCCGCCGCGCTTCTTACGCTGCTTCTGTGCCTCAGCGGCAAGCTGCTGCACCTGCTCAAGCTGCTCGGGAGTCAGCACGGCCTGGATCTTGGCATCGCGCTCCGCAATCAGAGCCTCGAGTTGCTTTTGCAGTTCTTCGATGCGCGGAGCGTACTCGTCTTGAATAGCGTAAATGGCCTCCCGCTGCTTGTCGTCTACGACCCTGGCATAGTACGGCGGCAGCCGGCGCCGCTGCTTGCCCGCCGTACCCTCCTGCTTGCTGCCCGGAGCAGCTCGCTCCTCCTCTTCGACGCCCTTGGCCAGATGGGCAAGCGTCCCCACAGAAATCGCCCAGGCTACGCAGGCCAACACCACAACACACCGCTTCCAGAGACCGGGTCGCATGGCTTTGCCTCCAAAAGAACAGCCAACTATGCCCACGGGATCCCGTTGCCCGTGACAAGCTGCGAATGTATCACACTAAACGCCGGCAAGAAAGCAAATCGTCAAGATTTTTCCTCGGCCGGGGCCGGTGCGGCCGCAGGCCATGGTCGGTCGATGTTGCAGGCCCGCGTGCAGGCAGAAATCTGGCAGGCGCGGCTCTGCGCTCCGCGTGGAAAGCCCACCTAAACGTCCTGCCCCTCGTGCTCAGCAATCGCCCCTCGCGGGCTGCTGCCCCTTGCCGCCGTGCGATGCGGGGTGCGGTTGCACAGCCAGGAGAACCACACCCTGCTGGCCATCATGCCTTGCCGCGCCAGTCCGGCAGACGGACAAGCATTTCACGCGAACCAGCCAGGGCAAACACAAGCCGCTTTTTGCGCGGCGAGCGCGGGCGTTCGCGCGTTCAAGCCTGCGCCTGCATCACTCGTTACGCCTCGTACATACTCTCCGGGGCCATACGGCAGACTTCTTCCACGGCCGCTGCGAACTCACCCAGAATCATACCCGTAGCGCCCCAGATCTTGTGGCCTCGCCAAGCAATATGAGGTACGAGCATCCGCAGGCCGCGGTGTTCGTGCACGTGCTGCCCGCGGGCAGCAGGGTCCAGCAACACGGCAAGGGGCAGCTCCAGGAGTTCGGCAACTTCATCGGCCGCGGGCGCAAACCCCGGACGCGCGCGTGCCACGGCCACGCAGGGCGTGATCGAATAGTTGGTCACAAACAGGTACAAGGGCGACAGTCGGCCCACGAGTTCGATGCCGTCGCCTGTGGTTCCCAATTCTTCGCGCAGTTCTCGCAAGGCGGCGTCTTCGGGGCTTTCGCCTGCTTCGACCGTGCCGCCCGGCAGGCTGATCTGGCCGGCATGTGCAGCTAGCGTAGCTACGCGGCGGGTAAGGGGAATGTACCAGTCTTCACCCTGGCGATAGAGCAGCAGGGCCACGGCTGCGGCGCGGGCATCGGGCCGTGGGGGGGCGAAGTGGCGGCCGCAGCTTAGCTCGGGCTCGAAGCGTGCCTGGGCTGCGCGGCCTGGCAGCGGGCAGGCCAGACGTCGGGCCAGGCGTTCGGGCAGGTCGGCGGACATAGAGCGAGACGAGGCATGCGATAAGAGGCGTGGGACAAATGCCTGCGGGAGGACAAGGCTGGCCGCGCGGCCAGCAAGCCGGCGGCCGGCCGGCGCGGAGAGCCAAGGGCTGCTTCAGAGCAGGCGGCGTGCCGGGGCGCCGTTGCTCGGGCGGCACCGCTTCTTGTCGGGGCCGCGGGCGTTGTGCTATCGGTCGCGCACATCTTCAAGGTATGTGTACCCTTGCAGGCCTTCTTCATAGAAGCGCAACAGGCGGCCTGCCTGTTGAAAATCGAGCCGAGCTTCGCGCACCGCGGCCTCAACGTCCGTTCGCAGCTTGCGGACCAACGCGTCTGGATCGAACTCGACATAGTCGAGCACCTCGCGCACCGTATCTCCCTTGATCACCGTTTCCAGCAGCACGCCGCCGTTGGAGTCGAGCCGCACGTGGACGGCATTCGTGTCTCCGAACAGGTTGTGCATATCGCCCAGGATCTCTTGGTAGGCTCCCAGCAGGAATGCACCCAGGTAATAGGGCTCGCCATTGAACGAGTGCAGGGGCAGCGTACGCTTGACGTCCCGGCGGTCGATGAACAGATCGATCTTGCCGTCGGAATCGCAGGTGATGTCTCCCAGCACGGCGTGGTGCGTGGGCTGCTCGTTCAGCCGGTGGATGGGCATCACAGGGAAAAGCTGCTTGATCGCCCAACTGTCCGGCATCGATTGAAACAGCGAAAAGTTGCAGAAATAGGTGTCGCTCAGCAAGGCGTCCAACCCCTGCAAGTCCTCAGGTACATAATCGAGCTGATGAACCAGCCGCTGCATCTTACGGCAGATAGCCCAGAACAAGTTCTCGGCCAGGCTGCGCTGGTCGAGCGGCAGATACCCGCCGTTGAACAGGTTCATGGCCATGTCCAGTGCCTGCTGGGCATCGTGCCAACTCTCCAGCAGGTTGCGGACATTCACGTTCTGATACGCACCCAACAGGTCGACCAGCGGCTGTTCTACGTCTGGCGGCAGATCCACGGGCACGTCGAACTCTCCCAGACCGGAGACGCCTAGCACGTTGAACATCAGCGCGCTGTGATAGGCCACCACCGCGCGGCCGCTCTCGGACACGATCGTGGGATGCGGCACGCCCGCCTCGTCGCACACGCTCTGGATGTGGTACACGACGTCGTTGGCGTACTCCTGAAGCGAGTAGTTCACGCTCGACTCGAAGTTGGTCTGCGAGCCGTCGTAATCCACCCCCAGCCCGCCACCCACGTCCAGATACTCCAGCCCGGCACCCCGGCCCGCAAGCTCCACGTATATCCGCGCCGCCTCGTTGAGCGCCTGCTTGATGTGCCGAATGTTGGGTATCTGGCTCCCCAAGTGAAAGTGCAGCAGCTTGAAGCAGTCCTGCATCCCCCGCTCCTTCAGCTCGCCCAGGGCTCGCAACAGCTCGCTCACCGTAAGGCCGAACTTGGAACGATATCCCCCCGAAGACTGCCAGCGGCCGCTTGATCGCGTGGCCAGTTTCACCCGCATGCCGATCGTCGGCCGTACCCCCACCTTAGCTGAGTACTCCAGAATCAGACCCAGCTCGGTGTACTTCTCCACCACCGGAATGATCTGCCGCCCGATCTTCTGGGCCAACATGGCCATCTCGATGAACTCGGCATCCTTGAAACCGTTGCAAATAATCGGCGTCTCGTTGGAGGCCAACGCCACCACCGCCAACAGCTCGGGCTTGGAGCCCGCCTCCAAACCAAAGCGGTAGGGCCGACCGTATTCGAGCACCTCTTCTACCACCTGCCGCTGCTGGTTGACCTTGATCGGATAAACGCACACGTACCGCCCACGGAACTGATGCTCCTTCATCGCCTGCTGAAACGCATCGTGAATCTCCCGCAGGCGGTACTGAAGCATGTCTCCAAAGCGAATCAAGATCGGCAGGTCGATGCCGCGGGCCTGAAGATCGTCGACAAGCTGCTTCAGGTCGATCGAGCGGCGCGGGTCCTTCGTCGGATGCACCCGCAAGTGCCCGCGATTGTCGATGGAAAAGTAACCCGCCCCCCAGCGGCCGACGTCGTACAGTTCGGCCGCGTCGGCCACGCTCCAAGGCTTAACCTGTTGCTCCAACAGCATCGATCAACGACTCCCGTGCGGCCGGAACCCCGGCAAAAGGCTTATCTGCGAAAAGCTCAAGGTAAAGTATCTTATCGCCCTCGGCGTGCGCGTCTGCGCCCTCTCTCCCAAAAAACTGACCATTTTCGAACCTCCCATGAACATTCGCTGGCTCGCCAGCCCCCTGGCCTCTGCCCTCTACGCCGCGGAATGCCTGGCTGCGGGCCGCCAGGCGGCCAATCCGCAGCTCGCCGCCGCTCTAATCCCACCGCAGGCGGCCCTGGACGCAGCCCTCGAAGAAAACATGGTGCCTGCCGTTTGGTGGAAACATGCCGTCCCGTTGGCTGCCGGCGTCGCCGAGCCGCAGCAGCTTGCCCTGGTGGCTCTCACGAAGGCCGTGGGCCGTGCCCGCGCAGAAGTCCTGGCACTGCGGCTCGCCGGCCTGCTCCGCGAGTTGGCCAGGGTGTACCTTGCGCAGTTCGCCAATCTTACCGAGGAACTCGAGCTGCGCAGCGGGCCGCTGCGGCAACATTGGGAGGCACGCGGCCCCGGCCTGCTGGCGGCACTCTGCCGGCTGATCGATCCACAGCTCTTGGCACCGCAGGCAGACGTGGTGCTGGTCGAGCCCTTTTTGGGCGGCCACGGGCAGGCGCACCTGCTGTACAACAGCGTAACGTTCGAGGCGGTACTGGCGAATCCCCACGACGATCTGCCGGAGGTGGTGCGGCTCGGTTGGTTGCTCTCGATGCTGCACCTGGAGAGCGGCCGGTTCGGTGAGCGGCTGCCGCATGCTGCGTTGGAGCAGGTCGGCCGGCTGGCCATGGTTCCCCCCGTGCTTGCGGCTGCGCGCGAATGCGAGTTGGTGGGCGATGCACCCGGCTTGGTCGCGCGTGCACTTGCAGCCTGGCGGCTCGAAGGCAGTGCCGATGCAGAATCTCTGGCCGCCGATCTGGCTGCCTGGTGGGAGACCTACCTCGCTGGTCCCGTGCCCTGGGCCGTGGCCCTGGAGGCGCTCGCAGAGCTGCTCGGCAAGGCGGGCTGGCAGTGGGACTGAGCCACCTACGATGTGCCCAGGCCCTTGGCGGCTTGTGGTGCGAAAAGCCCCAAGCCCTTTTTCGCAAGGGGGTATTTTTAGCAGAGACTTTGCTTCGCTGCCGTGCGCTCCCGTCGCCTTGGCGAGAAAGGACCGGGGTTGAGGAGTGCCGCAGCCACTGCCCCCTTGAGAGCAACGGTCTAGGAGTACCGCGGGGGCGCGGACTACGAGTGGTTCGTGGCGTGCGCACTTCTTGGCATGCGTGTGCAGGTGTGCCACTCGCTTGAATGCGGCCGGAGACGAGCGTCTTGAAACCGAGTCATGCACGTTCGGCCGCATTCAAGCAGTGCGTTCGGCGGGAGAAACGTGCTTGGCAGTTCGCACTGCTTGACCTTGCGGGTCAAGCAGTGGCACACGGGACGGGCGCCCAGAGTCTTTGGCGTCGCACCCCAATTGACGCGAAGCGTCAAGCGTGTGCCACTCTCTTGGATGCGGCCGGAGACGAGCGTCTTGAAACCGAGTCATGCACGTTCGGCCGCATTCAAGCAGTGCGTTCGGCGGGAGAAACCTGCTTGGCAGTTCGCACTGCTTGACCTTGCGGGTCAAGCAGTGGCACACGGCTGCTCCTAGGGTGGGATGCCTAACCACGCATGCTAAGGTTCAAACGGCGCGTCCAAAGCCGCACGGTAACGCATACCATCCCCCCGCAACCATGAAACGCGCAAAAAAACTCCGACGCACAATGCTAGAGCAAATGCCGCGCCTTGATCTCCAGGTAGCGGTTCACCAGCGGAGCCGTAAGCTGCTCGGGATACGTGTCGATGGCCAGCACGCCGCTCGTTACCAGCTCGACCAACACCTGATGTCTCCAGGCGATAATGTCTGCCGCCGCCGCTGCCCGAAACAGCGCCGGCCCGTGCGGCTCGGACACATCGGCCGCCTCGAACAGCCGCCGGTCCCGCAACCAGACTCCCAGCGGAAGATTCCGCCCCACAAACGACCGCAAGTAGCGAGATACCTGATGCGCGTTCACCTCGTCAATCAGGTTAGTGAGTAAGACGACGAGCGCCCGCTTGCGGCAATGCGCCGCCAGGTAGACGAACGCCTCTTCGTAGCGAGATTCGACCAGCCGCGGGAAACGGTCGAACACCGCGTGCAGCAAGCGGTTCATCTGCCGCATGCCGCCCGTGGGCGGCACGTAGCAATGGATCTCATCGGAGAAGCAAAGCAAACCGACGGAGTCTCCGTGGCTGAGCGCCACGTAGCTAAGCATCAACATGGCATTCAGCGAGTGGTCTAAGAGGCTCAATCCCGCGGCCTGGTTGGTCATCATCCGGCCGCAGTCGACCAGAAAGACCACGCGCTGGCTCTGGTTGGCTTGAAAATCCCTCACCGTGAGCTTGAGCCGGCGGGCAGTGCTGCGCCAGTCGATGTGCTTATAGTTATCGTCCAGGGTAAAGTCGCGCAGCCGCTCGAACTCGTTGTCCTGGCCGATGCGGCGCGTGCGGCGCACACCCATCAGGCTCAAGCGATTCGTGCGTGCCAGCAACGCGTACTCGCCAATCTGCTTGAGATCGGGATAGACATTCACGCCGCTCGTGAGCGGGTAATCGATGAGCCGCTGCCAGAGGCCGAGCCGGCTGCGGCCGCGCACGTGCACATAGCGGAGCTGGAACGCTCCCCGGCGCGAGGGCTGAAGCGTGTATCGCAAGACCGCACGGCTGCGCGGAACAAGCTGGAGCTGAAACGTATCCGGCTGGGGACAAAGTTCCGGCGGCACATCGTCGCGCACCCACACATAATAGCCCGTGCGCGCAAGATTGCTGAGCGTGACAGAAACGGCATGCGGCTTGCGCAGCGAGGCGATGCGCCCCGTCTGCCGCTCGACCGAGAAGCTGTCTGGGCCGGGCAGCGTGAACAGGTCTGCCAATGCCACGGCCAGCAGCAGGCCGTCGAACGCATACAGTGGCAAGACGAGGTTCTTGTCGTACAGCAAAGAGAACGAGAGCAGTCCCGGCACGAGGAGCAGGATCACCAGCGGCATGTGAGGGAATACCCGCAGCACGTAGGCCAGCGCCGCCAGCGGCATCAGTAGAATGAGCATGCGGCCCACAAACTGTCCCAGCGCCGTGCCTTGAGACAGCCAGTCCCAGCAAAGCCCCATGGCGCCCGCTGCCGCCGCACAGGCGGCGATCCCCAGCAGGCCTGCCAGCCAGGCCCTGCCCGGCACGCGGCGGTGCACCGCGTAATATCCCAACGGCACAAACATTAGCGCGGTGCAGAAGAGGATCCACAGGGCGGTCACAGCCGCGGCACCTCGACCGTACGGATCATCTCCTGCAAGATCTCGTCCACGTGCCGGCCCTCGACCTCTGCTTCGGCGGTGAGGATCACGCGGTGCCGCAGGGCAGGCAAGGCGATCTGCACCACGTCGTCTGGTACGGCATAGTCTCTTCCCATGAATGCTGCCAGCGTTCGCGCTCCTTGCAGCAGGGCCAGGCCGGCACGCGGCGAGGCGCCTACGTGAAACTGCGGCCACTGCCGCGTGCGCCGCACCAGCGTGTTCACATAGTGCAGCAGCTTGTCGTCGATCAACACGCGGCCGCACTGCTGCGTCGCCGCCAGGATCTCTTGCGGTCCCGTGACCGTGGCCAGTTCGGCCAGCCTGCTATCCAGGTCGACCTGCGTGCTGTGCAGCTTGAGAATCTCGGCCTCTTCGTGTTCGGCGGGGTAGTCGGCCACGATCTTGAACATGAAGCGATCGAGCTGGGCCTCGGGCAGGTTGTAGGTCCCCTCAGACTCGATGGGGTTCTGCGTTGCCAGTACGATGAATGGCCGCTCCAACTTGTAGCTGACGCGCTCGACCGTCACGCGATATTCTTGCATGATCTCCAGCAGGGCGGCGTGGGTCTTGGCCGGCGCGCGGTTGATTTCGTCGCAGAGCAGAAGCTGCGCAAAGACGGGTCCGGGACGAAAGCGGAACTCCTGCGTCTTCATGTCGAAGATAGGCGAACCGGTGATGTCCGAGGGCATGAGATCGGCCGTGAACTGGATGCGGCCGAACTTGCAGCCCAGCACCCGCCCCAGGGCGCGGACGAAAATCGTCTTTCCCAGACCGGGGACGCTTTCGATGAGCACATGTCCGCCGGAGAACAAGGCCACCAGCGTGCCCAGCACCAGCTCTTCCTGGCCTACGTAGAGCTTGCGCAGCTCGTGCGTGATGCGGCTGAAGAGTTGATGAATCTCGACGTGCTGGGCCTGCGCTGCTGCGACGGGCTCAACCGCGGTCTGCGTGGCTCCGCTGCCGGCTTTGGGCTGCGCCGGGATCGGTCCGCCCGCACCTCCAGCCGGCAGCATTGGCGATTCGGCGGCCGGCCCGCCAGCCTGTCCCGTGGCAATGTACGGGCTTGGCCCGCCTTGCTGGCCAGCAGCATGTCCGCCGGAGGCCGGCTCTGATCGAGCAGGCGGCGGACCGGGCGTCCACAGGCTGTCTTTGAACGGATCAAACGGCGTGGGGTCTGTCATGGGCTAAGGGCCCCTCCTAGAGGTTGGGATCAACTTCATATACAGGGCTGGGCGGCAGGGAAAGGCGCACGGCTATGGGGGCGAACTCGTTCGGCTGGAGCCGCTCGGGCGCGGCGCGCGGCCCCGAGCACTGCCCAGCACGCTGGTATCGTGGCGCACGTGCTTCTCGTAGTAGCGCAGTCGCTCGGCGGCAGCGGCGGCATCGCCCGTTCTCTCCAGCAGGCGGCCCAGGGCGGTCACGTGGCGGCCGAAATCGGAGAGTTGTTCTGGTTCCAATTCCTTGGGGCGGCCGAACACGGGCAGGCGTGCCAGGCAGAAGAGCAGTCCCGCGGCGGCCAGGTGCAAGAAGACCAGGTCGAGAGGAGAGAGGGCGAGAATCTCCAAACCGGTGCGCATGCGTTCGCTAACGTCCCTTGTGTCCACGGGCGGGCCGCGCCGCGAACTCTCGAGGAACACCACGCGGCGGGGGGCTACGCCGGCTTCGGCAATCAGGCGGCCGGCCAGCTTGCGATGCTCTTTATTGACCAGCGGCAGGTTGAGCAGGAACGATCCGTTGGCGACCAGCAGCAGGGCCCCGCGCCGCAGGGCACAGCGTGCCACCAGCACGTCCGACCCGTCAGGATTGGCGGAGAGCAGTACCTTGTGTTCGAGCAGGGGAATCAAGCGGCTGCCGAGCACGATTTCTACCTTGCTGGCATCGATCCCCTGCACCCAGCGCGAGTCTCCGTACAGTGTGCTTACCTGGCGCTCCTGGGCGCCCGCATCGAGTTGGCACCAGCCGGGGGGAACCTCGGGAAGCGCGCCGAAAATGCCCGCGGCCGGCGTCTCCGCCGTCTTGCGCCTGAGGTGCGTTCTGCGCGCGTCGGCCTCTCGCAATTTCATTTCGGTCTGCACTGCGGCGGGTGCCAGCGGTCGCACCTTCTGCCAGTAATGTGCCACGGCGTCATAGTCGCGGCCCACGTAGATCAACATCCGGCCCGAGTCTTGGTCTGCCCACTGTTCCAGCCAGCCTGTAACCGCTTTGTCGTCCGGCCCAAAATTGTCGGGAAACCATACGATCACGTCGGCCTGCTGCATGAGGCGGGGAGAGAGGCGCGTAGCCGTGGTCACCTTGTGCCCGGCGGCCGCGAACATCTCGGCCAGCACAGAGGTGCCTGCCGGGCTGCCCGTCGCTCCCAAACCGCTGCGGCGGCCGTAGGCCTCGTCCAGCTCTTCACCGCAGCCGGCCGCGGCAAAGCACGCCAGCAAACAGGCCGTACATGCTGCCACGAGGCAGGGCGCGCGGCGCGCAGCGGAGACATGCCGTCTGCCTTTCGACTGCGATAGGGCGATCTGGCTCATGCTGCGGCCGCCGTCTGTACCAGGCTGTGAAACTCGTCCAACAGCGACCAGCACCACTCGAACCTCTGCCGCGAGAGGGGATGGTTGCCGAAAAATACGTCCTCGAATGCGACCATTACCAGTTCGAGGATCTCGCGCAGGCGCGGCCGCCGGCCCAGCTCGCGCAGGTACTGACGGTTCGTCTTCCCCTTTGCCAGGCGGATGATCTGCGCACGGTCCAGGGTGACGAGCAAGTAGCTGTAGAAGTAGATGACGGCCTCGGAGTAATTCTGCTGGCGATAGTAGCGTTCGGCCTCGCCCAGCAGATCCGCGTCCGTGCGGCGCATCACAAACGGCAGGGCCTCGATGCGCGAAGCATCCGAGACGACGCGGCGCTGCGCCTCGGGCAGATCCGCAGCCTGGCGTTTTTCGCGCGCCAAATAAGCGCGCCATAAAAGCCAGGCAAGCCCTAGCGAGAAGATCAGCAGCACGGTCCAGGAAACCCAGGAGAGAGACGTGCTGGGGATGCTGACTTGCGGCGCCTTCCAGGTAGGCGGTTTAGCAGGCGGCTTGATCTTCAACGGCCGCACGTCGTCGTTCTTCTCGTCGTACCAGGGGAAGCGGCTTCCCCAGCCTTGGCCCAGGGCATCTCGCGCATGTTCGACGCTGGCCTGGTCGTCCACGCTGCCCAACGGCTGCGTGAAGGCCGGCGGCACGGCAGGTCGCGGCGGAACGTAACCCGGCTCGCCCGGGCGATGAGACCAATCGGTCAGGTTGGCCCGATCTTCCGGCAGTTCATCTTCTTCTGCCTCCGCCTCCTCCCAGCGGTAGTCGCTCGGGTCAAACGGCACGCCGGGCCGCTGCGCCCAACAAGCAGTTTGGACCGCTGCCAGCATGACTAAACCGACCGCCAGGTGCCCCGCCAGTGCCAATGCCAGACCTTGCACCATGCCCCGCCCGCCCCGACGCGATGTTGGGCGCGCGGCAGGGCCCTGGAGGGCAAAACAGCCAACAGGCTCTCGGCCGGTATCCATCTTCCTGGGCAAAATCAAACGAACACCCACACAACCGCTCAAACGAGCTGCCGCGCCATGCGTGCCGCCTCCGCCCGCATGGCAAGTTCAATCTCCCAACCCTCGGTGCGGATGCGTAGATCCAAGTAACTCAAGAATCGCACGACGGTAAAGTAGCTGATCGTAATCCACATCGCCAGTTGGAAGTACACCGTGTACAGGTATGCTCCCGGCTCGCGGAAACTGGCAAACACGTGGTGAAGAACCAAGAGCGAACCCCATACGGCCGCGCCCAGCATGCTGCCGACAACAAAAGACACGCACCAGCGCCCCATGACCTCCGCCCGCAGATTGCGATGCAGTTGCGAGCTGCGAGCCCACGTGCCACGTTTTCTTTTTTCCTCAGGGATCGCGAGCTTGCCCGGGTCGTCTCCGATCAGCGGGTTGCGTTCCAGCAGAATCACCTCGTTAAGGTAGGGCCAGCCGAGGTAATGAATCAGCCAGAGCGGGACGCAGAGCATCAGCAGCCCGCGGAGCACGAGTTGAAAGAGCACGAGCTGCCCGCTGCTCTGCCAGAGGTCCCGCACGATGCGCACCAGGCTGGGCTTTTCGAGAAACATGGCTTGCCCCAGATAGAGCGTGAGCGGGGCCGTTGCCAGGGGCGTTTCGAGCACGGCCAGCGTTACCGACCAGTAAAGATACCACCACGCCTGCTCGATGTTGGGCACATCGTCCGCCAACAGCCCGTTGAGCAGCCAACTGTTCAACACGTAAAAGGGCAGGATCCCGGCCAGCGAAGCGGCCAGGAACTGCCAGGCATGTTCGCGGATAAGCAGCAGGGCCAGGTCGAGGATGTCTCCAAAACCCCGCTCGCGAATGACGACGCGTGCCTTATCGTGCTGCATGCGGCACTCCGCGCGGCTGGCCCAGAAGCACAAAATAGAAGAGCAACGCGCCGCTGCTGGCCACGGCCACGCCGGCCTTGACTGGATAGGGCAGCGGCGCGGGAGATACAAACGCCTCGATGAAGGCGGCCATGCCGAAGAGCAATACCGAGAGCGCCATCATGGGTACTGCCTCGCGCATGGAGCGCCGCAGCGAAGCGAGGCGCGTCCAGCCATTAGTCTGAATCAGAGAAAAACCCATGCGCATGCCGGCCGCAGCCGCCAGCACCACGGCCGTCAGCTCAAAGGGGCCGTGCGCCGTGACGAACGTGTAGAAGTTATCCCGCTGCGGCACGGTAGCCATGTATCCAAACGTCCCCCCCAGCACCGCCGCATTCGAGATCAAAGTGGGCAGGCCGCCGATGCCCAACAGCAGCCCGCTGGCGAAGCATTGCAGCCCGATGCTGGGGTTGTGCCGAATGTAAAATCCGAGCATGAAGGCACGCTCGTTCACGCTCTGGGTTTCTGGAGGCGTCTCGTACATCTGCTCCATCAACTGCATCTGCTCCTCGCCCAGCAGGGCGTCGGCCAGTTCGCGGCTGCTCGCTGCCAGCAAGCCTGCCAGCCCAAACACTCCCCAGAAGAGCACGAATGCCAGCCGCAGGCAGCCGTCGCGGTACAGCCGCTGCGGCAGCTCGAACAGCAACTCCTCGCCCCAACGCCGCATCTGAAACCCCCGGCTGGGATAGAGCTGATTGTGCGCCCGCCCCACGAGTTGGTGCAGATACCGCACCGTGTTGGGCGGAAGCTGATAGGCATCTGCCAGTGCCAGGTCGGCGCAGGCCCCACGATACAGGGAGGCGAATCGCAAGACGGCCGCCGGCCCCAGGGCCCGCTTGGTGCGGCGCTCCATCTTGCTGCACAGCTCTTCCAGCTCGCGCCAGTTCGCGCGGCGCTGCTCGACAAGCTCCGCAGCCTTCATCGCGCCTCCCCCCCCGAGGGAACGTGTGCCAGCGGCATCCGCTCACCCCGTCCACTAGCAGCAAAGGGACTGACAGAGGGTACCTCTGGAACCGTTCCCAAGAACGTCCTGTAATACAAGGCACACAACAAAAGATCATGGCTGGTGCCCCGAGGCAGGCCCAGCCGCACTCGCAGCGGCTCGCCAACATGGAACGCGATCTCTGCCAGCCTCGCCAACGGTATCTGCCGCCGGCGCTGCACGTAGGCGGCAAGTGCCCGTGCCAGGCTGCGGCTCACCACAAAGCCAGCCGGCAGCCTCGCGGCCAGGTCCGCCACGGCCTGGCTTTCCAGCCGTATTACATCCGGCAAACGCTGCGGCTGCTCCACCACCACCATCGTCCCGGCCGCAAGGTCGCCCAGACGCTGGAACCGGCCGCTCGCCGCCGCCGCCACCAGCCCCACTAGGTGAAACCCCGTGGCTAACTCTGTAGTTAACGGCAACACCGGCTGCGCATCCACCGCACGCAACACGTTGCGCAGCACCGCCTGCATGGCACTGATCGGCTGCCCCTCTGCCGATAGCACCCGCAGCCGAAACATGCGCTTCCCTGGCGTCTGCCCATTCCACAACGCCTCGAACAGCCCCCCGTACAGCCAGTCGCTCACGAACCACAATACCAGCCAGCCCGCAAGCCCCCACCCAATGACCCCCGCCCCGCCGCTAACCAACATCACCGCCACCCCGACCACAAACAGCACCAAGGCCCGCAGCACCACATCGATCAAGTACGCCGGCAATCTCTGAAATGGCCCAGCCAGCCGGTACTCAAAGGCAATGTTCTCCGGCGTAACGATCAGCACCCGCGTATCAAGTTGCGGCCGTTCGGCACTCATTCCCCGCAGTCGATCCCCAAAAATGGCCTAGAACGCCCCAGCGCAGCCCATTATTCGCCCCCGACCCGCCCGCGCCAATACGCCCCCTGACCGCAACACCTAGCACGGCAAACAACTGCCCCCGTCCCACTCCGCCCTTTCCCACATCGCCTCGTTCCAAACGTAACGCATCGCCCACTGCTGGAACTGAACCTGTCAACCCCGTACCCCTCCCGCACTTCCCCCGCCCCGGTGTACAAAGGCAAGTATCGCCCCTTTCCGCCCCGCGTGCAGCGCATATGCCCCTGCGAGTCAGCAATCTCCGCGCCCCCGTAGAGCTGGACGAAGCCGAACTTGCCTGCCACGCCCTGCACCTGCTGGGGCTTGCCCAAGACAACCTCGCACGCTGGCGCATTTTGCGCAAGAGCCTGGACCTGAGAGACAAGGCCCGCATCGAATTCGTCTACACCCTGGAGTTGGATCTCCTCGAACCCCCTCGCCGCTGGCACCCCCCGGCCGCACGAGGCCTGCACGTCGAACCCTACGAAGAGCCCCCCTTTTTCATGCCCGCACCGGGTACCGCCCCTTTGGCCCATCCGCCGGTGATCGTCGGCTCGGGACCCGCCGGCCTGTTTGCCGCATATTTTCTGGCACAGCACGGCTATCATCCCCTGGTCATTGAGCGCGGCCGCCCCGTGCGCGATCGCATCCGCGACGTGCACGCCTTCGATGCCGGCGGCCCGCTCGACCCCGAAAGCAACTACCTCTTCGGCGAGGGCGGCGCCGGCACCTTCAGCGACGGCAAACTCACCTGCCGCTCCAGCGGCCCCGACCTGCGCAAGGTGCTGGAAATCTTCGCCGCCTGCAAAGGCAAACCCTCCCTGGTGTACGAGTATCGACCCCACCTGGGCAGTAACCGGCTGCCAGCCGTGGTCAAGGCGCTCCGCCGCCGTATCGAGGCCTGGGGAGGCCGGTTCTGCTTCTCCTGCCGCCTCGAACACCTCGACGTCGCCACAGGACGCCTGCGCGGCCTAGGTACCAGCAGCGGCTACCTCCCTGCCGACGTCGTCGTGCTCGCCATTGGCCACAGCGCCCGCGATACTTACGAGATGCTCTTCCGCCAAGGCCTGGCCATGGTTCCCAAACCGTTCCAATTCGGCCTGCGCATCGAGCAGCCGCAAGAACAGGTCAACCGCGTCCAGTACGGTAATAACGAACTGGCCCGCCGCCTGGGTGCCGCCGATTACTCCCTGGTCTACCGGGCAGAGACGCGCGTCTTCACCTTCTGCATGTGTGCCGGCGGACAGGTGATCCCCAGCGTCTCTGAGCCTGGATTCTTCTCGACCAACGGCATGAGCCTCTCAAGGCGCGCCTCACCCTTCGCCAACAGCGGCATCATGGTCACACTTGAGCCGCAGCAATTTCCCTCGTCTCACCCGCTGGCGGGCGTTGAATGGCAGCGCGCCTTTGAAGGACGTGCGGCCGCGTTGAGCGGCAGCGCGTACCAGTGTCCCATCCAATGGGCAGCCGACTACGTGGCCAGACGCACAAGCGCCGGACCGTTTCCCACCAGCTACACCCGGGGCGTCATCGCCGCCGACCTGGCAGAACTGGCGCCGGACGAGGCTGGCCGGGCCATCCGCAACGCACTCGTCGCCTTCGACCGCCGCTGGCGAGGACAATTCCTGCACGCCGCCACGCTGGTGGGCCCTGAGGCACGGGGCAGCGCCCCTGTGCGAATCGTGCGCGACCCCCGCACGCTCGAAAGCCCGACCGCCGCAGGCGTATACCCCATTGGCGAGGGCGCCGGGTACGCCGGCGGCATTGTAAGCGCTGCGCTCGACGGCCTGCGCGCCGCCCGCGCCATCATCGCCCGCTACGCGCCCCTAGTGCGGCACTAGGCGCGCCCTAGCAAGACGTCCCCGCGCGTTGAATGCACGGCCCCACTCGCGCCTGGCGCCTTGAAGCCCGCGCTACCCGTCGCGTGCTACGCGGAAGCCCAGCTCGTAGTCGCGCAACCCAGCCTCCATCCGTCGACGGGCAGCGGAACGAGCCTGGCCAGCGGCGCTCCTCCAGGACCCATCGCGCACCACCCGCCATTTGGCCTTCGCAGCAGCGACAAAAGGATCGGCGGCGCCCTGTGAGCGGCTCGCGTACGCGTCTGCCTCGTAGGCATCGCTACACCACTCGGAGACGTTGCCGAATGTGTCGTACAGGCCAAATGCGTTTGGCTTGTACAGGCCGACGCTCGCCGTCCGACCGAGCCGCGCGCCTTGTTGCTCGGTACCGTAGGGCCGCGCCCCGTCGATGTTTCCCTCTCGGCCGCGGCTCGCATCCCCGAAATAGAAGGCGGTGATGGTTCCCGGCATCCATCGTGGCGCGGCACGCAATGGGCGAGCACAATGGTTGAGCGTGCCTTCCGGGAGCGCGACCAGGGTGCGCGGGCCGGCCCGCTGCGC
>FWWM01006422.1_pt1 | contig 24646 bp, 21 predicted proteins | sample 2228351 | NCBI WGS metagenome assembly FWWM01 (sample SAMEA103939774, study PRJEB20133) | metagenome
GGAAATTAGGAAATTGGGAAATGAGGGAAATTAGGAAATTGGGAAATGAGGGAAATTAGGAAATTGGGAAATGAGGGAAATTAGGGAACCAGCCAATCTATCAACAGAAGACTGAGAGGCTGTCCAATTTCCCAATTTTCCAAGACCAATTCACTCATCGTCTGGTCGGCAGCGGCGCGTTCTCCACGGGTGGCTCTTCACGCCCACCCGTCGGCGGCGGGGGGAGCGGTTGATGTCCTGGGGACGGTTGCGGAGTGCCGCCGGGTGGGTTGGTGCGCGGCGGCGTGCCGGGCTGCGGTTGCCCCGGTCGGGTGTAGGGCGAACGGAAGCCGGGCTGCACTTGCTTTTGCGCGTAGGGCGAAGGTTTATCTTTCTGGACGGGCAGTGTGTGGAAATAGTAGTAGTGCCAGCCAAACCACGCCAGCGCGAGAACGCCGATGAGATAGAGAACCCACGCCATCTTGCGGGCGGGCGAGGTGGACTCGCGCTGTTTTGGGTCGAGCAAGCCGAACTGGTAGAGCCAACCCGCATAGGAAATCGCGTACTTGCGATTCGCCAGGAGCAGTGTTCCAAACATAAAAGCCAGAATCGCCAGACCGAGACGGAAAATGTATTGCCAGTTGTTTGTGATCCAGTCCATCGCGTTCTCCTATCGCCGCGCCCCATAAATGTCCCGCAGCCAAGCCTGCTGTGTGAAGGCTTTCCACTTGGCGTGATAATCGGCATAAAGAATGTTCGTTCCCCCGACCACGTTGTCCCCACGCCAGAAGGCGACGTCGGACGGGTCGGAATGGGTGTTCAAAGGGATGCGGTCGCGCACGTTGAGCGGCAGCCCGGGGAAGCCCATCCCGCAGAAGATCAGCGGGAACTCTGACGGGTTGCTAATGCTGGGGTCGCCCCACGAGATGCCGCACAGCGGATTTCCGATGACCTCATTGAAGCGTGTCGGGCGGCAATTGGAGTCGACCTCGCTGACAATGAAATCAAATCCCCCCTCCAACGTGCGCAGCGCCTTGCCGTCAAACGTGGGACATTTGAAGATGCGCGGGTCTTTCGTATAAGGTCCGAGTGTGGTGATGAGGTTCGGGCGGGACGGACCGCTTAACACGGGCGCCCAGAACGCAAAGGCGAGCGGAAATCGTTCATCGTTGTCCTGCAAGTATATCTGAAGGGCAAGCCCGACTTGCTTGAGGTTGGACACGCACACGGCTTTGCGGGCTTGCTCGCGGGCACGGGCAAAAACCGGCATCAGCATCGAGGCTAAAATTGAGATGATGGCAATGACCACCAACAACTCAATCAGCGTAAATCCCCTAAGACGGCGACAAAATTGACACATGAACTCACACCCTCATCAGAGAATCAGCCTGAGTATCAATCTCAGTATAACTTATGCAGCGAACACAAGCAAGCGGATTTGCAGGTATTTTCTGTTTTTGAGTTTACCCCAAAACGCGGAGACCTGAACTTGTGGTGAGGCTATTTTTCAGCCCTCACCACCGACCTCTCTCCCACCGTGGGGGAGAGGGGCCGGCGGTGAGGGCTGAGATGTCGGCGCTACGGTCCGCAACTCGGCAGCACGTAAGGTCCTTCGGGGATGACGACGATGCGCGCGTTTTTGCCGTGCTTGTCGAGGGCGCGACGGAGGCCGTCCTCGATGGAGTCAATCGGCGTGACGAGGCACTGGCGCAAGGTGTCGTGGTCAATGCCATCCGAGTAAATCATTACTTCGCAATGCCGCAGCACTTTGACGAGTTCCTCTGCCTGCCATTGGTCGAACACGAAGAAGGTGGGGTCAAGCAGTTTCTGCGTGAACGATTCGACGCTGCCCATCTCTAAACACAACTGGGCGAACTCCGCGCTGCCCAAGCCCTCGCTGAGAGACGCCGCCATAATCATCGTGCCGTCCTTCTTCACCGCAGGCAACGCGCCGACGAGTCCTTTGATGGCTTGGTAGAACGTGGTGTCAAGCGGGTAGCCTGCGCTGGTCGTCACCACGATGTCGGCGGGTTCGCCGATGTCCACTTTCACCATCTTGTTGACTTCTTCCACGCCGGCGAGATGAGCGGCTTCCATCTCGCCCGCAAATACGCCCGTGATGCGACGCGGCTCGTCGAGCGTGACGTTGAGAATGAAGTCCACGCCCGCCATCTTCGCAATCTCGAGGCTCATGTTGTGGACGGGATTACCGTCGAGGATACCGTTGGTGGCGCGGGCGTCCTCGAGCAAGGCGGGCGAGTGAAACACTTTAATCGTGCGCCAACCCGCGATGCCGGGGCAGACGAGTTTGCGCCCCCCCGAATAACCTGCCATCAGGTGCGGTTCAATCAAGCCTGTGAGGATTTTCAGGTCGGCTTGTAGGTAGGTTTTGTCAATAAACACGGGCGCGCCGTTCGAGGCTTCACCGATGAAGTTTTGTTCCTCGTCTATACGAGCGTGGTGATTGACGACGTTGTAATTCGCCGCGATGTCCGCGCCGATGATTTCCTCCAACTCCGCGCCCAAGTTCGGACGGTGCAGTCCCGTCGCAATGAGAATCGAGATGTTCTCCCGCTTGATGCCGCTTGACTCAAGACAGCGCAGCATCGGCGGCAGCAGAACTTTGTTCGGCACGGGACGCGTGACGTCGGACACAACAACGCACGCCGAATCCCGCCCGCGCGCCAGTTCCGACAGCGGCGGGGTGTTGAGAGGCTGCGCTATCAGTCCCTCCACGACTTTCTGCGGCTGCGGCACAACGGGAACGTCGTGCATGTGCAGCACGTCAACCGTTGTTGTGGAATTGGGAACGTCAACTTCCAAACCTGTGCGACCGTAACGAAGATGGACTTTCATAGACTTGCGACAGAAACTGAGGGGAACTGGGGGAACTCAAGAGGGGTAACTCAGAGTTCCCACGAGTTCTCATTAGTTGCCTATCGTTCCTCCTGTTTACCGCCATGCGGCGGTGAACGTATTGCCGATGTCAAACACCGGGAAATGTTCTGCGACGATGTGATCGGGGCTATCCGAAGGGGTGCCTTGCACGTTCGCTTGCAGTAGCACGCCGGACTCAACGATATTGTTGCCGTTGAAGTCTATGGTTATGACCCGCCCTAAGTTCGGCACAAGCCAGAGCGTTTCCGTGAACCCGCCACGGCTGTCCGTCAAGCGCACCTGAACACGCAGGGCGTCGAATTTTCCTGCCGGGACGAGGATGGACTCCACGCCTTGCACCGCCAAATCCAACGTGACTTGTTCGGTCGGAACGCCGTTGACCGCCTCCGTCACCGTCTGGGAAAAACTCTGCCCCACCCGCAACCCCAGCGGAAACCTCTGCGGCGGGGTAAAGGTGCGAAGGGACGTCCCTCCCGCCGTGGCAGCACTCTCTTCTTCACCGTGCCGTTCCACCGCGTTTCCCGCGTTCAGGCGGAAGAACGTCGCCCCGCCGTCGCTGCTGTCCACGCGGTGGGTGAGGATGCCATTGACGACCTGCGTGCCCGTCACCGTATCCGTTTCCCTCTGCGCCACGTCCGTCTGCACCTGCGCTTGCGTGGTGCGGTTGACTTGCACCACAACGCGCGTGACGCCGAAGCCCAGAAACTCGTTCGCGTCCAAAGTGTTATCCTCACTGCCGTAAGCGTCCGCCCGCACGAACTTCTCGCCGACGGGCACTTCGCGGAACGTCGTTGAGTTATTGCTCGGACTCAGAACGGCGGACAACGCCTCCGGCAAGCCCGGTCCCCAGAGAACGACCTGAAAATGCGTCGTCCCCGACGGAGCCAGTTTGCGCGACAGAGCGCGCGGCGGGAAGACTGCAGTAATGCTCACCGACCCCACCTTGCGCCTGCGCCGCTTCTCCTTCCGCGCTCGTGACGTTTTGACGCCCACATCGTTGGGAGTCAGCGACGCCACTGCCCCCTTGCCTCCTCCACAGCCGCACAACACCGCACCTAACACCACACCCAACGACAACACGACAGCAATCCTTGTCTGACCACGCACTTTGTCACGCAACGCAATCATTCCTCCTCTCCGAAGGGTCGAGGCATTCCGCCCTGCGGAACGACGCCCTCGGCACGCATTGTCGCTGTGATTATAACCGTGTCGGGTCAAAAGGGCAAGCATTTTTGTTGCGAGAAAGGTCTATCCCCTCGCAGGGGCAAAGGGTTGACACGCGCGGCAGAATCCGTTATCCTAAACCCGCAGTTATCATAGATGGAGGTATTGAAATATGATCAGGATAGAACCCGGCAAAACGAAAATCGGCTGGATTGGCACGGGCGTCATGGGTCGCTGGATGTGCGAGCACGTGATGAACAAAGGTTTCAGCGCGACGGTGTTCAATCGCACAAAGGAGAAGGCGCAGCTGCTGCTGGACAAAGGCGCGCAGTGGGCGGATTCACCCAAAGCCGTCGCGGAAAATTCCGACGTGATTTTTTCAATCGTCGGGTTTCCCGCCGACGTGCGCGAGACCCACTTGGGCGAAAACGGCACGCTGGCGGGCGCGAAGGCAGGCAGCGTCCTCGTGGACATGACCACGACCGAGCCGAGTCTGGCGGTAGAAATTTACGCGAAGGCGAAAGCCCAAGGCGTTTACAGCGTGGACGCGCCGGTGTCGGGCGGCGACGTGGGAGCGCGCGAGGCGCGACTGTCCATCATGGTCGGCGGCGACAAAGAAGTCGTGGACGCGCTGCAACCGCTGTTGGAGGCGATGGGCAAAAACATCGTCTATCAGGGCGGCGCGGGCGCGGGACAGCACACGAAGATGTGCAATCAAATCATCATCGCGGGCACGATGATTGGCATGTGCGAATGTCTGCTCTACGGCTACAAAGCGGGCTTGAATTTGGAGACGATGCTCGCCTGCATTGCGCGCGGCGCGGCGCAGTGCTGGGCGCTGGACAACCTCGCGCCCCGCATCCTCAAGCGCAACTTCGACCCTGGGTTTTTCGTGGAGCATTTCATCAAAGACATGGGCATCGCCTTAGACGAAGCGAAACGGATGGGGTTGGCGCTGCCCGGTCTCGCGCTGGCGCATCAACTCTATCTCGCCGTTCAAGCGCAGGGACACGGGCGCAAAGGCACGCACGCCCTGATGCTCGCGCTGGAACAGATGTCGCAGACGGTAGTAGAGGGAAGGAAGGGGGAGTAAGAGGAAGGAAGGGGAAGGAAGGGGAAGGAAGGGGAGGTAAGGGGAGGTAAGGGAAGGTAAGGGAAGGTAAGGGAAGGTAAGGGGAAGGAAGGGGAAGGAAGGGGAAAAAAGAGGAAACAAGGGGGAGGAAGAAGAGTTGTCAGTTCCTCTTCCTTCCTCTTCCTTCCCCTTCCTTCCCCTTCCTTCCCCGACGTTTATGAAACTCTGGGGCGGGCGGTTTGAGGGCGAGATGGACGAACTCGTCCGGCAGTTCAGCGAGTCGTTGTCGGTCGACCGGCGACTGGCGCGTTACGACGTGCAGGGCAGCATCGCGCACGCGACGATGTTGGGCAAGTGCGGGATCATTCCGGCGGAGGAAGCGGAGGAAATCGTCGCCCGATTGCAAGCCATTTTAGCAGCCATCGAATTGGGGACGCTCTCGTTGGACGCGGATGACGAAGACATTCATTCGTTGGTAGAGCGCGTGCTGACGGAGAGCCTCGGTCCGGTCGGCGGCAAACTCCACACTGCTCGCAGTCGCAACGACCAGATTGCCTTAGACGTGCGCATGTTTGCGAAGGGCGCCATCCGCGACTTGCAGCAGCGAGTCCGCGACCTCCAGCGAACGCTGATTCAACGCGCTGAGGAACACTTCGACGTCATCATGCCCGGCTTCACGCACACGCAGCACGCACAACCCGTCCTCCTATCGCATCATCTGCTCGCGTATTTTTGGATGCTGCAACGCGACGCCGAACGGCTGCAAGATTGCCTTGAAAGAACCGACGTGATGCCGCTGGGTTCGGCGGCATTAGCAGGAACGTCGTTTCCGCTTGACCGCCAATTCGTCGCCGAACAGTTAGGATTCCGCCGCGTGTCCGACAACAGCCTTGATGCCGTGTCCGACCGCGACTTTGCGATGGAACTCGTCTTTTGCTGCGCGACCATTATGCTGCACCTGAGCCGACTCTGTGAGGAACTTGTGCTGTGGAGCAGCAGCGAGTTTGGATTCGTGGATTTTGATGACCGCTACGCAACAGGCAGCAGCATTATGCCGCAGAAGAAAAACCCCGACGTGGCGGAACTCGTGCGCGGTAAGAGCGGGCGCGTGTTCGGCGATTTGACTGCGTTGCTGACGCTGATGAAAGGACTGCCGCTCACCTACAACCGTGACATGCAGGAGGACAAAGAACCGCTGTTCGACGCGGTGGACACCACGGCGATTTCCCTCTCCGTTTTGAACGGCGCAGTCGCAACGCTGACCTTCAACACCGAGAAAATGCGCGCCGCTGCCGCCGTCGGCTTTAGTTTAGCCACCGACCTTGCCGACTACCTCACGAAAAAAGGTCTGCCCTTCCGCGAATCCCATCACGTCATCGGGCGCATCGTGCGCGACTGCATCGCCCGCAACCGCACGCTCGAGGAAATGAGCGCGGAAGACTACCAGCAGTTTCATCCGCTCTTCGCCCCTGATGTCACTAGATTGCTTTCCGTTGACGCCGGTGTGGCGGCGCGAAATGTCATCGGCGGCACTGCGCCGGAGAGCGTGCGGCAGCAGTTGGAAAAAGCGAAGCATATCGTAGAGCAAATGTCATTCTGAGCGCAGCGAAGAATCTCGTCGTAACATAATAAGATTCTTCACTGCGCTCAGAATGACCTCCAATCGCTCAATACCGCAACTCCTTATACATCGTCCCCGTGTAACCAAAAATCCGCTTGAAATACTCGATGTCCTCCGGCGTCCCTAACGCCTTCGCCAAGTTGTCACCCAGTTTGACAGTGCCGTATCCGTTCGCTTCGGTCACCTTGACGACGAGAGAGAGAGCATCAAAGCCGAGGTCGTTAGTCAGGTTCGTTCCCCAGCCGAAGGCAACCTTGATGCGACCGGCGAAGTGGTTGGAGATTTTGACAATCGTTTCAACGTCCAGTCCGTCGCTGAAGACGATGAGTTTTTCTTTGGGGTCAACGCCGCAGCGACGATAGAACGCAATGGCTTTTTCGCCAAACTCAATCGGGTCGCCGGAGTCCTGCCGCAGCCCCTTCCAGTTGCGCGCCTGCTCAGGCGTCATGTCGCGGAAGAAAAAGTCGGTGCCGTAGTTGTCGCTGAGGGCGATGGATAAGCCCCAACCGTACTCCTCCCACCAGTCCTGCAACACCTTGTTGTGCGAAGCGCGGATTTCTTCCTCGCTGCCGTGCATAATGCCGGACATGACCATGAACATCTCGTGCGCGAACGTGCCAATCGGCAGCAGCCCGTATTTCTTCGCATATTCCACGTTGGACGTGCCGAGCAACTGCTGAGGCAGTTCCATCGCTAAAACTCTGATAACGTAATCCTGCCACTCCCGGCTGAACCGCCGCCGCGTGCCGAAGTCGCTGAACATGATGTGCGGTTGGCTACGAAGAATTTTGATTTTCTCCGCCAGCCGAATTTTGCCGGTCGCATAAGCGACATCGCGTTCAAACTCGCTGAGTTGCGACATGAGAGCGCGGTAGTACAATTCGTTCACGATGGACAGCGCAATCGTCTCCCAGTAAATCGTCTCCGACCACGCGCCGGTAAACTCAATCCTGTATGTGCCGTCCGCTTTTTCCAAATGATACTCGGGCAGTTGCAGATTCTTCAAAAACTGCAAGTACTCTTCACAAAACAGGTTCGGTTTGTAGGCATCAATGCTGCGCAAGTAATTGATATCATCGTCGCTGAACCGCAGCGTGCGGACATGATCCAACTCGCGGCGCAAGTCGTTTTCGTCAATGACCTCCGCCAGTCGCACGCGCTGGGTGCGATTCGTGAAGGCGTACTTGACGGGGACGTGGGGATAACGCTTGAACACGACCTGCCCCATCGTGAACTTGTAGAAATCTAAGTCAAGCAAGGACTGGAAGATTGGCATGTCGCTCCCTCCTGCTGCCGCCCATTTCGACGCGGGGAGGCGGAATCGTCTTTGACCACGACGACTCCGCCTTCATTCTCTTACGGCGCAGCAAAGCCATCCAACGCCGTCTGGCTGAAACTCGCCGCGCCTTGACTCGCCCGCACCGACGTTGGCGAGAACATTTGAAATGCGCGGCGAATTTCCTTTTTTCATGGCTGCGCTCCTTTTGTAAATGTATTTTTTACACTTACTATCGCCAAAAAAGTAAGGCAGGTTTTCGGCTGCCTTTTTCAACCTCTGCTTACAGAATGTCAACGATTCGCGTCTTGCGGCTGGTGAACCGATACAACATCGCTGGACGGTGCGCGCCGCGCAGGACGGTTTCACCGATGGATTCAATCAGGTCCAGCGCTAATATCTTCTTGCGAAAGTTACGCTTGTCCAGGGCGTGCCCCAGCACCGACTCGTATACCGCCTGAAGTTCCGAGAGCGTGAACTTGGACGGCAGCAGCGACCACGCGACGTTGGTGTATTCTAACTTCCACTCCAGCCGCTTCTTAGCGTACGCCGCAATCTCGTTGTGGTCGTAGGCAAGTTTCGGCAGGCGCGAGAACTTCCACCACCGCACGCCCGCATATTTGGGCGACGTCCGTAGTTCCCCTTTGCCTGCGGGAATCAGCGCAAAGTATGCAACGGAAATCACCCGCCCAAACGGGTCGCGGTCGGGTCTGCCGAAGGTGTAAAGTTGCTCAAGGTAAACGTCCGTCAAACCGGTTTCCTCTTCTAAAATCCGCACCGCCGCTGCGTCCAGCGTCTCCGCGTCCTGAATCAGTCCGCCCGGCAGCGCCCACAGCCCCGCCAGCGGTTCCTTCTTCATCTGAATGAGCAGCAGGTGCAGCGCGTTGTCCTTGACCGTGAAAATGCAGTTATCCACTGCCACTTTCACGCTTTGCTCCGACGTATGTTTTTCTGATTTCTGCGCGGGCATGAATGTCACCATCTCTACTTAGTGTATTTTATACACATTCTACCGCGCATTGCCTGTCTTGTCAACAGGTTCTTGAAAAAAAGCCGCAGGAAATTTTTCTCCTGCGGCTTGGGAACGACGCGGCAGATTGTAGGGAACGGACGCCGTGCCGTTCCCAGAACTCACTCTCCCTTCAACTCCACTGCCTTTACCAGCGCGGTGACGTCGCTTTCGCGCTGCGTTAGCGCGTCCGGTTTGCCGAGAGCGGTCAGGACGTAGAGCATCTTTCCTTTGCGCAGGAAGAACTGCGCGGCGGCAATGGTGCCCCCTCCTTTCGCCGATGGACTTGACGCTTTCAGCGAAATTTATCTAATGGCTGAAGTGTTCGTGTCTCTGTCTGCCCTCGTCGGGGAGCGTTTAGGTATGAACAATTCATCGCTCACGTTCACATTGTAGCGCACTTGGCTCAACGTCAATCCCTCGACGTAACGGTCGGTCCTCTTATTGACGCGCTGGTAGCGTAAGATCATCACCAGATGGGAAGTTGGATGGACGTAAAGCCACCAGCGCATCTCATACGCCTCTTGCGGCACGAAGAATTCCAGCACGCGGGCAGGTTCCCCATGGTAAGACTCAAACCATGAGCGCACCGTCGCACGGGCGGGACGACCGTGATAGTAGCCAAACCATACTCCCTGCACCACATTCCCACTTTGTCGCACCGTTTTCTCTGCCGGATTGGTGCTGCCAAAGAGGATGTTTTGGACACGCTCGGGGGTTCTATAAAGGTCCCCCACATCCCAGCGGAACTTATCAGGAGACTTAAACCAACCCTTGATGTGCGTTGTCCTGTTTTTAAAGTGGTGAACGTGCAGCCCAACGAAATGCGCCGACTTAACCCTCCGCATGGCGCTTGTTGTTTGCTCCCATGCTTCTATGGGGGTTACCCGCAGGTCGAGCAGGACGAAGCGTTTCAAGGAGACACTCAAGGTCAACGCTGCAACGACGCTGACCACTACCAGTGACAGCGCACCTGCGACCATCACGCGACGCCTGCTACTCGACAGGGCGACAGACAGAGTGGAGAAAACAGAACGCCAACGGGAAACGGCAGGAGATTTCCTCTACTCCAGCGTTTTCACCAGCACGCGGGTCACGAAGTCGGAGCGCACGTCGGGCATTGGAGAGACGGCGAAGGCGTTCCACGCTTGCTGCAAAACCTTCAACCCCGCCGCGCAGTCGGCGCAACTGCCGATGTGCAACTTCACTTCGGTGGACAGGTTTTCATCTAATTCGCCGCCGACGTAAAGCGGCAGCAGTTCACCACATTCAACGCAGCGCATTGTTGTCGCCTCCGTCCTTTGCAGGGGCGAAGCATTTGCGGGCAAATGCTTCGCCCCTACGTTGCCATCGCTTTTTCGGCGCGACGCGCCCGCGATGAATCCAACTTAACACCGTGCCGAGCGGCACGCCCATCACGGCGGCGATTTCGTCGCACTCCATCTCCTCAAACGCCCGCAGCGACAACGCCAAGTCCTCGGCGGCATCGTAGTCACCGACCGTGCGATAGGCAACCTGCACGAACCGCCGATGGTATCGTTCCACCAGACTTGCCCACGCTGCAGCGTCGCCCTTCGCGCACCGCCGCGCTAATTCGGCATCTTTGTCATCCGCCATGTCGTTCCCTCCGGGGGGGGGTCATTGGATTAGATGCAGGAGGGGTTGGGTTTATTGCAACTTTTTTCTTTGCTGATTTTGAGGGGAGCGTTATGATATACTTCGGTCAACAACTCGTAGCATAGCCCCTTGTGGGAATGCTACTGTTCCTTCAGGGTAGGTTTGACGGGTAGCCGCCCCGATAAATCGGGGCGCCCGATCGCAGGCGTAAAGACTGCGGCTACGTTCAGATTAATCCCGATGTATCGGGATGAACCTGTCAAACCTACCTTGACGCCGCACTACCAACCCCCAAAAATTTCGTTAGCGTTAAAAACCGATGGGGTTCTTACCCGCCTGGGAGGGCGACGCTCCTCAAACGCGGACCGTCCAGCAACAAGGGCACGGCGTTCAGCACGTTGCGACCGATGACGCCCCACGCCTGGTCAATCAGCAAGAACTGTCCGCGAAACGTGCGGCGACAGAAAAGGAGTTCCAACCGAACGACCTCAGCCAAACTGGTGTCGCCATCAAAAGCCATTAACTCGTATCGTATTATCTATCGGCATCCGCCGTCACGCCCAACGGACTGACAGCGGCTTGCGGGACGAGAGGGACATCCGCGCCCGTGTCCAGCAGCATGGGCACGTCATCTCAGGTCGCGCCTGGGTCGGGGTTGCGCCGGGTCACGCGCGCCAGCGGGGCAGACGGGTCAAATTGGGTGGCCTCATAGTTGGGCATCAGAAGACTCCTCAACGACTCCCATTTTGAAGTCAACGGCTTGTTCCGGGTGCGCCAGACGGGGGCTGACGATGCGGGCAACTGGCACGACCTGAACATCGGGAACCAGCACGTAGAGTTTCGTTCTATCCGGCAGACGAACGTCGGGTTTCAGTCGTCTTTGACCGTCTTCGACGATACCTTCAAACGTGGCAACGCTCATGGGATGACCTCCCTGGGGGTTCAGAGTATAGCCGAATGGAGTGTCGTTCGTCAAGTTCTCTGACGCAGGGTTCGTTGTCTGCCGTCGGGCATCCTTGACAACTCCGAGAGCAACAAGTAAAATGGCAGCCGGACTGAACAGGAGGGAACGATTGCGATGGAAGGTTTGTCTGACAGATACGACGTCGTCGTCATCGGCAGCGGCATGGGCGGGTTGACGTGCGCGGCGTGCGTGGCGAAGGCGGGACGGAAGACGCTCGTTTTGGAGAAGCACGGGAAGTTGGGCGGATACAATCAATACTTCGGGCAGAACTTCACGTTTGATTCTACGCTTCACTTCATCGGCGGCTGCGGCGAGGAGGGCTGGGTCACAGGCATCCTCAACGACTTGGGGGTTCAGGAGAGATTGCAGTGGGTAAAGTTGGACCCCGTTTACCGCGCTGTGTTTCCAGAGCACGACGTTCTCGTGCCCGCTGACCGCGAGGCTTACGCGGACGTTCTCATTGAGCATTTTCCTGACGATGCTTGTCATCTGAGAAAGTTATTCAACGATTTGGACGCGCTGGGTGGAGCGTCTCTCGACAGGTCGGCAAATCACGCGGCGACGAACTTGCTTGAGCGATACCGCGATAAGACGGCGAAAGAGTTGTTGAGCGATTACGTGCAGGATGAGAAGTTGCAGGCAATTCTGTCGGCGCTGTGGCTGTTGTGGGGGCTGCCGCCGTCGCAACTGTCCGCGCTGTTCTTTGCGATGATGTGGCACTTGCATCACGCACAGGGCGTCTGCTACGTCAAAGGCGGCGCGAAGGCGTTCAGCGCGGCGCTGGCGTCCGTCGTGGAAGAAGCGGGCGGGCAGGTCGCTCTGCGGGCGCGAGTAGCGAACATCGTGATAGAAGACGGAAAAGCAACGGGCGTGACGTTGGAGGACGGCCGCGTCATTCGCGCCGATGCGGTCGTGTGCAACGCCGACCCGTTTCAGACGTGCCGCGAACTTCTGCCCCCAGAGGCGGTGCCTGCCGAAATGTCGGAACGTCTCAAAACGTGGCAGCCGTCGGTGTCGGGCATCATCCTGCATGTGGGCGTGGAGACGCCGATAGAAGTGCCCGCGCACAGCACGGTCGTTCACGAGACTTACGATTTTGACGCCGCGTTCGCGGACGTCTTCGCAGCGGAACCGACGTTCCCATCATTGATGGTCACAGTGACAACGAAATCCGACCCGGAACGCGGACAGGCGGGACAGAACATGGTGATGGTTTTTGCGCCCGCGCATTACGAGCGCGACGAACGCTGGCGCAGCGGTGTCGAAACCGGACGGGAGATGAGTTATCGCCAGAACAAGGCGTATCTGGAGTTCAAAGAATCTCTGGGCAGCCGCCTCGCGCAAAAAGCCGAGCGGTTGCTGCCGGGACTGAACGAACGCGCTTTCATCCGCCGTATAGCGACCCCGTTGACGATGGAGCGATACACCTTCAACCATCACGGCGCGCTCACCGGCTGGGCGCACGTGCCATCGCAGAGCGGTCTTTATCGCCCCGGCGCGGAAACGCCGATTGCTTGCCTGTATCAGACCGGGCAATGGTGTTTCCCCGGCGCGGGTGTCGCTCCGGCGATGGTGTCGGGGAAGATGGCGGCGGCAAGCGTGATGCGTCATGCGTGAAGGTCAGTCACGCATGACGCCGCATGAAAATTGAGACTCACGCGGATGAGGAGACATCAGTCATTTTCAATTTTCCGCGTTGGTCTTATCCGCGTGACATTTTTATAGGAATCGCCCATGCGTCGTTGACGCGCCACGCCGCAGGAAAATGACGGCATGGGATGCCGTCGTGGTCGGCGCGATAGACCAGTGCGGCATCCTATGCCGACGATTTTCGAAGGAGGAGATAGAAGTGCTACAAAGACACATCAAAATTGTTGGACTCCTCGCGCTGGGGGGGCTGGGCGTGTGGTGGTGCGCCAGCGTGGGACGCGCAGCGGCGCGAGACGAGGGGAAACTGATTGCGGTGGTGGACATCGAGGTCGTTTCCGAACAAGCCGCTCCGTTCAAAGCCGAACGGGAAGCGTTTGAGAGCACGCAGGAGCGGTTGGATCAGGAACTCACGGCGCGCATGTTTATGAGCGCGGAGGAGACGCAGCAATTAGAGAACCTGTTGAATAAAGCCAATCGCACGCCCGATGACGAGAAGAAACTCCAGAGGCTCGTGCAGGAAGGTCTCAAGCGAGATCAGGAACTCAAAAACCTGCAAATCAAGGTCAACAAGAACGCGCAGGAGTTGGCGCGGCTGCGCGAATTAGAGGGGTTCGTGAAGCGCAATCGTGACGATGTGGGCGAACTGATGCGGCGCTATCAGGAGAAACTTCAGAAGGACAACCTCGAAGCCCGCAAGCGTCTGTCGGACAAAGTCAAAGAAGCCACCAAAGAGATCGGCTCGAAAAAGGGCTACGCGCTGGTCATCCCTAAAGACGTCGCGCTGTGGAGCAATGCCTCCATTGACCTGACGCAGGACGTGTTGGGGTATTTGAACGCGAAGAAGTAACGGCGTGTATGAGAGTGGGGGCGTATGGGAGTGTGGGAGCGCGGAAGAGAAATCTCCCCTACAACCACACTCCCATACGCCCACACAGTTGTTAGGGAGTTCGTATGTTCAAACGTTTTACGTTCTTGATGCTGTTGGTCAGTCTCATCGGTATCTGCCCTGTCGCGCCGCGCGCGGCAGAGCCGCCGACAGCGACGGTCAACCTCGAAAGTAAATTCCTCCGCAATATCAAAGTGCTAACTAAAGACGGCTACAACGGCGAGGCGTATTTCTCGGTGGACGGAAAGATGGTCACGTTTCAGTCCATCCGCGCCGACCATCCTTACTATCAAATCTATTTCATCAACACAGACGGCAGCAACCAGCGCATGGTCAGCCCCGGCAAGGGCAAGACAACCTGCTCGTGGTTTCATCCCAGCGGGAAGAAATTCATCTTCGCCTCCACGCACCTCGACCCCAAGACGCACGAGCCGCCGCCCCCCGAAGCGACGCGCCAGCGGCGTTACGAGTGGGACTTCAACGCAGCGTTCGACATTTTTGAGGCGGACATGAACGGCAAAATCCTACGCCGTTTGACGGACACGCCCGGCTACGACGCGGAGTGCGCCTATTCGCCCGACGGCAAACTCATCGTTTTCGCCTCGCAGCGCGACGCCGCCACGATTGACCCGAAGAAGCCCGAACTGGACATCTACGTGATGGACGCCAATGGCAAAAACGTGCGCCGACTGACCCACGAACCGGGCTACGACGGCGGACCGTTTTTCTCGCCCGACGGCAAGTGGATTATCTACCGCCACATCTCCGACGACTACGAAAAGGGCACAGTCTACCTCCTGAGTCTTGACGGAAAGACGCGCAAGCCCCTGACGCACGACGACGATTTCAACTGGGCGCCTTCGCTGCACCCCGACGGCAAGCGGTTTGTGTGGGTCAAGAAAATTCCCGCCAGCGACAACCCGCAAATTCCCAACTTCGAGATTTATCTCGGCAGCGTGGACGACTCGTTCGCGCCGCTGCGTCTGACTTACAACGAATACTTTGACGGCTTCCCCGTTTTCTCCCCCGACGGCAAGAAACTGATGTGGTCGCGTTCGTTCGGGCGCGGGCAGCCGCCGCAAGTCGTCATCGCCGATTTCGTCGACCCGCACCGCACGATTGCTCAGGTGAAACGCAGCGCGGACGTCACCGCCGACGAAATTCAGGCGCACATCAACTACCTCGCCTCCGACGCCCTCGAAGGACGGCAGCCCGGCACGGTGGGCATTGACAAAGCCGCCAGTTACATTGCTGACGAGTTCGAGCGCTACGGGTTGGAGCCAATCCGCACATCGGCAAACGGACCGCTTCCCTTGACGCTGCCCGGCGGGAACGCCGGGGTGGGCGTCTACGGCAACCCGCGCAAACCGTCCGCCGACGAGTTGCTGTGGTCCACGTTCCGAAACGAGAAGGGCAGTTACTTGCAGACCTTCGAAGTCGTCAAAGGCGCGCAGATGGGGAGCCGCAACGCGCTGCAAGTGAACGGGAACGTTTACCAACTCCGCAAGGATTTCCAGCCGTTCGCATTTTCAACCAACGGCAAAATTGCCAACGCGCCCGTCGTTTTCGTCGGCTATGGCTTGCAGTCGAAGGAAGCCCACTATGACGACTATGCGGGCGTGGACGTGAAGGGAAAAGTCGTTCTCGTGATGCGTTACAGCCCCGAGGGCAACAACCCGCACGGCAAGTTCGGCACGGGCGTCGGACTGCGCGACAAAGCCCGCAACGCCCGCAACGTTGGCGCAGCGGCGATGCTGTTAGTCAACCCGCCAGACAGCGGGGAAGACCGACTGGAATTTTCAGGTGGGAACGATTCCTCGGACGCGGGCATCCCCTGTCTCCACGTCAAACGCGAAGTAGCGAACGCGATTTTGCACGCCGCCGGGAAGACGCTGGAGGACTTGCAAAAGAGCATCAAGACCGACCTGAAACCGCAGTCGTTCGAAGTGAAAGGCGTGACGGTTTCACTGCAATCGGACATCGTCAAAGAACGCAGACAGACCTCCAACGTCATCGGCTTTTTGCCGGGCAGCGACCCCAAACTGAAAGACGAAATCATCGTCATCGGCGCGCATTACGACCACCTCGGACGCTTCGACGAATCCGCGCCCGACCGCGTGGACTTTCTGCGCGGCTCGTCGCTGGCGCCGCAGTCGCGGGAGCCGCATCGCGGCGCGGACGACAACGCCTCCGGCACGGCGGGCGTGCTGGAAATCGCGCAGCAGTTAGCCGCGCAGCGCAAACACCTCAAACGCAGCGTGTTGTTTGTCGCGTTCTCCGGCGAAGAGATGGGCTTGCTCGGCTCCAAGCATTTCGTCGAAAATCCGCCCGTGCTGCTGAAGAACATCGTTGCCATGCTCAACATGGACATGATTGGGCGCATGAAGGAGGACAAACTCAACGTCCTCGGCGTGGGCACGTCGCCGACGTGGAAGGACCTCCTCAACGCGGCGAACGACTCGCTCAACCTCGTGCTTCAGTTCAACGACCAGGGTCCCGGACCCAGCGACCAGACCTCGTTCTACAACAAAGACATCCCCGTCCTGCACTTTTACACCGGCGGGCATCCCGACTACCACAAGCCGTCTGATGAAGCCTACAAAATTAACGCCGACGGCGAGGCGCGGGTGGTGACGCTTGTAGCGCGCGTCGCGCTGAAACTCGCCGACGCCTCCCCCCGCCTTGCCTTCACCAAAACCGCCGCGCCGCAGCAGCAAGCGGCGAGTTTCCGCGTGACCCTGCGCGTGATCCCCGACTACGGCTTCAACGGTGAGGGGATGCGCATTGACGCCCTCAGCGACCCCAACGGTCCCGCCGGCAAAGCGGGCATCAAAGCGGGCGACGTCATCCTCGCCTTCGGCGGCAAACCCGTCCGCAACGTGCAGGACTACACGGCGTACCTCAGCGAGCACAAGCCCGGCGACGAAATCGAAGTCGTGCTGCTGCGGGGGAGGGAGAAGATGACGGTGAAGGTGAAGTTGTGAGACGTGAGGCGCGAAAGGGGGAGGGACGAAAGGCGGAGGGAGAATTTACAGCAACCCTTAACCCGCGTTCCCCGCCTAATTCGCTGCCGCTCAGTTAATCGAGAAACTATACCACGTCTTGTCGGGGAAACAAATCGCCAGCCAACTCCAAATCGCGCCTGCCGAGTATTCGCCTAAGATGACGCCAAACGCCGTCGGGATGAAGCGGCGGTAGAGTTTGTGCCCGCCGTAGCGGAGCATGAAGAGTTTGATGAGCCACGCGATGAAGACGCAGAACCAGATGTAGTCAATGCCGAAGTTCATGCAGAGCGCGTAACCCGCCGGGTGAAAGGGCCACCATGCAAGACGGTAGCGCATCTGCGCGAGGAAGTAAGTAAACGCCGCGCCCGCGATGATGTAGCCCACGCCAAACCAGTCGGTGGTTCTCGGGTTGTTGCGCCAGTCCAAAATGATACGCGTCGTTTCGTTCCCCAGCCATTGCCGCGTGTGTCCACCCACCCGATAATCGCGGTGCAAATAGGCGTAGAAGCCGAAGGCAATGCCGCCCGCGATTGCCAACACAAGCGCGAGGAAGAAACGCCCGTTAATCGCGTGGCTGCGCTCGCCCAACTTGATGCCCTCTAACTGATTCGGCATGGGGTGGCTGCGGTAGAGGCGGTTCATAAAAATCAGCATCCCCAAAATCGTCCCCTCGCGCCGCGCAAAATAGGTCGTGCCCAAAACGTCCACAAAAAAGCGGTTCGTCGTCATGTGCGCCATCTCGTGAATCGGCGGACCGAGTTCGGCACGGAGGCGCGTGATGATGACGCTGAGCAGGATGAACATCGAAAAATACCAGAGCAGGAACGGAATGGAAAACTTGACCAGCGACGCGAAGTAAGCGATCGCGAGGAACCCCCCGACGAGTCCCGCCAGCGCCCAGCGCGGGTGGATGAGTTCCGGGGTTTGCGCCGATGACTTGCCGGTCAGAATGTCATGCCCCACGCGCTTGAGGTAGTGTCTGCTGTTCCACATCGAAATCAGAAACAGCGCGATGAACGCCCCCCACGATTGTTCGGTCAGAAACGGCGGCGACGGGTTGCCGAACATGCCCTGCCACAAGGGTCCGTGATAGCCGTAGACGGAGGCGATGATTTGCTGCGCTTTGCGGAACAGGAAAAAGAACCACGATGAGAACGCCAAGTCCAGCGGCAGGAAGTAAGCCAGCGCGACCATGAACGGAAAGATGTCCAGCGGCGTCCAGCCGATGTTGCTCCACGGACGGTCGGGAAAGAAGATGTTCACGTAACTGTCAATGAACGGCGGCTTGCGCAGGCGGAAATCGGGCAGCCATGGGAACTGCACGATGAAGCCGCAGTAGATGTCATAAATGAATCCACACGCGAAGCCCCCCCACAGCAACCTGTTTTTCCAGACGGGACTTGCGCCGCCGTTCTCGGTCAACGCCATCGGCAGTTGCGCAATCGGAAACGTCAACCGCTCGTTCTGCGTCCACTGCTCGCGCATGAGGCTGTTGATGCACAGCATCATAAACACGATGACGAAGATCATCGCGCCCCACGCCAGCATCGGTTTGACCCACGGCAGAATGTGATGCCACACAAACAGCATCGTGCGCCCGTTGTAGTAGTCGTAGAGGACTTTGGGGTCGGTGATGACCATCGCCCGCGGGAGGTAGCGCACAATCTCTTCGTCGTAATTCGTGCGCGGCGTGTTGAACCACGTATGGAAACCGATGAGCGGCGTGACGTTATACATCCACTCGCTGGCAATCCCCGTCGCGACGGCGAGCATGGCGTAAATGACGGCGAGTTCGCCTTCGCGCAATGCCCAGCGCGGCTTGAACTTCCGCACCAGCGCGTTGACTCCGACAAGCCAAAACGTCGTGACGACGGGCGGCACCAGCAAAGACAGAATTCCATCCCCGCCGCGATACGCCACCCACAAGGCGTCAATGGGAATGAGCAGGAAACCGACAAGGATGGAGCGGAACGAAATCGGATGAACGCGCCGCTGTTGAACCATGTAAAATCAAACCGCAGATTTCGCGAATTACCCAGATTCACGACATCTCAATCTGCGTAATCTGCGTAATCTGCGGCTTCTAAAAATCTAATCCCTGTTGCGCCTTGATGCCTGCGTCGTAAGGGTGCTTGACGTTTTTCATCTCCGTCACAAGGTCGGCGAAGTCAATCAACGTCTGGGGCGCTTCGCGCCCGGTGAGAATGATGTGCATGTCCGGCTTGCGCTGCCGCAGCGTCTCAATCACGTCGTTCACGTCTAACCAATTGTATTTGAAAGCGTAAGTGATTTCGTCCAAGACAATGACGTCGTATTCGCCGGAGAGTATTTTTTCCCTGCAAAACTCCCAAGCCTTTTGCGTGATTTGCTTGTATCGTTCAAGGTTTCTGTGCTTCCACGTAAACCCTTCGCCGAGCGGAATCATCTCCACGCCCATCTTGCGGGCGGCGCGTTCCTCGCCCCAGTTGGCAGTTTTGTGCTTGAAGAACTGCAACATGCAAACCTTCAAATCGCGTCCCCACGCCCGCATGAGAACGCCCAATGCCGCCGTCGTTTTTCCTTTGCCGTCGCCGGTATTGACGACGACCATGCCTTTGCGTCGTGCCATGGCTCCCTCCTTCGTCCGAATTATAACACATTTGACAACCCTGCACACGCCGCGTAAAATAACACCCATTCACGTAGCGCCGACATCCTGTCGGCAGGACGACGCAGGCTGGAAGCCTGCGCTACAATTTTGGAGCAACTCATGAAACTGCTGATTTTAGGCGGCACAGTGTTTCTCGGACGGCATCTCGTTGAAGCGGCGATGGCGCGTGGGCACGAGGTCACGCTATTCAATCGCGGGCGGCACAATCCCGATTGGTTTCCCGACGTTGAAAAACTGCGGGGCGATCGCGACGGTAATTTGGAGGCGTTGAAGGGACGAACGTGGGACGCCGCGATTGACACCTGCGGCGACGTGCCGCGCATCGTGAACATGTCGGCGGGGGGGGCAGGTTGGGCGGGCAACGGGGTCACTTTTGACAGAAATGTGTCCTTGCCTCTCTGTATCCCTGCCTCCGTCAAGATGCATCGTGGAAAGGACAAAGTGAATGTACCGAATTCTGCTTGCTGTTTCTCTGCTCTACCTCATCCTCATTCGTCCATCCCTCTCCGCTGAACTCCCCCAACGCCAAACGTTGAACGTGGACGGCGAGGAAGTCCTCATCGTGCGCGACGACTTCGGCGTGCCGCACATCTACGCAAAAACGGAGCGCGGGTTGTTCTTCGCCAACGGTTACGCGGTGGCGCAGGACCGGCTTTTCCAGATGGAGAAGTATCGCCGCGCCGCGAAGGGCACGGGCGCGGAGGCGTTGGGCGCGAGCGGATTGGACGCCGACAAGGAGGCGCGGATTCAGGGTTACACTGACACCGAGCGGCAGAGGCAGTTTGAGTCGCTCCCCGCCGATGCCAAACTCATGCTGCAATCCTACGCCGACGGCGCGAACGCTTGGGCGAAGGAGGCGACGGAGAAAGGGCAACTCCCCGCCGAGATGAAAATGGCGATGATGTTCACCGGCTTAAAATGGCAGCCGTGGCATCCGACGGACACGCTGGCGATTATCCAGATGATGGCGCGACGCTTCGGCGGCGGCGGCGGCGGCGAGTTGCGCAACCTGCGCGTCCTCGAACAACTCAAGGCGAAGCACGGCGACGAAACGGCGAAGAAGATTTTTGACGACATCTTCTTCAAGAACGACCCCGCGTCGCCGGTCACTGTGCCTTCCAGCAAACGACCAGTGAGCAGGAAGCAGTTAGCAGTGAACGACAAGGGACGGCTCACTGTTCACTGCTCGCTGCTCACTTCAGAGGTGCTTGACCGTGCCATCGCCCTCGCCGACTGGCAAGCCTCAATGGAGTTAGCCCAGCGCGAGGGGCTGCCGACGAAGTGGGGCAGTTACGGCTGGGTGGTGTCGCCGAAAAAGTCAGCGAGCGGAAAGGCGATGCTGGTGGGCGGTCCACAGATGGGCTTCATGACGCCGCAGATTGCGCACGAGATTCACCTGTCCTCTCCGCAGTTCAACGTCATCGGCATGGGCTTTGCGGGGGTGCCGGGTGTTCTCATCGGCTACAACGACCATCTCGCGTGGACGACCACGACGGCGGTGATGGACTGTGAGGATATTTTCGTCGAAAAGTTGAACCCCAGCAACCCGCATCAATACTGGCACAAAGGCAAGTGGCGCGACATGGAGCATCGCGTTGAAGTGATCAAAGTGCGCGGACAGGCGGACGTGACGTTGGACGTTTACCGCACGGTTCACGGTCCCGTGCTGGAGATTGACGAGAAGAACCATATCGCCTACGCGAAAGCGATGACCTACTGGAACCGCGAGCATGAGAACCTGCACGCTTTCCGGGTATTCAACCGCGCCAAGAGCATGAAGGAGTTTTTCAAGGGCGCGCGCCTGCTCACGACGGCGCACAACTTCCTGGTCGCCACGAAAAGCGGCGACATCGGCTACTGGTTCTGCGGACGCTATCCGCTCCGCGCCAAAGGTTACGACGCGCGCCTGCCCGCGCCCGGCAGCGGCGAATACGAGTGGCGCGGCGTGATGAAGTTCGACGACCTGCCGCACAGCCTCAACCCCAAGCAGGGCTACCTCTGCAACTGGAACAACAAACCCGCCGTGTGGTGGGATAACTCCGACACGCCCGTCTGGGGCGCGGTTTTCCGCATCCATCGCATTCAGCAACTCCTGGAGGCGAAACCCAAGTTAACGTTTGAAGACCTGCGCAACATCGTGGAGGACATCGGCACGTATGATTTGACGGTTGACTATTTCAAGCCGCTCATCCTGAAAGCGGTCAATGGGTCAACGGGTCAATCAGTCAATGGGGACAAACGGTTACAGGAGGCGGCGCGATACTTGCGCGAATGGAACAACCATGCCAAGGGCGGCGAGGTCGGCAAGACGATTTACGATGCATGGTTAGCGACGGCAAGCGACCTCGTGTTCGCGGACGAAATCGGCGACCTCGCCCAAAGCGGCGACTTCCGCCGCGTCGTGCCGAGTTTCCTGCTGCACGCGCTGTTGGGCAAACAATCGTCCGTGCCGCATCGCTACGACTTCCTCAACGGCAAAGACGCCGACACCATCATCGTGGACGCGCTGCGTCAGGCGTTAGAGAAATTGACCAAAGACCGAGGCGAAGACATGACCAAGTGGGGCTACAAACGCGGCGTCATCAACCTCAACCCGCTTCCGCCCATTCCTGAAATGAATCGCGGCACTTACATCCAAATCGTCGAACTCAGCAACGACATTCACGGTGTCAACATCCTCCCGCCCGGTCAAAGCGAAGACCCCAAGTCCCCGCACTTCAGCGACCAACGCGAGATGGCGGCGAGGTGGGAGTTTAAGGCGATGAGGCACAAGTGAGCCGTGAAACGTGAAAAGCTGCTATAATCTAAAGCGATATCAGTAAGGAGAGACATCTTACGTGCAACGCTTCCTGCGCAGAATTTGGCGACGGCTGACGTGCAAAGCCGTTTATCACGTTGCGCCGCGAAGCGATGTTACGAGCATTGAGGGAGGCATAGACCCAGGCGATAATAGTTGGGCACAATACGGACGCGGTTTTTACACCTTCGCGCGTCGTACCGATGCCCAAAAGTGGCAGAGCCTGCGTCCTCAACTGCTGGAGAAGATGAAACTCATGTCATACTCACCTTTTACGTTCCGCGTCGCGTATGGCGGAAGTTGCAGCGCAAGGTCGTTCCTGAGTCGGCAAACTGGAATGTTTCTCCTGAGTGGCTGGAAGAGTTCGAAGTGCTGGAAGGATTTTGGGGCGTGACCCCAGAAACCTCCGATTTGCAAGGAGCGTGGCAGTACAAATTCAACCCACATACCTACGACCTTTTGAACGAGGCGTTAGAAAGAGAGGTGCACCATGAGTAAAACCTTGAAACAGGAAACTTCATCTCAGACCCGCACATGGACGCCCGCGCAGGTGGCTACAATGCTGCACGTCTCCGTTGCCACAGTGCGCAAAGCCATCGAAGCAGGGCAACTCAAGGCAATGAAGATGAATGGAGATTACCAAATCAGCGAGGAGAGCATGAGAGAATTTCTGAAAACAGGAAATCCTTTTGCGCGGTGATACTCCGATAGTGTTCGGTATAAGCCTTTGTCCATGTCAAAGAATCTGATCGCTGTTGAATCAAGGATATGCCTATGTTTATCGAAGAGATTCGTCTGACTTCATTTAAAGGATTTCAGGACTTTACCCTGAAGTGCTCGCCATTCACCACATTGGTCGGTCTCAATAGTAGGGGCAAGACAAGCATTCTTCAGGCTGTCCAACTTCTCTACGACATTTTGGTACATGCCTTCGGGAGACAAAAACAACCGCAGTTTAGCAACCCTCCTGCATGGGAAGCAGACCCATCCTACGGTATTAATCGTTTGAACTTTAGTGACCCCGATGCCCTCTGGCTGAATAAGAAGACGTCGGAACCATGCAATATCTCTATAAAACTCTCTGAGGGAGTCGAGGTTCGCTTGGAAGTGGCTGGACGAAGCCGATATAAATTGAATGTGCTCAAGGATAACGTTAGTATCGTGGCTAACTCCATCAACCAACCAGAACACCGGAAAATAATTGAAGATATATTCGCTCTCCGTCCAATATATGTCCCGCCTATTGGCGCTTTGTCCCCAGTTGAACCCCTTCTTTCCCGCCCCGAACTGGAGCGGCAACTTGATATGGGTAGGATGTCTGAGTGTTGGCGTTCAAATTTGTTCTGGCTGTATAACGATGGACGAAAAGAGGACTTTGACCGCGTTGAAGGAATTGTTCAGAGGTATTTGCCAAGTGCCAAGATTCGATTACCCAAACTCAATCACGACACCCCACCTAAAGTTGAAGTTCAGTTTGAGGAGGAGACTATCTTTGACATCAGTACAAGTGGCGGTGGTCTTCGCACACTTCTAAACTTGGCTACCATCATGCACTTTTCTCAATCGCAATGTCTCTTGCTTGACGAGCCTGATGCGCACCTTCACAGTTCTTTACAGAAGGATATTGCACGCATGTTGCTAAACTATGCCGCTGAAAATGATGTGCAGATTTTTGCTGCAACTCATGCCCCCGATTTCATTGCAGAGGTTCCAGTTGAGAGTCTGGTGTGGATTGACCGTGCCAAGACTGAAGGTATTGCTTGCAGCGGAATTGGTCGCTTTCTTATTGACCTTGGCGCTATTACAAAGGCTGAGGCTATTCGCGCTTTTGGTGCAGACAAAATTTTATTTGTTGAGGGATCACTTGACAGAGGGGTGCTGACTCAACTTATAGATTGCTCTGGTAAGAAGAATCCTTTTAAGGATGGCTTTGGTGCATAAATCGAGAAATAGGCGCAATCTGCCCATCTGGAAGCAAGGATTACGCCACCAGATAACTTTCAGGCATGCCGAGATGTGTCATTTTATTGAGCGCCAGACAGCGGATCAGTGCTTGCG
>FWWM01006423.1_pt1 | contig 24646 bp, 24 predicted proteins | sample 2228351 | NCBI WGS metagenome assembly FWWM01 (sample SAMEA103939774, study PRJEB20133) | metagenome
GCCATATCTTCCACAACATCCTATCCCTTGTCAAGTGTTGTGTTGCGAGTACTCAGCAACCTGTGATGCCTTCCCAACGATCCTATTATCTACATCAACCCCCTTGATCGCCCGGCCAGGCCGCTTGCTATAGCGTCCCTCACCCTTCTATACTCCTGAAACGATATATCTGTTCTATACCCAGCATACTGTGCCGCTTCTGCTTAGGAGAGGGCCGGCTGCTTATCCCTCCCCTGAATAGCGGCGGCCCCATGCCTATTATCGGCAGAACCCTGTACCCACCTCTATCTATCTGCGCTGTTCCCACCTATCAATATTGTTGGGGGCTTAAGCTCTATATCGGCACTGCCTATAGGCCCGAAATCCTTAACTTTTATGTATTTTCTCCACAGCTGAATCCTTGCCTATGAGATATAGATCTTCGGCTACCAGCTGTTAGTTATATTAGTGGGTTTTTGCTATCAATAGAGTTGGATAACTCTGGGGGTGTTGGGTTTGATACTTAGGGGTGTGAGGGTGATCGAGGTTGGGCACGCTGTTGCCGGCCCTACGGCTGGCTTGATGCTCTCCGATCTCGGTGCCGAGGTTATAAAGGTTGAGAGGCCCGGTTCTGGGGATCATTTTAGGGATCTTCCTGGCATGGGGCCTTCCATATTTATAGATCTGAATCGTGGTAAGAGGAGCGTTGCCATAGATCTTGGTAGTCCTAGGGGTTATAAGATCTTCATGGATCTTGTGGGGGTTTCTGATGTGGTTATAGATAATCTCGATCCAGCGGCTTCTAGGAAGCTCGGGATAGGCTATAGCGAGCTCTCCAAGGCTAATCCCAGGATTATATACTGCAAGATCTCTGGCTTCGGCGAGGGCCCCTATGAGAATATACCAACATATGATCCCATGCTCCAGGCGATCTCGGGCATAATGTCCGTGACAGGCTTTCCACCCGAGGGCTATGTGAGGGCAGGGATCTCTTTGATAGATATGACAGGAGCCTTCCACTGTGTGATAGGTGTTCTTGCAGCCCTCTATAGGAGAAGCCTCACAGGCTCTGGAAGCTATATAGAGATCTCTCTATTCGACTCGGCCGTGTATTACATGGGTTATTGGGCAACATACTACGATCTATATGGCAGAGATCCACAGCCCCTGGGATCTACACATCTTTTCGGAGCGCCCTACGGCCTCTTCAGGGTGAGGGATGGCTATGTCTATATAGCTATAGCCAGCGATTCCCACTGGAGGAGCTTCTGCCAGGCCCTGGGCTTCGAGGATCTTCTTGGAGATCCTAGGTATAGAAGCAATAAGGATAGGGTGAATAGCAAGAGGGAGCTGGAGGAAGAGATCTCCAAGAGGATCTCGAGGTACAGCGTGAAAGAACTTCTAGAAACCCTCATGCCAAGAGGAGTCCCAATAGCCCCCATGTATAGGGTAGGCGGGCTCCTCAGAGACCCCCACACAGAGGCCAGAGGGATTCTAGGGAAGGTAGAGTGGGGCGAAAAGCAGCTAAGAGTAGCCCTTAACCCCATAAAGATAGATGGCAATAGATACGCTGTTAAGGGAAACCCGCCGAGGCTTGGGGAACACAGCGAAGAGGTCCTTAGAGAAATACTAGGGCTTTCTGAGGAAGAGATAGAGGATCTCAGGAGGGAGGGGGTTATAGCTTGAGCGATCCTTATCTAGATTATCACCACAGAGATCTCAAGGATCACCAGAAGCTGCTTATCTCAAGCATAAAGGCCCTTATGGAGAGATATGGTGAGAAATACTGGCTTGAGGTCGATGCTAACGAGAGGTTTCCCGAGGAGTTTGTTAAGGAGTATCTAGAGCTTGGCTTCGCGGGGCTAATGATACCCGAGGAGTATGGAGGCGCTGGCTACGGTGTTCAAGAAGCCTCTCTTGTTGCTGAGGAGATAAGTGCCTGTGGTGGCACTACTTACCACGTTAGGGCTATGTATTACCCCATAAGCATCATAGCTAGATATGGCTCTAAGCATGTTAAGGATAGATATCTTAGAGGCATAGCTAGGGGGGAGCTTAGATTATTCGCATTCGCCGTGACAGAGCCTGAGGCGGGCTCCGATACCGCTAGGATCTCGACCTATGCTAAAAGAGAGAATAATAAATACGTTATAAATGGCAGGAAGATCTTCATATCGAGGGCAAGGGAATCGGATCTAATGTTCCTGGTTGCAAGAACATCTCCCTATAATCCTGAGAGGAGATACGATGGTATAAGCCTCTTCCTAGTAGATCTCAGAGAGGCTAGGGGTATAGAGAGCAGGAGGATCAAGACAATGGCCCTGGGCCCTGTATACGAGCTCACCATAGATAATCTCGAGGTCCCCGCTGAGAACATCGTAGGCGAGGAGGGCAGGGGGTTTAAATATCTATTAAACGCCCTCAACGCCGAGAGGATAGTGATAGCAGGAGATCTCGTGGGGAGCGCTAGGTACCTAATAAGAAGAAGCGTGGAATACGCCTCGAAGAGAGTGGTTTTTGGAAAGCCTATAGGAAGCTACCAGGGTGTCCAGTTCCCAATATCTAGCACATATATAGAGCTCCTAGCAGCCGACGAGATCCTTCACAGAGCGGCGAGACTCTATGACGAAGGAGCCCAAGAAAAAATAGTGGGGCTATACTCAAACGCCGCCAAATACTACGCAACAGAGGTGGCGTGGAGAGCGGCCAACATAGCCATGGATACCTTCGGGGGCTATGGATACGCGTGGGAAACTGGGATCGAGAGGAAGCTTAGGGAGATAAGGCTCTATAGAGTAGCCCCTATAAACCAGAACCTAGTGTTGGCATATATAGGCCACAGCGTGCTAGGAATGCCGAGATCCTATGAGCCCTGAGCTATCATTGAGAACCCCGGCCAGCCAGGATCTAGATGTAGGGATATAACCTCTGAGGGAGTTTCCCTAACCTATATTATGAACCTTCCTAGGGGATTACGAGGAGCTTTACCACAGGGCCAGAGAGATCTATGAGCATGGGAGAACTATAGAGATCCCCGTTCGACGTGATCTGGAGGCTATATAGAGGCAATCCCAGAAGGCTTGAGAAGCTTGTTAGAAAACATAGGTGGGATGTCGAGGCACATCTAAAGGAGATCTATGGCAAGCACCTGCTGGGGGTAGCGCTCAGGTTGAAGAGCAGAGGTTTATGTTTCGAAGCGCTATAGAGGATCCCGATTCTCTTTTGAAAGATCCGGGCCCCTCAAGATCCTCGAGAGGTTCTTTCTTCACCTGGCAGATCCATGTTTATCACGAGATGCTAGGGGTGGTTGTTGAGAGGGGAGGCCCTGACATAGATCCTGGGTAGGTTGCTAGGGCTATGCTTAGGGGATAGCTTCAAGAGCCAGCTGTGATCTTAGATCCTATTGGATCGTGTTTATGTGAGCAGCATGTATATGAGGATCGTGAGTGGCACAGGGATCTCTATGATCTGTTCCATATCCCTAGCACCTGTCCTCCTGACAGCGATTCTCGTAGCTATTATCAGCAGGATCAGTAGCAATAGAGGTGCGGGGCTGGCCCTTGCTATCGAGTATGTTATCGACCCAACTATGGTTAGGATCCTAGCTAAATATAGATAGATCCTCGACAGCCTCTCAGGGCTTCTTGCGAAGGGCTCTAGGATTCTCTCGAGATCCCTTCCTCCCCTCAGGATCACTATTATCATCGTGGATAGGGATACGAGGATCACTACCCCCAGGGGGAAGGGATCCCAGGGCCTGAGGATCGAGGCTGCTAGCCACGAGTACTGGGAGAGGGGCACCGCCACAAGGATCAGAGCAACTGTTCTAAGGGTTTCGAGGGTTTTGTATCTCCTCAGCTCCTCCGGGGATTTTAGGGCTAGGTAGCTTATCGCGAGGGTTGCTATTAAGCCCAATATATATACCGGGATCACAGATCCCTGTCTATAGGCTATTGATAGAATTATTGCTGCTAGATATCCTATGGGGGCTATGTCAATTCCAGCGATTTTGGAGGCTATTGATGCCACCACTATGGGTGGGCTTGTATATATAGATCCGCTGTTAACTATATAGGCTATGAAGGCTATCGCTATCGATCCAAGGACGGGGTGGTTGTTCACAAGAACACTATAGATCCTCGGGATCCTATCTAGCGACAAGAACACCCCACCCCAGATCCTCTATAACTGGGATCACTGCCTCCAGGATCCCGATCGACTCCCTCTGATAGGCCTCGGGCATGTAGATAGCAACATACACCTCTCTAGAGAGGCTGCTGATCACGGGTATCAATGCCTCTGGATCTGACTGGGCAAGCCCTATAGGTGTTGTTACAAGTATAGCCATATCCCTCCTACCTAGATCGAGGTACTTTATAGAGTTATAAAGGATCCAGCTGGATTCGCACCCGCTGTAGGGCTTTATATTTAGATATAAGCTATAGATCTTCTCTCTACTGCTCCTCGATATACCCCTAACAATTCTCGAGGCTATCTCCTCACACACTATAGCATCGACAACGCTATAGCTCCTAACCAGGCCCTCTATGATCCCCCTGGAGAGCCTCGCAACCCCCTCGGCAAGGGTGTTTGGGGGTCTACCTATCCGCCACAGGATCTTTGGTATGTCTATAACAACATAGGATCTAGATCTAACCTCACCTAGATCCTCCCTCACCAACAGCTCCCCCCTCCTGGCAAGAACCTTCCAGAGTATCTTCCTAGCATCATCCCCGTACTGGTACTCTTTAACACTGTATAGATCATATAGGCCTCCCAGAGAGAGACCCTTGATCCAGATCCCCGGGTTTCTCGAAGCTATTGCCACAGCCTCCATAGAGCCCTGCGGCTTTGGCACCGCAACAACGATCTCTCTGAGATCTATGGGGATCTCGTGGACAAGGAGGCCTAGAGGGTCTCCCAGCCTCACCATTATTCTTGTAAACTCATACCTACCGGGCGAGGGCAGCTTAAGCCTATAGCTCAGCTTTGCAGAATATCCAGGGGGCAGGGAGATCCCCATCACGGGCTTCTCAGCAGCTATCGCGGCCTCCGGGACTAGATCCTCGATCTCGAGTCTTGCAACGCTCCTCCCAGATCTGTTCATGATCTCTATGCTTGTAAGGATCTCTTCGCCCTCCTCAACATATACCCTATCAACCCTCCTCCTGATCTCTATGCTTCTAAGCACCCCAACGCTCTTGAGAAGATCTCTGTAGCTCTTCGAAACAACCACGAGGATCATTATTGATATGGCTAGCAGGGGGAGGGAGTATATGTAGAAAGAATATATGAGACCCAGTATAGAGGCTATGGTGAGCGCGAGCCCAGCGAGGGTTATCCTCAAGGAACATCTACCTTTGACACGGCATCATCTATTATCTCTCTCACACCGATTCTGCTGAGCCTAGCCTCATCCCTCAACAAGATCCTGTGGGACACAGCTGGATATATAACCTGCCTAACATCGTCGGGGGTAACATAGCTCCTCCCCTTCATAAGAGCAACAGCCCTTGAGAGCATGTAGATAGCTATAGCCCCTCTGGGTGAGGGGCCCAGCTTGACATGCCTATTATTCCTCATAGCCTGGATCAGGAGGGATACGTATCTCAAGAGATTCTCATCAACCCTAACACTCCTAACAGCCTTGATCGCTGAGAGTATATCCTCCCTAGAGGCTACTGGCTTGAGAGGCATCGCCTGGATCGAGTCCTGCCTCCTCAGGATCTCCACAGTCTCGTCAACACCTGGATAGCCGATCTCTATCTTTGCTAGAAACCTATCAACCTGGGCTTCGGAGAGGGGGAAGGTTCCCTCAACCTCAACAGGGTTCATCGTAGCTATTACGAGAAACGGTTCTGGGAGCCTGTAGCTCACACCCTCTACAGTTACCTGGAGCTCCTGCATAGCTTCTAAAAGGGCGCTCTGTGTCTTTGGGGGAAGCCTGTTTATCTCGTCAACAAACAATATGTTGGTGAATATAGGGCCTTTCCTAAATGTGAAGCTCGATGTTCTCTGATCATAGATATTAACCCCTATGATATCCCCTGGCAGCATGTCGGGAGTCCCCTGGATCCTCTTGAACTCCAGGCCCATAGAGGACGCTATAGATCTTGCCATGAGGGTTTTAGCAACCCCTGGAACACCCTCTATAATGACATGCCCTCCCGAAAGCATTGCAGCGAGTACCAGCTCGATCTCAGATCTATTCCCCACTATTATCCTGGATACATTCTCAACTATCATCGAGAGTATCTCTTTGAAAACCCCTAGCCCCTCCCCCTCAGCCTTCTCCACCTCTCAGCACCCTTCACAAAAATATTGGCTATATCTATATTAACAGACGATCTGGGGGAACCCTTGCGGATCTTTGGGGGCTCAACTACTCTTCCTATCGACATGGCCGTGGCTAGGATCGATATGAAGAGGATTATCAAGACCCCCAACAACCCTGTGGAGAGGATCTGTGTGGATGCATAGCTAAGTATCGCTGGGATGATCATGAGGGCCAGCAATATATAGGAGGATCTGAATATGATCATCTCCCTGCCCCCTTCGTAGAAGATAACATGCCTCCCCCCGAGAAGATCGAGGAAGAACTCAAGATTGCCTCTCCCAAACCTAGATGTTAGAACGCTGTTTATAACCACGCTTGAGTCGGAAATGAATATAAGCTCGCCCGACAGGATCTTTGCCCTTATAGCTACTGAGTAGCTGTGGAGGGTGCAGAGGATCTCTACGCCCTCCTCCGGAGAGAAGGCTATCCCCGAGTAGATGTTATAGAGAACACTGTAGATCCTTCCCCCCGCGTTGCATTGCGCAACACCTGTGCTTCTTATAAGCTGTGTGAGAGAGGCGTTAGCGAGCCTGAGGAGTGGGGAGAGAGTCCCCACCTCGTCAAGTGCAACGACTCTGCCGCCGCTCGAGACCCATTTAGCCAGGATCGCTATGTCTATCTGGGAGAGCTCTCTGTCGGGGCTTGCTATAATTAGAACCCAGGATCCCGGGTTATGGTTCTCAAGGGATCTGAGATCCTCTGTGCTCCCAACCCTGTAGCCAAGGCTTCTGAGAATATATTCTAGGCTTGAATAGCCCCCGCCGTCAGCGTTATATATAGAGGGTGGATCGTATGCTTGTAGGGTTGGTATAGCTATGTCCCTCACGCCGATAACCACTATGAGGATCATTGCTATAGATGCTAGCAGGAGTCTAGTCACCATCGCCACCCAGGATCTCCTTGGCCCTCTCCACAACGCGATCCACATCGCTTCTCTTAATATCACCATAAACTATATCTTCATATACATCGGCGAAATCCACAGACGCATAGCCCTTGAGGGCAAGCTCTCTTGGTGTGCACCTGCCACATCCGGAGGATCTTCTGAGCCCTAGATAGATCTTCCTTAGAACAAGCTTGATCCCATCGTAGCTATAGCTCCTATGGCTCTCCACATGCTCCTGATCTCTAGAGATCCCCCTAGAGATCTCAACAGATCTACTCGGGATCCTTGGGATAGATGTTATAGAGAGCATATAGATCACAACTATAGCCACTATGATCAGCATAACGGCTAGTGAAAGCACTAGAGATAGATCCTGGTGGAAAGCCCTCAAAGCCCCGCCTGCAAGATCTGTCCTGCTAGTGTTTACCTCCTGGGTATAGGTGGTGATGTTAAAAGCACCATTGATCACCTGGTAGTCCTGGGGTATGGGCATATATCTCTGGGGTATCGTGGTTGTTGCAGACATGGATATCATCCGAGGAGCCTGGTTCCAATATAATGATTTCTAGCTCCATCAATATATTTTTGGCAGCATTTACCCCAAGATCTAGTTAGATCTTTGTTTCTCAATCCAATCACTCCTCCAGCCATGCCGCGGGATCTATGGTTTGGCTTTCCTAACCCTCTTCCTTCTATACCTCTGATCCTTCTGTGTCTGTGAGGCTGCATATATAAGGGCTATTGTTATGGCTACAGCTATTGCTATGAAGATATGGGGGTTATCCCATGGATATATAGCTATCACTCCATCTGTGATTCTTGCATAGATTATCGATTCTTTGTAGAAAAATAGCTCGTAATCCACAAGATCTATCCTCTGGATCTTGTAGATGCATTTCTCAGAAGCACATACCCCCAGATCTATCGATTCTGTGGATCTATTGTCGTATTTCGCCAAAAGCTTAATCCCTACACCCCTTGCCTGTGAGATCTCTAGCTCTAGATCTGTGATCAGGGTTGCTATTACTAGTGCTGTGTACATTCCCGTCTGTACTATAAGATCCGTTGATCTATATATAACCCCGGCCAAAAGATCTTTTCCCAGATGGTCATCATAAACATATATATTCCAAGGCCCCTGCCCGCTGAGATTCACAATAGTATAGGCTCTGCCGGGCCTGATCTCCTGCCCCGGGGCGAATGTCAAGTTATCTATGCTTGTCCTCACACCCCCCACTAGGAGTTTTATAGATATTGTGGAGCCGTTCACCCCTGGATAGGCCACGTTGAACGTTATCCTCTCCACACTTATATTGAGGCTTCTGTAGAGGCTAGCTGTGTAGCGGGGCTCCTCAACAAAGCCTATAGGGATCTTTATGTTGGCCAGGTAGATCGAGAGGAAAGCTATGAGGAGAAGGAAAATCGCCGCCCCAAGCCTTCTCGAACCCTGCTTCCTAGGATCTCTCCTCATCCCGATCTCTCTTCTACATCCTTCTCCTCAGCCTCGGGTTCACTATCTCGTCCAGAGCCATGCCTATAAGGGCGAAGCCCAGGGCCATGGTTGTGACCCCAAATATAGGCGGCATGATCCACCACCAAGCCCCGCTGGTTATGGCCCCACCATTGTATGCTTCGTGGAGCATCTTGCCCCATGATGGGAAGCCAGGGTCTCCGAAGCCTATCAGCTGTATAGCCACCTCTGTGAATACAGCTGCGGGGACGTCGAGGACTATTGCATATACTGTTAAAGGCGTTAGGTGGGGTATTATGTGCCTCGCTATTATTCTTCTGGTGCTCGCTCCGAGAGCTTGTGCTGCTTCTACATACTGCTCGTTCCTTAAGGCCAGTGTCCATGATCTTGTTAGTCTGGCGAACCCGGGCCATGATAGCAGCACTATTATCGCGAAGATCGCGTAGATGCTTCTGCCAAAAACGATCCCCACGGTGAGTATGAGGGGAAGTGCTGGGAGGAAGTAGACCACATCGGTTAAGAATGTGAGCAATGTATCTGTTCTCCTGCCACCATGGTATCCTGCCATGACGCCTATTAGAAGGCCCATAATCACCACTGCTGCAGCCACCCCGAAGCCGAACATTATAGCTGCTCTAGATCCGTAGACAAACTGTGTCCACACATCAACCCCTAAGTAGCTGGTGCCTAGGAGGCCGAAGGCAAGGCCATAGATCTTAATGTAAATGGGCTCTATAACTATCCTCAGTCCCTGTGTGTCGCACCTCATTATGAAGTCCTGGGGGTTGCAGTAGTAAGACGCATTTATCTTCACACCGATCCTAGTGTTCTCCTCGAGCAACAACTCGCTCACGGGGTTAACGAACTCTGGCAGCTTATACTCTTGTCTGGGGTTGAGCACGTAGAGCGGCATTCTTATGGACTGGTTGGTAATGTTTTTAATATCTTTGGAATAGGGTGTGAAGGCTCCCAGCTTAAAGCCCACTTCATCGTAAAACGCGTAGTAACCCATGGGCACGTTGACCGATACACCCCCCTGCGTGATCGTTTTGTTCCTGCCAAGAAGATCTGGGTTTATTATGAACATCTGCAGGTTGTACCACCCCGTTTTATTATCTATCGTTGATGCTTGGAATGAGTATGTTATAAGCATGGATCTGGCTGGTTTATATGGGTATAGATATAGATCTGTGCTCTCTATACTCACATTGGCAGAGCCGACACCGCTAAAGAGTATTGTGAGCCTTCCACCACTGCCCGTAACATTAACCATTACATTGCCCACCCTATCCTCCCCAACCATTCTCCATGATGAGAACTGGAACTCCATGTTCCTCGGAAGCTTGGGATCAACTATCTGTGCATACCACTCCGGAAGGGCCACGTTATCGGCGACGCCCATAGAGGCTATTGGATCATACTTGGTCATTACAGGCCCCACCACGCCGAGCACAATGTAGAAGAGGACAATCGCCAGCCCCGCAAGCCCCGCTTTGTAGCGGGTAATTGTGGTAAAGATCTCACTCACGCTTCCCGGAGCCCTTAAGCTCAACTACATTCACCTCCTCTCACCGATCCTCACTCTGGGATCTAGGATCGCTATTAATAGATCCGCTATGAATAGGGATATAACCAGGAGCATCGAGCTTATGACAAAGAAGGCTGTGATGACGTTATAGTCGAAGTTCAGGAACGCGTCGAACGAGTAGCGGGCGATGCCGGGCCACGATGCTATGATCTCAAGTATTAATGAGCCCCCAAAGATCCCTGGCAATGTGTATGCAAGCCTTGTCATGATCGGTGGCTTGAGGTTGGGCATTACCTCTCTCCTAAACACTAGGTTTTCTGGGATCCCCTTTGCCCTTGCTGTGTATACATAGTCCCTATCGAGTTCAGATACTATGAGCTGTCTGAAGAAGTAGGACCAGGATCCGAAGAACGCGAGTATGAATGATAGATATATGGGTGAGAGGTACCATAGCCAATACTTAAAGCTCTCCCAGCTGGGTTCCAGGAGTGAGGGTGTCCTGACAGGGAGTGGGAATATTGTTATACCCCAAGTGGCTTTAGGCGCATAGGCTAGGAAGTAGTATATGAGGATGGCTATTAGCCATGAAGGGAGTATGAAGGAGATCATGCTGGATATTACTATGAAGGTATCCATGAACCTACCTCTATATTTAGCAGAGATGATCCCCAAGTAATATCCAACAAATATAGGGGCTATCACCCCGAAGATATATAGCGCGAGGGTGTATGGCAGCCTGATAAGTATCTCCTGGGAAACAGGCCTGTAAGAATACATAGATATCCCGAATTCAAAGATAAATATATTTTTTAGATATATTAGGAACTGGTGGGGGAGGATCGGTAGATCTAGTCCAAACGCCTTAGCCGTATGCTCGATCCAGCCGCCGAACCTAGGATCCTCCTGAGACCTCCTAAGGGCCTGCAGCACGGGATCCTGAAGCTGGTTAGGCTCGAAGGGATTCCCGCCGTAGAGCACTATCGGTACCACTCTGATCAATATAAAGAATAGGGCTACAGAGATCACAAAGACAGCGAACATTGAGAGAGCTCTAGAGACCACATACGAGGCTAAGCCCACAATGCCCACCAGTAATTAATAACATAGCAGGTATAAAAATCATTTGATGTATTAGAGGTAGGTAAAGATAAAAAACAATATATCTTCAGCTCTTAGCTCCTCCTGAGGAGTGTTGCTACAGCCGCCACTATTAACCCCAGCACTGCTAAAGCTATTGCAGCATAGCTGAACCCCAGCTCGGGCTCCCTAGCTGTTAATGGGGCTGGGGCCTCGATCCTTGGCTGCGTCGCTGCAGCTGTTGGAGATCCTGGTGGCGGTGGTGTCGATATAGCTATCGTCACCCCGCCGACAGTGATCTCTATGGGCCTTGCCTCTGGCGCTGGGGCCGGGGCTGGCGCTGGCCCTGGGGCCACGCCTGGGGCCACGGCAACAACCCTGATCTCTTGTTTAGCTACACCAACAGCCTTCCAGATCATGACAGGCATAGACGCCTCGACTGTGAGGACATAGCTACCCTCCCTCAGGGCTGGCAGTGTTGCTTCATACAATCCCCCGCCAACACTTCTCAAGGGTATCTCGAGGCTCACAGGCCCGCTTAGCTTAGCAACAACGGTTATTGCTGGCGATGGCTGGCCGAGAGGATCTAGGGCCCTTATCCTCAGCGTTAGGGGCTCTCCAGCACTGATCTGTGTTGGCAGGTCCTCAATGCTAACCTTAGGCATCCTCTCAGGCGCTCTATAGATATACTCTGGATACCATACTAGCTCTGCATAGGCAATCTCCCTCTTCACAAGAACAAAAGGCCCGCTACCAACCATAGTAGTGAGCCCCGGTATAGATGGGTGTGGCAAGAGGCTGACATCATCGAGCGGGTTCTGAAGCCTTCCATAGATATGCATCGGTAGAGGCCTATACTCTGTAAATACATATATGTCTGCCCATCCTAGCTGGGTGAAGTAGTACTCTATCGTCTTGTCATCAACAACATTTATCCTGACCATAGCATCTATATATGGCCCATAGTCTCTTCTAGTCTTTAGCTCCATTCCGAACTTCTTTATAGTGAACTCGATGTCCCTAGCAGTGATCGGGACGCCGTCGTGCCATGTTATCCCGTCTCTCAGCTTGATGGTTAGTTTGGTGAGGGTTTTCTCACCCTCAACAACCTTTTCGAGCTTGTAGCTCTCGAAGAGAACAGGGATCCTTGGCTCGGCATATATATCATCAGGCCTTACTACATATCCAAATGTATATGCCCTGAATATCGCGTCAGCCTCAGTAGCCCATAGATATACAGTCGGGTTTAGCGTAGTGATATCCACTGTGAAGTAGTATCTGAGAGTCCCTCCGAAGGGTCTGTCCTTGAACTTAACAGTGTTCCACCAGAAGTAGCTGAAGCCAACAGGATCCTTGAGCGGCGGGGCATAGGCTAGAAGCAACGAGTCTCTGTCAATAGCACCGTTAAAAGCAGATATACCTACTCCCGTGTAGACAGGGATCCATGGTATTATGTCTACTAATAGCTCCTGGGCCTTCCAAGCCCACTCCATGGCCTCTTCAACGGTCTCTGCGTAGTAGAACTTATCGAGGATCTCGTCTAGGGTTGCGTTGCTAACCTTCCACTCATTCCAGCCTCCAGGCCTTATCTCTCTGCTATGCCAGAAGTAGTACATATAGAGCGGGAATCTCCCAAAGAGCCACCCTATAACCCATGCCTGTGCTGTTCCAGCCGCGGTTCTTGCGTCGAGCTCCCTGCTGCTAACAGGGGTGACCTTAACCCTTACCCCCACGCTCTCTAGCTGTGACTTCCAGTACAATGCCTCCCACCAGTATGTCGGGGATGTTGCCTCTGGCAGCGAGAGTATCTCTATCTCCACAGGCTTCATACCCTCTCTGGGGTCGCAGAAGAACCTAGGGTCATCGGGGCATGGATCGAATATGCTATCTAGCAACTGCTTAGCCCTCTCTGGGTTATATGGATAGAGCTTCTCGAAATCCGCGTCCGGGTTTACCCACTTGCCGTATGTTGGCGGGACTATGAAGTGGTTCTTAACAGCTATGCCTTGTAATGGCGACATGGATATTATCTCATCCCTGTTTGTGAGCATTGCTATGGCCTTCCTAACCTCAGGGTACTTGACAGGCCATAGCTGTACATTGAAATGCAGTGATCCCAGCGCGTTGATGCCCACCGTGAATATTATGTGGGCATCCGGCCTCTCTGTCCTAACCCTCTCGAGATCCCTCGGCAAGACGCCGACGAGGTCAAACTCGTTGGCCAGGAACGCTAGGAGCCTGATGCTGTAGTCCCTCTGCACTGGCATTGTGATCCTATCTATGTAAGGACCTATCCTGGGGTCTCTCTCAGCAGCCTGCGCTTCTACATGCACTGCTAAGGGTCCGGCAAGGCTTGTCAGGAGGACTGCTATTACTAAAGCTATTGTTGCTCTAATGAGGATCTCTTTCTTTAACATGGCCACCTCCATAGATAGTTATCTGCTTTGCGGCTAATAAGCTAATCTGTATAGATAGGAAAAACATATATAAAGATTAAAAACATCTTTGGAGCTATTTTCTTCTCACAAAGCCTACTATCGCAAAGCCTATCAGCATGGCCACAGCAACCGCTACGAGGGCCAGCTGTACTATTGATAGAGCTGAGCTCAGGGAATCCAGTCTGGAGTTTATAGACGAGCCCATGTCCCTTATCTGGGTGCTGATCGTTTGCGACAGGCTCCCTATCTTGTTGTTAGTATCCACAATGCTTCTATCCAGGGTTGCTAGGTAAGAGTTGATCGCGCTGCTGTAGTTGCCGAGAACATCTGCGAGACCCCTTATCGAGGCCTCGTTGGTTTTTATAGCCTCTGCAGCTGACGCTACAGATCTCTCTAGGGCGGAGATCCTGTCCATGGCCGCGGATACGTTACCCTCGATCCTCAGGAGCCTTGCGTTAAGCGCAAGCCTCGAGGCATCCTGCCCGGCTACAAAGACTGCTATGGCTTGTGAGACGAGCCCAATGCTATCCCTGGCAACAGACTCATAGATCCTGAGGGCTGTCTCAACATCCCCAGCATCGAACAAAGCTATATCGGCCCTATCGAAAGAAGCTGAGATGCTCTCGAGCATCGATCTAAGCTCCGGCATCGCGGCGCCTCCAGCAGCCTCCAGGACAGATAGCACTGCCCTGGCATTCTCAAGCCTTATCTGGGCCTCCATCCTAGCCCTATCCACCACAGTATGATCCAGGATCGTTATTGGGTATCTATAGGTGAAGAAGGTAGCGTTAGCCCCCCTAGGCACAAGCGTTATTGATACAATAAGCTCGCCCCTACCGGCGACAACTCCAAAGGGTATGGAAACCCTGGCCACAAGCAGATCTCTTATCTCATAGGTCACGTTATCAACGGTCTTAGTCACAGGAACCACAGGAGCGACCCACGCCATGGGAGTTATAGAGATTATCCCTGCCGATAAGTTGATAGAGCCGCTCAGAGAGACTAGAGCAGTGCCTGGAGGAGTGTAGATATATGCCGTAACCTCGATCCACTGGTAGCCTCTATATACAGCCGTTCTGCTGAGATCCACAGCAACTACCGTTGGTGTTGCCACAGCCTGGGATTCAACCCTCCCAGGGATAATGAGCAGCGAAAAAGCTATCAGCAGGGCCAGAGCGATTCCTCCCAACCCTCTATGCACCATGAAACACCACCCAGAGATATTAAACAAAAAGTACTTATATATTTACTATATATTGTAGCATTGATTATCACTGATGTTAAAAGATCTTGGGAATAGGGTGATCCGAGGCCTGGGATCAATAGGGCTAGCAGATCTATGGCGGCGGGAAGTTATCCAAATATTCCCAAATACTATGCCCCGTGCTTTGAGAGCTGGGCTAGAAGGATTCTGAGGAGCATTATTCCTCCCGAGAGGCCTAGTATGAACGACACAGCTGATAGCCATATATATCTATAGGCTAGGTACTCTAGATCGCCGCTGAGATCCAGGGCGCAGCCGGGGTTCTTCGGGATCGTGATCACCGCCGCTGTATCGTTCACAGGCAGCTTAGCTGGCTTCGATGGTTCTAGGTATATCTCTCTAGCCTCCCTCATATAGTAGATCCCGATCCTCGCTCTCTCGCTGCACGAGAGGTTAGCATAGATCTCTATGTTGAGGATAGCTTTTAAGGATCCCTCGATCCCCAGGATCTTCTCCAGAAGATCTGCTGTCTCGGAGTCCATCGAGATCCTCCTATCAACATAGATCTTAACCCTAGCTGGTGTATAGGAGATCGGGATAAGGACTATCGATAAGATCAAGAGGGCTATGGCGGCGAGGAGAACCCTTCTCAAAACCAACACCAGTCTCTATCAGGTTTCCATAAATATATCCCAGATCACCAGGACTGCCCATCGTTCTGGGAAGGGGTTAGGAGCAGTTTTCTCAAAGCCTGGTCTGGTTTCTTAGAGATCCTCCCAGATCTTATCATATCGGCTACCTTCTTTCTAAGACACCTGGAATCCATATACACTCCCCCCCTCTCCAGCTCCTCTCTAAGGGAGTCGAAGCTCAGAGCACCCTTGGCTCTAAGCGCTCTCAAGATCCTCTCCTCTAGATCTATGTAGATCTTGTAGTACTCCTGGCACCTGGATAGGCTCACTCCTCATCCTCCCCAGAGTCTCTGAAGAGCTCGAGGTAATCCTCGGGCGGGGGCTCTGTCTCGAAAAGCTCTTTTCTCCTAGCCTCCAAGAGACTCTCAGGCCTCCCCAGGATCTCTGCATATGTCTTAACCTCAACCCCCTTTCTCCTAGCAAGGCCCAGGATCTCTGAGATCCTCTCCCTCCACCCAAGGATCCTGAGGGCGTGGTGTGTTATAACAAGAACCCCTAGATAGCCTCCATCAATGATCTTCTCGAGGCCCTTTATCCCAGAGGCTATGTCCTCCTCCGAGAAGACATGGGTTAGATAGAGCGGAGGGCCCCCCACCACAAGGATATCGGGCTTAACAGAGTTGGCATGATCAACAGCCCCTCTATACATAGGGCCCTGGACATCGGGCATGAATAGGAGCCTGAGATCATCATCATCTATAGCTATAGAAACAACCCTCCCAGTCTTAGCACCTTCGGGGCCGTGTGGGAGAGATCCTGAGAACACAAGCCTCGTGGATCCTATCTCAAGGTTCTTTCCATCAGCATATATGATCTCCCTGGCGATCTCCTTTATAGCCCTGATCAGCCCGTAGTATCTCTTCTTCTGGCTGTAATTAAGATCCCTGGGGTCTTTTAACAGAACCACCTTATCCTTATAAACATTAATATAGGTATCTCCCCTGGTGCCCATATATATGCTCCCATAAGGAACGGTGAAGTGATCCCTGTGATAGTGGCTTATAAAAACATGGGTTGAGAGAGATAGGTAGCGATCGAGAACCCCTCTCAGCTCAGACACCCTCGAGATCTCTCTGGGATGGGGTGGGAGCCCGAATCTCCTTGGGGCCAGGCTTATCCCGGGATCGAGAAGGATCCTCAGATCATCTGTCTCGACATACATAGCAACAGATCTCACACCAAGACTCTCCTCAGCTATTGGGACAATCCTCAAGGATCCTCAAGTGATGGTGGCTTTGGGAAAATATATTTAGAAGGATACACAACCGCTTATCCCTTGAGATCGCTCCCACATCGCCCACAGAGATCTCTTGATCTCTATGGGATCATGGGTAGCTGTCAATCCCAGCGGAACGGTGCTCCCCTCCAGGTTTGAAGTGCATGGACTTGGAACGGTGCTTCAATAGCCCGCGTGTTCTGGCTATTATGCTTGGGTTTAAATACTCTGGCATCAGCCTATCTAATAGCCCTGAAAAGCCTAACGTAACTGCCCCGGATCCTTTTGAAGATCGCTAAATATATATAGCCCAACCACACTGATCCGGGGGTGCTTTTGGGAGAGAGTAGTCAGACAAGCATTCCTCCCAAGGGGAGAAAGATCCACGGCCTGCTTCTCATGAGCCTCGGACTCGCGCTACTCATAATACCCTCTATAATAGCGCTAATATCTTTCTTCACATTCGAGCCACCCATACCGAGATCCGGGGGAACCCTTAACGAGGCTCTTGTTGATGCAAGCTTTAACCTCATATCCCTAGCATCCAGGCTGGCGTTTCTAGGGATAGTTGTGTGGGTAGGATCTATAGTTCTTAGAAATGCTGTGGAGCTCTTGAGGGGCGGCTGATGAGAGGTTTTCTAAACATAGTCTTCCTCCTCCTCATGGCAGGAGTGGCCCTCATAGCCCTCTCACCTCTAATCGTGCTTGCCTTTGAGATCTCCCAGGATCCATATGTAATTGGCCTCGAATGCGGTGTCATCGGTGACAAGGTGATCGCCAGAGCGTGGTACAGGGGATCTCTAAGGATAAGCGACGCTGTTCTATCGGCAAGCTTGGGGAACACAACAATAGGATCCTCTGCTGCCCAGATGATCTCTAGGGATAGGAACATAACCCTCGAAGCAACGATCCCAGAGGGACTTGGGGGTAAGAGCGATCTCGTGATAAGCCTCTCAATCACCCTCGAGGATCTCTACAAGGCAGGCCTGATCCTCAGGGGGTGTGGGTGATGAAGAGATCCGAGAGGAGGTCACGGGGGTTTGGAGAGATAGCCTCTGGCGTGGTCATAGGGTTCGTGTATTACGTTATATACGTGATCCTATTGCCACAGCTCCACAGACTCCTCGGAGCACGAGGGATCTCTGAGCACCCTATAGTCGACATAACCCTAGCTGGGTTCTTCCTAGTAATAGGAGCCATAGCAAGCATCACGAGAGGCACGATATATAGCTTCGTCCTAAGCGCCCTCCTAAAAGTCCTGGGACTCCTATCATACCTCCTCATAGTGGCCAACAAGCCCCTCTCGATAACAAGCACAGCCCCTGGCTATAGCCTCACCATATACCTAGGCCCAGAGCCAGTGATCTTCGTAACATCGATCTGGACCCTGGCAACAATACTAATAGATATCCTGGCAATAATAGAGAGACTAAGACCAGGTGTTCCAGGAGCCGTTGCATATATCGAAGAAGCCCTAGGCTAGCAAGCCTCCTCACCTTTCTAAAGGTGGTGCTTGAGGATATCGTTACAGAGGATCCTGTTTGAGAAACCCACCAATATAGCTATGGATGCATCATTAAATGATCAATGTTAGTTAAAAAAATGTTGGTTTAAAAAGGAAATGACAGTGCTACCAGAACGGCACCTGCGATGCGAGCTTATAGAAGCTGTAGAAGAATAGTGCCAGCAGGACTACTACGAGGAAAATGATCACTATCACTAGGGAGCCTGCCTTCGAGGGTTTAAGGTCTTCCCTGACCTGTATAGCTTCTATGAGGCCTGAGACAAGCTCCGCCGGGATCGTTGTTCTTCTTCCCTTCAGCACCGTGAGAAGCATGAGAGCAACCCAGAGCACTCCTGAGGCTATCGCTATAGTAACTCCGATCGCAAGGGCTGTGGCAGGGCCTACCCACTCGGGCCTCATAATATCAGGCAACACCAAAGTTCTCCTAGGCGCTCCCAACCACCCTAACACCGCCATCGATAGCGCTAGTATCAATATGCCTATGAACATCAGGTAGATCTGGATGGTTGCTAGCCTAATGCTAACAAGCCTCCTGAGAGTGAGGAGGGGGACGATGTAGTAGGATAGTGTCATAAATGCTAGTGTTGTGCCACCTACTACTACGAAATGGAAGTGCGCCGGAACCCACATTGTGTTATGGAACAGCAGGTTTGTTTGAAGCGTAGTCTGTGGCTGAGCCACGACCCCGCCCATGCCGAAGAGCAGCATCGAGAGTAAGAGGCCAGCAACCCCTGGGTTTCTCCACGGGATCTTCGCTAGCCATCCGAAGAGCCCTGTGTGGCCAGCTGCTCTTAGCGTTGCCTCAACACCTCCTAGGAGTGCTAGGGCGTGGAGCATTGATGGAACCGAGAGGAAGTGCGAGCCTACGCTGCCGCTCGCCTGTTTTAGATAGATCGAGAAACCCGGATCCACTAGTATGTGATGCCCTATCCCAGGGACAACGAATAGCGTGTAGAGGGCAAAGGCTATCCTAGCATATCTCTCGTTAACAAACCTAGCAGCAACATATCCAGTTGCTAGGGCGAGCAGCGCGTACCACACAGCAACCATCGCGGTGACATTAACGTACTGAGCATTGTGACCTAAACCCCAGAAGAACCATCTATAGAACATAACATCGATGCTCTCTATAAATCCGAGCCTCCATGCAAGCGTGGTTATTAACACTATAGCTCCGTGGAAAACAACCGTGAGGGCTATTATCGCGGCTATAGCCGCGCCCCAGGTTACGAGGGGCAGGTGGCCCTTATAGCTACCCTCAATCCTCGCTCTATAGAGGGTTAGGAAGAAAAGTATAAGTGCTACACCAGCTCCTACAGCGAACAATATATAGCCAACATAGAATAGAGGATGGGCAGCCATGGGTACATAGGCTGTGAACAGAACGCTAGCATTTCCAGTAAACACTGTTGTGTTGACCGTGAGCCAGCCCACAAGCATTAGTGCGAAGGCTAGCCAACCGATCTTAGAGCTATAGATCTGTGCGTTGAGAAGCACTGTTGATACGAAGTATATTAGCGCGACCTCGAACCATATGATCCAGAAGATGAGCATGTTGAACCCATGGGCCGTGAGCCACATATAATATAGATCAGGATCTCTCAGGAGGAACGTGGAGGCCCTCGAGTAACCAACAAAAATCGCCGCTATACCCCCAATTATTATCGATAGAAGAGCCATGGTAAAGTTAGCTATGATCAGCCTCTGGGTTGGTAGATGAACCTTCAACCCCGTTACGGGGCATGTTCTGAATAACCCAGCAACCACCATAGGATCACCCCACAACTATGATCTTTCCAATCATGTCTTGATGACCCACACCACAGAACTCGCTGCAGCGTATCTCATACTCACCTGGCTTATCGAACCTAACGTTGATCATGTAGGCCATGCCGGGCATAACCATTATGTTATACACCGTTCCCTCAGGCCCGATTATTGAGAGCGCGTGGAGAACATCTGGGCTCGAGACCCAGATCCTATAGGTAACCCCTGCCTTCAGCATTAGCTCCGATGGGATCCATGTGAACCTCGCTCCAGCTAGGTAGATCTCTGTACCCTCGGGCACAACCTTACCGCTGTAGGTTCTAGAGAACTCCATAGCTTTGGAGAGAAAATCCCTGAGATCAACCTCCATAGATGTTATGGGAACCTGGTGGTATTTGTCGATGAAGTGCCAAGCAATTGTCGTGACACCCATGACTATGCCGACTATGAAGGCTAAAGCCAGCCAGATCTTCTCCTCCTTAGCGAGCGATTTATACCACTCCTCGATAGATCGTGGGAAGATCGTCATTGAACCCACCTACTTGGGGGTTATACCCGGGGGTACGTGCATGGAACCACCCTCGATCATAGCCCAAGCACCATATGCCAGGGCTATGGCAAAGGCTAGTAGAGCCCAAAGCCACAGATTATCGAGCAGATATGCGGTCAAAGGGACTCTTGCTGCCTTGCTCTCAGAATGCTCGGCACCTCTCTTAATGAACACCATAGATACCCCCTAAACCCTTTCATGGGCATCTTATATAGATCTAACCTAAATTTTTAGGTATCTAGTTATAGCTAACAATTATAAGTATATATAAAATGATATAGAATAATATACAGCTGAATATTTATTGGCATAATAACTTGGCCAGGCTTGGTGTATTACCTCTGTTGATTAGATCCCATTAATATCATCCGCTTTATCGGTAATACTGCCTCGCGTGACTTATCCCTATGAACATGAAAACACTGCCAAAGAATGTTTCTTAACATTAGCTCTTGATGTATTACTGTCAATATATATTCCTCGATCTATATACATTATTCTGGATATGATCTTGGGCTGGGGGGCTTGATACCTGGCATTCTCAATAAGATCTCGAGGGATCTTGTGGGGGTTAGAGATCTTCTTAGAGAGCATCCTCCCCTCGAGATCCTTGAGATGATCCAGAACCTCTGGTCTAGATACACCCCCAGCCCTTCTGTGGACTGTGTCTCTGGGATCGATAGTGGGTATAACTATCTCGAGATGAGGGGCTATATTTTATACATAGCTGATGCTGCCTATATAAATAGCTGTGGGGGTTTGGATGGCGATGCTAGGGTTGGTATTATAGATTCCGAGAGGGATCCTGAGGGGTATCTATCATATATCTCTATAGATCTTGAGGTAGGCATGGCTGAGAAGGCGATCAGAGAGACCAGCTATGTGACCATAGATGGATCCTTGATCTCTAAGGTAGGATTTCTAATTAGAAGAGCCCCCCACGCTGTTGAGGAGCGTGAGAGGGATAGGGTTATGAGCACCTTGAGAAGGCTTGTCAAGGTTTCTTTTAAAGATGACTCGAGGGTTATCTATGTTTCTAAGAACAGCGTCTCCAAAGACCTCGTCAGTATCTTTTTCCCGGGAAGCTATAGGGCCTTGAGAACAGATCTATATTATCTCGATAGATACACCATAGAGCCTGGGTACTCGAGACCAGTGATCCTGGGGGGTGGGGAGGCTCATGGGGTTTCCAGCTTGTTAGAGAGCATCTCCAAGATCTATGGATCTGATCTCTATGTTGCTATCAGCTATGTTAGGCTCAAGACAGGAGGCCCTGTAATGAGGCTCGAGCTACCACTAAGGGATCCTGGCGATGCTGGGGAGATCCTTGTGAGGGTTATCAACGCTATGTCTGGCAACACAGACAGCTACCCCCTAGTTCTTAGGGAGGCCGATAGGCTTGCAAGGATCTCTTCAAGGGATATGGAGAGGATCAAGAGAATCCTGGGTCTGGGCTATGAGGAGCAGGCTTGGGAGGCTGCCAAGTCTCTATGAGGGCTAGGGATGAGGACATAGTTGGATATATAGTTGGTGAGAGCAAGCCCTATAGCGCCAGCATAGTTTCTTCGAGGCCCCTAATGCTTGGCGAGTATGTCGAGATAAGGTACAACGGGATCCACGTGATCGGCCTTGTCCAGGCCTCTATCTCGGGATCATATGTTATTGATGAAACACTCTCGCCCGAGGATCTAAGGAGGGTTATAAATATCCACAGAGGGGATGAAACAACGATCTATTATAAGGGCTATATAAAGATACTGGGAGACCCAGAGGATCTAAGAATACCCCCCATACCACCGCCCCCAGGGGTTGAGGTGAGGAGAGCCTCTAGAAAAACACTCTCAAAGATCTTCTCCCCAGAGGGGCCCCAGTGGGCCAGGATCGGGACCCTCTTGAGAAACCCCGACGTAGAGGTGAGGGTGGATCTGAATAAGATTGTTCAGAGACACCTCGCAGTACTAGCCATGACGGGGATGGGTAAGAGCAACCTCATAAGCCTCCTCGCCAGGGAGATTCTAAAGAGGGGTGGAACATGCTTTATATTCGACTACCACGGCGAATACACAGGCCTCTCCTTCCAAGGGCTTCCGCGGCCCAACATAGTTAGAGCTAGGATCAATCCCAGGTATCTCAGCTGGCAGGAGCTGGCAAGGATCATTGGTGTTAGGTACGGTGCCAAGAACCAGGAGAACCTTATTAAGAAGTGCAAAGAAGATATAGATTACTCAGGGGATGGCCAGAGATCCTATCTAGAGCTTATGATCAGCTGTGTCAAGAGAGAGGGACAGCTATCGAGAAGGGCTGAGATTGCCAAAGCCTCGGAGGCCGTTATAGAGGCTATCGAGGCTAATAGAAGCTTCCTCCACAGAATCATAGATGATGAGGCGAGGGACATAGCTGACCAGAGCGCTATAGGCACAATAAACGTTATAGACCTAACAGGCCTAGCGTCTTCAAGCCATGCAGACGCTGTAGTATCACACTGGCTGGGAAGAATACTGGAGGAGAGAAAGAGCTCGGTGTGGGGAAGGGGGGGTGCATCTAAAATACCCCACCCGGTGGCCGTTGTCCTCGAAGAGGCCCACATATACCTATCAACCGATAAGGAGACTCTGACAAAGCAGAGGGCGGAGCACATAGCTAGAGAGGGTAGGAAATTCGGCGTAGGATTAGTGGTTGTCTCCCAGAGACCCAGGGGCCTCGACCCGGATGTGCTTAGCCAGATGGGATCTATGGCTGTGATGAGAATAGTCCAGCCAGAGGATCAGGCCCACATAGCGAGAGCCTCGGAGACACTAACGCAAGAGATCCTGGAGCAGCTCCCAGGCCTAAACATGGGGGAAGCGATCCTCCTGGGACACTGGGTCAGGATGCCAGCAGTGGTTAAAGTGGATCACGTGGTGGAGAAAACCTCGGGAGTAGATATAGATGCTGTGAACGAGTGGATCTCCTCGAAGGCTCGGAGAGAGTGAATCTAGATCCAGAGGGGAAACGCTTATAAGCACCAAGGGGTTATATATTATCGGCCCGATCCGGCCATAGCGGCCGGGAAACACCCGGACTCATATCGAACCCGGAAGTTAAGCCGGCCGCGTTAGGCGTGCTGTGGGGTCCGCGAGGACCTGCAGCGCGTCTAAGCTGGATCGGGCCTCTGTTTTGTAGAGCCTTCCCTAAAGATCTCTGCTAACTGGTCGAGGCTCTCTATAGAGGGTTCCCATTTATAGCCATATCTATCCAGATGGATCGATCTGATCCCTAGGGATCTCGAGGTCTCAAGATCGTATTGAGGATATGAAGAAACATGGATCGCCTCTCCATAGCTGAGCCCGAGGATCTTGTATGCCTTCTCAAACGCCTCCCTGCTTGGTTTATAGACCCCCATATCCTCGGCCGTAACAACCCTGTCGATAAGATCTTCAAGCCCTGCCAGGGTTATTCTTATGAGCCTTCTCTCGGTATTGGATATTATAGCCACCATTGCCCCGGCTCTCTTTAGGGCTAGCAGACCTGTTATCGTGTCGGGGAATGGGGGTGATTTTGCGAAGGAGAGGGCTATTGCTTCTCCATAGTATTCTCTCCACGGCTTCGATGCTTTCTCCAGGGTTTTTCTCAGGCAGCTGGACAGGATCTCTGAGTACGGTTTATAGTGCCTCAAGCTGCTCACAGTCTCTAGATCGCATTGGAAGAAGTGCTCAACATATCCCCGCCCTGCTAGATAGCCAATCATAGACCCTATGGTGCTTCTCCAATCAACAAGGGTTCCATAGAGATCAAATGTAACGGCTCTGATCAAAAGCCACACCAGATCTCAGATCACGCCAGGTCTTAAAAGAGAGGGCGCCGCAGCTACAGCACAGCCTCCCCCCGCCTTAAAGATCAGTTTTTAATTGTAAATGGGCTTTCTAGCCCTCATTAACAGTGATCCTTAGCTTTTTGAGAGATCCGCAGAGGATCCACACCCCTAGATCCCCTTCCG
>FWWM01006425.1_pt1 | contig 24642 bp, 27 predicted proteins | sample 2228351 | NCBI WGS metagenome assembly FWWM01 (sample SAMEA103939774, study PRJEB20133) | metagenome
ATATGCTTATGCTATTGGATATAGCTATTATAGGAGGGGTGAACTTGAGGTCTAATTTCTCACCCGGCGTAAAGTGAATATTATTAAAAAGCTAACAAAATAAAGATAGCTGTTCTCTTTAAAGATGCTAAGGATCACCCTAAGGGAATGTGTATATCTGATGATCTTAAGAAGCCTAAGGATAAGCAAAAACCTAAAAACCCTAAGAGGCCTGAGGATGGGAAGTATGGCCAAAAGGTCAATTATGGATGTGGGCCTTAGCATCCATTTTAACTTCTTTGATAAAGCATGCAAAAAAGCATATAAGTAGTTCCTTTTGTGTTCAAGATAGTGCTTAAAGTCATCAATAAAATCTGAAGCAACCCAAAGCCTTAGTAAATATTCTATAGTAAAGAAGTAGATAGTGAAATTTTCGTAGTGTTCCAAAAACTTATGAAGGTCTGGAGGCATTTTTTCTGCCTCAGGAGTGATTAGAATAAAAATGGTTATAGATGAAGTGATTACTAAAAATAATCCTATGGTAGTGTATATAGTATGCATGTAAAACCTTTCGTTTTCCAGTATGTTATGTATGTAAATTTTCAATAGCTTTAAATAAGAATAACTTCTACGCCTCATAAGAAATATTTTATATTTACAATATCAACATTCCATCCCCATAGCTATAAAACCTATATCTCTCTTTTACCGCCTCTTGGTAAGCTCTCAAAATAAACTCCCTTCCTCCAAAGGCGCAGACCAGAAAAAGAAGAGAGGACCTTGGAAGGTGAAAGTTGGTGATGAGGGCATCCACCACCTTAAAAGAATAGCCTGGGTATATATAAAGCTCTGTCCAGCCTTCAAAGGGTTCAAAGCCGGCAGTCTCCAATGCCCTTACCACCGTGGTGCCTACGGCTATCACCCTTTTGCCCCTTTTCTTTGTTTCCTTTATAAGCTCAATTGTCTCTTTTGGCACACTTACATACTCCGGGTCTACCCTGTGAAGCTCCACCTCATCCACCTTTACCGGTTTGAAGGTTCCATAGGAGACATGTAGGGTTATAAAAGCTTTTTTAATCCCATACTCTTCCAGCCTTTTTAAAAGCTCTTTTGAAAAGTGGAGGCTTGCGGTGGGCGCAGCCACAGAGCCTTCTATCTGTGCAAAGACCGTTTGATAATAGACCCTGTCTATGGGTTCCTCCTCACGCTTTAGGTAAGGCGGTATGGGTATTTTGCCATACTTGTCAAGGGCCTTGAGTGGGTCTTCTGACAGGAGCTTTACCTTAAACTTGCCACCCTCCACATGCTCCAACACCTCCACTATCAGACCCTCACCAACATATATCTGCAATCCCTCCTTTATATTCTTCCCACCTATCAAGGCATACCACTCTTCTTTTGTGATAAAGTCTGTAAGGAGCACCTCCACCTTTCCACCGGTGGGCTTCTTTCCGTATAGCCTTGCGGGCAAAACCTTTGAGTTGTTAAAGACCAAAAGGTCCCCTTCTTCTAAATAGAGTGGTAGGTTCCAAAATATGTCATGCTTTATGCTTTGGTTCTTTCTGTTTAGGACCATAAGCCTTGCATTGTGCCTTGGTGTAATTGGATACTTGGCTATTAGTTCTTCTGGCAGGTGGTAGTCAAAGTCTTCTACTTTCATGCCCTTGCAAGCATCTTTAACACCACAGGAGCCATAAGGGTGGTAATGGCCACCACAAAGATGACCACTGCATAAAGGGTATCATCGTAAAGGCCTATCTGTCTTCCAAACTCTGCAAATATAAGGCCTACCTCCCCCCTTGGTAGCATGGAAAAGCCAATAAGTAGTTTTTCCTTCATAGAGCCTCTTACAAAGAAGCCAGAAATGACTTTCCCCACAACGGCTATGAGCAGTATAAGCAGGGAAAGCATCCAGAATTTTTGTGAAGTAAAATCAATGGCTTTTAGGTTTAGTTGCAGTCCTACATAGACAAAGAATATGGGTGTTAGGACCCACACAAGGGGTGTGATGGTATGTTCTATCTTGTGAGCCATACTTTCGTCCGTCTTTAAAAACATGGCAAAGGGTAGGGCAAAGCGCCTTGAGAGGGCAAGGCCTGCCGTAAAGGCTCCCAGTATCTCTGGAGAACCTACCTCGTGGGCAAGGAAGGCAAAGAGGAATACAATGGCTATAACGGTGGGAGGGATAAAGTCTTCCGTTTTTAGCTTTTGGGAAAGTATTTTTATAACCCTTGCCAATATCTGGGCCAAGATGGGAGAGAGGATAAAGAAGGTTGTTATGTATAGCACAAGCATTGTTAAGGCATCAAAATGAACTACTCCCTCCTTTGAAAACTCATAAAGCCCTGCCAAGACTATAACTCCGAATATATCGTCAAGCACGGCGGCGCCCAAAACTATCTGGGCAAACCTTTCCTTCATCTTTCCAAGGTCGTCAAGCACCCTTACCGTTATGCCTATGCTTGTGGCCGTTAGCGTTCCACCCAAAAAGAGGGAGGTAGTCAAAGAAAAGCCCAAAAGGTAGTAGCTTGCCAAGGTTCCAAGGAGCATGGGTGTAAAGGCGCCCACAAAGGCAACCACAAAGGCCGAAAGGCCCACCTTTTTAAGCTGGTTTATGTCCGCCTCCAGGCCTATGTGAAAGAGCAAAAGGATGACCCCTATCTCTGCCAAGAGCCTTAAAACCTCGTTGGGCTCTATTATTCCCAAGGCGCTCTTACCAAGTATGACACCTACCAGTATCTCACCAAGCACCGGCGGAAGGCCAAACCTTCCAAAGGTATCGCCTATGATGCGGGCAAGGAAGAGTATTATGGCAAGATACAAAAAGATGCTATGTAATTCCATGCCTTAAATATTATAACCCGTTGAACCAAAGCCCCCATCAGACCTTTCTGTGGAGCTTAGCTCCTCCACCTCTTGGAGCTCCACCTTAACCACTGGGCATATAACCATCTGGGCTATCCTGTCCCCCCTTTTTATCACAAAGTCTTCACTACCAAGGTTTATAACGATTACCTTTATCTCTCCCCTGTAGTCTGCGTCTATGGTGCCTGGGGTGTTTAAAAGGGTTATGCCATGCCTGATAGCAAGGCCGCTCCTTGGCCTTATCTGTGCCTCATAGCCCGGTGGTATTTCTATGGCTACGCCCGTAGGAATTAGTGCCCTTTCCATGGGCTTTAAAATAACAGGCTCTTCCACCGCCGCCAAAAGGTCCATACCAGAAGCATGTTCCGTAGCATAAAAAGGTAAAGGTAAACCTTCCGAATGTGGTAGTCTTTTGACTTTTATCCTCATAGCTTTCTCCAAGCCGGCGGTGGGACTTGAACCCACGACCTAGGCATTACGAGTGCCTCGCTCTGCCGCTGAGCTACGCCGGCTCGTTTATGCCTATATTAGTTAACTTAGGTCTTCCTTGTTCATCCACCTCAAGCACCTTTACCAACAGCTCATCGCCCACGCTAAACTTCGCCCTTACATCCTTAACATACCCCTCCATCTTGCTCACATGCAAAAGCCCCACCTTACCCGGCAAGATTTCCACAAAGACGCCGTAGGGTTCCACCCTTGTTATCTTACCCTTATATACTTTGCCAACCTCTACCTCTGCTATAAGATTCTGTATTATCTTCTTCACCTCTTCTATGGCTTCTTTTGAATTGGAGGTGAGGGATACCCTTCCACCCTCATGGACCCAAACGGATACACCCATCTTATCCCTAAACTCTTTTACATTCCTTCCACCGGGACCTATTACCACCAAGGCCTTATCCTCTGGTATGGTTATTATCTCAATCTTGGGCGCATAAGGGGATACTTCTTTCCTTGGCTCTGGTAGGGCCTCATACATCTTCTCAAGTATGTATAGCCTTCCTTCCCTTGCCTGGTATAGGGCTTCCTTCATTATCTCCTTTTTAAGGCCCTTTATCTTTATATCCATCTGAACGCTCGTTATTCCATCCCTTGTGCCAGCCACCTTAAAGTCCATATCGCCAAGCTGGTCCTCATCTCCCAGAATGTCCGATAGTATGGCGTATTTTCCACCCTCCATAATAAGGCCCATGGCTATGCCTGCCACATGCTTTTTGAGCGGCACTCCCGCATCAAAGAGGGCAAGGGAGCCTGCGCATACGGTAGCCATGGAAGTGGAACCGTTGGATTCAAGTATGTTGGAAACAACTCTTATTATGTAAGGGAACTCCGTTTCCGGTGGTATGAGAGGTTCTATAGCCCTTTCTGCCAAAGCTCCATGACCTATTTCTCTCCTCCTTGGTGGTCCCCAAGGCTTGGCCTCACCGGTGGAGAAGGGTGGGAAGTTGTAGTGTAGCATGAACCTTTTGAAGGTTTCACCCTCGTATATGCTTTCTACAAGCTGGGCTTCCTCTGGAGAGCCAAGGGTGGCTGTGGCAAAGGCCTGCGTTTGTCCCCTTGTAAATATGGCGCTACCGTGTGGCCTTTCAAAGGGATGAACCTCTATACTTATAGGCCTTATATCCTTTGGACCCCTTCCGTCAATACGAACACCCTCCTCCAAAACCCTCTTTCTCATAAGCTTGCTTATAAGCTTTTTGTAGTTATAGCCTACTTTAAAGTGCCACTCTTCTGGGATTTGGTTTACCTCTATGAACTCTTTGAGTATGTTTGATTGGAAGGTCTTTCTTTCTCTTTTGTCGGAGATGTTAAAGGATTGCAATATCTTATCCGTGCAAAACTCTTCAAGGGCCTTTTGGAGCTCCTCTGGCAGGTCCATACCCTCAAAGCTTACCTTTGGAACTCCAACCTTTTCCCTTAAGGCTTCTTGGGCCTTTAAAAGGTCCTGTATGGCCTCAAGGCCAAAATATAGAGCTTCTGCAAGGGTGTCCTCATCCACCTCCTTTGCGCCACCCTCCACCATCACTATGGCATCCTTGCTTCCGGCCATAACTATATCAAGGTCCGCCCTCTGTCTTTCTTCGTAGGTGGGGTTTGCCACAAACCTGCCGTCTATCCTACATACTCTTACGCCCGCTATGGGACCATCAAAGGGTATCCTTGATATATGCAAGGCTGCAGAAGCACCAGTTATGGCAAGCACATCGGGGTCATACTTGTCATCGGCCGAAAGGGTGAGGGCCGTTATTATAACCTCATGGAAAAAGCCCTCTGGTAGCATAGGCCTTATGGGCCTGTCTATAACCCTTGAAACCAAAATCTCCCTCTCGGTGGGCTTTCCTTCCCTTTTTATAAAACCGCCTGGTATTTTGCCCCATGCTGAGGACTGCTCACGGTAATCCACGGAGAGGGGAACAAAGTCTATACCCTGGACAGGCTCTTCAGACATTACGGCTGTTACCAACACAGCCGTATCACCCTGGCGAACAACTACCGCACCATCCGCCAGCTTTGCGTAATTTCCAGTTTCTATAATTATTTCCGATTCCCCAAGCTTTGCCTGCACGCTTTCCATCATCTCACCTTCAATCCAAGTCTTTCTACTACCTCCAAGTATCTTTTGTAGTCCTTTTCTCTCAAATACTCAAGGTGCTTTCTCCTTGCATGTATAAGGGCTATAAGCCCACGCCTTGAATGCACATCCTTTTTGTGCTTTTTGAGATGCTCTGTGAGCCTGTTTATACGCTCCGTAAGTATGGCTATCTGCACCTCTGGTGATCCAGTGTCGCCTTCATGCCTTTGAAAGCTTCTTATTAGCTCTTGCTTTAAAGCCTTGGGTAGTGCCATCTTTCTTCCTCCTGCGTTCTTCAAAATAAAATATTATAACTCAACCTCCACCATATTCGCTCTGGTCTATTTCCATTAGAAACTCCTCTATCATATCCTTTATCATCTTTACCATATTCTCAACGGGTTCCTCAAGGTAGTATTCAAAAAGTTCTATCTTTCTCTCGTGTGAGTGGCCTTCATCTGTGTAATACTTTACAAGCACATAGGGGACCTTAAAGGAAGGGTCAAAGCCTTCCTCTCCGGGCATTTTGACCTCATACTCCACATCCAAAGCACCAAGGGCTTCTCCAAGGGCCTTTTTTAACTCCTCTACCTTTTGGGTATACTTTTGCCAGTCTTTCATGGTTAAATATTTTACAATGGAAGGGGTGCCCTTAGAGGAATTAATCTTAAAAGTTCTCAAAAGTAGTAAAAGGCCTTTGAGCTTTGAAGAAATACTGGGAAGGCTTGGGCTGGACAAAAAGGAGAGAAAAGCCCTTAAAAAAGCATTAAGGTCCCTCAAAAAGTCGGGTAAAGTGGCGATTCAAAGCGGCAAGTATGCTTATGCGGAAGAGGAGATAGTAAGCGGTAAGGTAATACCCTATCCTGCGGGCTTTGGCTTTTTGGAAATTGGAGAGGGAGAGAAGGACATATATATACCTCCCTTTGAGATGGTCAATCTCTTTGCGGGTGATGTGGTGAGGGCCAAGGTGGTAGAGTATAAGGGCAAAAAGGAAGTGCGCATTTTAAGGGTTTTAAAGAGGGCAAAGAAGGAAATAGTATGTAAGGTGCAGAAAAAGAAAAGGTCCTGCCTTGGCTTGCCTATGGATGAAAATCAGCACCAGACCATACTTTTGGAGGATTGCAAGGACCTAAAGGATGGAACGGTGGTGGTAGCACAGATAAAGAAGTTTCCTACAAAGAAGCACCCTGCCATTGGAAAGATAAAGGAGGTTTTGGGTCATCCAGAGGAGAAAAACCTAATAATAGATGTGCTTATAAGAAAGTATAACCTGCCCACCTCTTATCCGGAAGAAGTAATAAAGGAAGCAAAAAGCTTAAAGATAAACCTGGAAAAGGAGCTAAAAAGGAGGAGGGACCTAAGGGAACAGGTCTGTTTTACCATTGACCCAGAGAGGGCAAAGGACTTTGACGATGCGGTAGCCATTGAGAAAACTCCAGAAGGCTACAGGCTATGGGTTCATATAGCGGATGTATCCTACTTTGTGAAAGAAAACTCTGCCATTAATAAGGAGGCCTTTAAAAGGGGCTTTACCTTTTATTTGCCAGATAGGGCTTTGCACATGCTTCCCGAAGAGCTTGCCGGAGATCTATGTAGCCTAAAGCCCAACGAAGATAGGCTTGCCTTTACCTGTGAGATGCTTTTTGATGAAAGAGGGAGGCTTCTTGAATACGACATATATGAGAGCGTGATAAGGAGCAAGGCAAGGCTAACTTACAACGAAGCCTTAAGGCTAATCCTTGGAGACCCTGCCTTGGAAGACAAATACCCAAAGGAAATAATAGAATCTCTAAGGCTTATGGAGGACCTATACAGGATACTGGCAAGGATGCGGTGGGAGAGGGGTAGCATAGACTTTGACCTACCAGAGGCGGAGCTGGTGGTGGATGAGTATGGTGAGCCTGTGGCTGTTCTACCCTATGAGAGGCATGTGGTCCATAGGATAATAGAGCAGTTTATGGTATCAGCCAACGAGACGGTTGCCATGCATCTTGAAAACATGGGCTATCCTTGTCTGTATAGAGTTCATGAAAAGCCAGACCCAAGCAAGGTGGAAAACCTCCTTGAGATACTTGCAGGCCTGGGCTACAAGGTTAAAAAGCCAAGCCTTACCCCTAAGTTCTTCCAAAAGATAATAGAAGACTTTGAGGGAAGGCCTGAGGAGAACTTGGTGAGGTTTTTGACCCTAAGGTCTATGAAGAGGGCCCATTATTCTCCCCATAACCTTGGCCACTTTGGCCTTGCCTCCGAACACTACGCCCACTTTACTTCACCCATAAGAAGATATCCGGATATCATAGTCCATAGGCTTTTGAAAAAGGCCCTAAAGGGAGAAGAGATAGACTATGAGAAGACCCTTTCCTACCTTGAGATGGCTGGCATGCACCTTTCCCAGCAGGAGAGGTTGGCAGAAGAAGTAGAAAGGGAAGCCATAGACAGGCTAAAGGTGCGCTTTATGAGGTCCCACCTTGGAGAGGAGTTTGATGGAATAATAACCGGTGTGGTAGCTTTTGGCTTTTTTGTGGAGATACAAGAGTATATGGTGGAGGGTTTGGTAAATATAAGCACCTTGACCGATGACCAGTATGTTTATGATGAGCCTGCCCATAGGCTTGTTGGCATAACCACGGGTAAGGTCCTTAGGCTTGGCGACAAAGTTAGGGTAAAGGTGGTGGCCATAGATGAGGAGAGGGCAAGGCTTGAGCTTGTGCTGGTTTAAAGCACTTCCAATTTTGCCCGAAGGGCCCCAGAGGCCTTTATGGCCTGAAGCACAGAGATAACCTCCCTTGGCGTGGCACCTATTTTGTTGAGAGATTCCACCAGTTGTGAGACGGTGGCACCCCTTAATTGAACTATCCTTGCAGTCTTTTCTTCCACCTTTATCTCCGTCCTTGGTACCACCTTGGTCTCACCCGGAGAAAGGGGTGGTGGCTGGGATACCTCTGGAGTTTCTTTGATGATCACCGTTAGACTTCCAACGGCTACAGAGACTGGGTTTATGGTTACATCTCCGCCAAAGAGGACCACTCCAGACCTCCCGTCAATTACCACCTTGGCAAGGGATGGCACATCTATCTGTAGGTCCTCCACCTTGGCAAGGAAATCCACCGGACTCATTCCTTGTGGTATTCTAAGCCTTACCGTGCTGGCATCCATCGCTTGTGCCGTGTCTTTGCCAAACTCCATGTTTATCCTATCTTGAATCATCTTGGCAAGGGAAAAGCTGGGACTATCCAGGTAAAGGTTTATCTCCTGTGGTATGCTCTCTGTTGGAAGTTCTCTCTCCACTGTGGCACCGTTTGGCACCCTTCCTACCGTTGGCACGTTTACCACTTGCTGGGCACCTCTTCCTCTTGCCTCATAGCCTCCCACAAGCACTTGTCCCTGTGCCAAGGCATATACCACACCGTCCGGCCCTCTCAAGGGAGTAAGGAGAAGAGTGCCACCTTCCAAGCTTTTTGCATCCCCTATGGAGGAGACCTCCACATCTATTTTCATGCCCGGCTTTGCGTAGGGTGGTAGCTTGGCTGTTACCATAACAGCCGCCACGTTCTTTGTGGTCATCCTCCTTGGGTCCACCACTATACCCATCCTGTTTAGCATGTTGGCTATGCTTCTCACTGTAAAAAGGGTGCTTTTGCCATCGCCAGTGCCTTTTAGGCCTACCACAAGGCCATAGCCTACTAAGTAGTTGCTTCTGTTGCCCTCAAAGCTTGCCACATCCCCAATGCGCGTAGAAAAGGCAAAAGAGAAAAGGAGCATTAAAAGGGCAAGACCTTTGCAAGTATTCTTGCAAGCCATCCCGGACTACCTCCATCTGCCAAAAAGCCCTTGCCGTCTATAAAGACTTCGAGGTTGGCTATCTTATCGCTTGAAACGGTGTTGGTGCTGTCTATATCCTCCGGCCTAACTATACCCCTCAAAACCACCTCCCTTTGAGCGTTCTCTATAGCAATATACTTTTTTGCCTCCACAAGCATACTGCCGTTGGGGTATATTTTCATAACCCTGCCCGCAAGCTTTGTGGTTAAAACTCCCGTTTGCTGGACCTTCCCAGAGCCTTTTGTATTCATCTGCCCAGAGCCTTTTCCACCTATGTCTGCAAGAGTGCCTTTTGACAAGCCAAAAAGAGAGCTTATGCCTTCTTGAAAAGCCGAAGACCTTTGAGTTTGTGCAGATATGCTTTCTATGGCGTTTATACTCTCTACTATCTGAAGGTATATAACATCTCCCACCCTGCTTGCCCTTCTTTCTGAATACAGGTCCTGGTAGCCCTCCTTTGGCATAAGGCTACCCCTTGAGCTGTACTCTGTCCTCTCCTGAAGGCCAGGGTAAGGGTTTCTCTTCTCATAATCCTCCAAGGTGCTGACCTTGGGACCGCAGGAAAAGGCAAACACTATTAAAAGGATTATCCACCTCCCCATGGCTATATAATTTAATCCTTTTCCCACCGGTTGTTTATAAAAACCTCTACCTCTACCGGCACTTGCTTTAGTATAACTCTACCTGCGTGTAGCATGGCCTTTTTCAAAAGTTCCTTTATGCGCTCCGCGTCTTCCTCTCTGCATTCAACTAATATCTCATCATGCACCAGATTAACCACCTTTGCCTTAAGGCCTTCTCTTCTTAGTTCTGCATCAAACATAAGCACGGAAAGTTTGAGAAGGTCTGCACCCGTTCCCTGTATGGGATAGTTTACCGCATCCGGAAAGGTATGGGCTACGTAAGGCCTTCCCAAAAGGGTATGGCCTCTTGACTCTTTGTATTCCTTTAACTCCCTTTTTACCCTTTCGTGCCAAGCTTTAAAGGAAGTGTAGTATTCAAAAAAGCTATCTCTTATCTTCTGGGCGGATTCAAGAGAAAGGTCAATGCCATAAGTTTTTGCATACTCCACAAGGCCCTTGGCAGATATGCCATATATGAGTCCAAAGTTTACAGCCTTGGCAAGCTGGCGCTCCTCCTTTGTTATCTCCTCCTCTGGCTTTCCCAAAAATACGCTTGCAGTATACCGGTGTAGGTCCTTACCCTGCCTGAAGGCCTGAAGCATCTTCTCCTCACCCACATACTCACTGGCTATCCTTAGTTCAATCTGGGAGAAGTCTGCAATAACAAACACATTACCCTCTTCTGCCTTAAAGATGCCCCTTAAATTCCTTGGTATATTTTGCACGTTTGGGTTCATGCTTGCCATCCTTCCAGTGATGGCGCCTATCTGCTTAAACTCTGGGTAGACCCTATTTCCTCTTATCCTTTCCTTTATCTCCTGAAGCTTTTCAATAACCTTTTTCATCCCCCTTATGTCCAAAAGCTCGGAGACTACAGGGTGTGAAGCGTATTCGGAAAGCACCTTATCATCGGTGGAAACGTTGCCCTTTTCCGTCTTTGGAAGGTCAAGGCCAAACCTCTTTGTAAGAAGCTCTCCCACCTGTTTGGGCGACATGGGGTCTATCCTATACTTCACCATAAAGTCCATAACTTTCTTTTGAAGAAGCCTCTCTTGTTCTTTTAGTTTTCTTTCCAGTTCTTCCTTATCCACCGGTATGCCGTTTAGCTCAAGCTTTGCCGTCTCTTGAACAAAAGCCATTTCCACTATGGCCACAGGATTTAAGAGATTAAAGACCCTTGAAGTCCTTGTTTTGAGAAGTATTTCCTCTCGGTGATGGCCTTCGTTGAGCCTTTTAAGGAATATGTAAAAAAGGTCCCTTACCACCTTCACATCCAGCGCGGCATACTCAAGCTGTTCTTTTCCTAAAAAGGGCTGTCCCCAGTTGGAGGCCTGAAGGCCCTTGTCCAAAACCTGCCCCAAGTAGTGCATGGCAACCTTTTGAAGAGAGTGCTTGTCCGTGTCTCCCAAAAGCTGGCTTGCTATCATGGTATCAAAGACTGCGTATGGCTCTATACCGTAGCTATAGAGGTACTTAAGGTCAAACTTAAGGTTATGCCCCACTATGCCTTTGCTGGAGAGAAGCTCCCTTAAAAATAGCACACCTTCCTCACCAAGGTCAAAAAGGTCAAGGATGAATATATCTTCCTTTCCTCCCAGCTGTACAAGCCTTATCCTGTCGTTGGATACCTCCGTATCAAGGAAAACATAAGGCTCTTCCCTTAGGCTTTCGTAGGCCCTGCTTAGCCTTTCTCCAGAGGTTATATAGCTAAACTTTACTGTCATGCTTGATAAAAACTTTTTCCAAATCCACCCACATGGCTATCTCATCACAGCTTGGGAATTTTATACAGTTTATACACTCACCCCAAACTTTATGTGGAAGCTTGGCCTTTTCCACCTCCTCAAAGTTAAACTTGCTAAAAAATCCCTGCGCATAGGTAAGAACAAAGACCTTTTTTATGCCCAGCTCCTCCGCCTCTTTCAGACAAGCCTCCACCAACGAACTACCCACGCCCATGCCCTTATAATCCTTTTTGACCGCAAGGCTCTTTATCTCAGCCAAGTCCTCCCAAACTATGTGAAGGGCGCAACAACCCACTATTTCCCCATCTTTCTCACAAACCCAAAAATCCCTTATGTTCTCATACAGAGAGTTTAGGCTTCTTGGCAGAAGGGTACCTTCCTTTGCATACTCGTTTATAAGGTTATAAAGCTCTGGCACATCCTTAAGCTTAGCCTTCCTTATAAGCATTAATAAAAATATAGTATGGGAAAATTAAAATCGTATGTATTATGTTAACTTTATAGCCGTAGATGTATGCGCAATCGGGTACACGTAAAGGGCCGTGTATAAAGGTTCAATTACCACACAGCCCTTTGCCTAAAAAAATAAATTAGACAATCCATAAGCAATTCGTTTATTTAGTTTAGGGTAAGATAGGCACAGGCACCTGTTTATTTAAAGTAAGGTTTACGTACGATGGCATCTTTTATCAACCTTCCAAAATACCTTCAAGGTCCTTATAAAAGTTTGGATATGAGATGGCTACGCATTCAGGATTGTCTATGATAGTTTCCCCTTCCGCCAAAAGGCCGGCAATGGAAAAGGCCATGGCTATTCGGTGGTCCCCAAAGGTTTTTATAGAAGCACCCTTTAGGACTTCTACCCCTTCTATTTCAAAGCCATCTTCATACTCTTCCGCCTTTACCCCCATAGCCCTCAAGTTCTCCACCACAGCCCTAATTCGGTCGCTCTCTTTTACCCTTAGCTCCTGCGCACCCTTAACCCTTGAGACTCCTTCCGATAGGGCCATAACCACCGCCAAAATGGGAAGCTCGTCTATCATGGAAGGCACCTCTTCCGGAAGCACCTCCACGGCCTTTAGCTTTCCAGAATATCTCACATAAAGGTCTGCCACAGGCTCACCAGATATTTCTCTTAGGTTTTCATACCTTATGTCCGCACCCATATCCTTTAACTTTCTAAAAAAGCCATCCCTTGTGGGGTTTACAAGCACATCCTTAAGAAGCAATTCAGAGCCTTCAAGAAGAACGGCAAGGGCCACAAAAAAGCTGGCAGATGAGGGATCAGCAGGACAAAATACCTCTGTAGCCACAAGCCTTTGACCACCCTTTAGCTTTATCACATGCCCTTCCTTACCCTCCATCTGGATAAGCTCCACACCAAAGGCCTTTAACATCCTTTCTGTGTGGTCCCTTGAGAGGACAGGCTCCACCACCTCCGTGTAGCCCTCCGCCCTCAGCCCAGCCAAAAGTAAGGCAGACTTTACCTGTGCAGAGGACTTTTTATTAAAAAAGGAGATACCTTTTAGGCTTCCGCCTCTTACGCATACGGGAAGCTTGTTCCCCTTCTCCCTTCCGTCAAGGTAGGCACCCATCTGCCTTAATGGCTCTACCACCCTAAGCATGGGCCTCTGCCTTAAGCTCTCGTCCCCCGTTATCACACTAAAAAAGGGCTGTGTGGAAAGGACTCCAAGCATAAGCCTTGCAGTAGTTCCAGAGTTTTTGGCATCAAGCACGTTTGAGGGTTCAACAAAGCTGTAATCCCTCCCCTTTATCCTTAGGTTTTTCCCATCCTTTTTTACCTCTACCCCTAAGGCTATAAGCATGTTTAAGGTGGCCAAAGTATCTTCGGAAGAGAGCCACTCTTTTACATAGCTTTCTCCCTCCGCCAAAGCTGAGAAGATAACCGCTCTGTGGGATATAGACTTGTCTGAGGGTACCCTTAGCTCTCCTTTTGCTCTTTTTGCTTTGCTTAGCTTTAGCATGAGATTATTTTATCAAAAGCATGTAAAGCCCTATAAGTGTCCCCCAGCCTATTACAAAGGCTTTTACCACCTTTGGTTTGAACCTTTGAGAGATTCTTGCACCCATATAGCCTCCAAGGGCAAAACCGGGCATCATGGCAAGGGCAAAGGGCCAGCTTACCTTACCGCTCAAAACAAAGATAAGGGCGCCAATTAAGTTTATGGTAAGGCCCAAAAGGTTCTTTATGCCGTTGGCCATATGTATGTTGTAAATGCCGGAAAGGGTAAGGCTTGCCAGCATCATAATGCCTATGCCAGCACCAAAGTAGCTACCATACACGCCGGTCAAAAACTGAAGGCCTGTAGGTATAAGAGGATGAAGCCTTCCATCCTCTATGGCAAACCTTGCCAAAAGGCCCTTTATAAACTCGCTAAGGGCCAGCATCAGCACAGCAAAGAAGATGAGAAAAGGCACTATATCCTTGAAGGTCTTAGATGGCGTTTTTATCAAAAGCAAGGCACCCACAAGGGCACCAAGCACAGAAGAGAAGAATAGAGGAAGGAATGCATCCTTTGATTCCTTGAGCCTGTCTTTGAAGCCGAAGGCTCCTGTGAGGGACCCCACCCAAAGGGCCACCGTGTTGCTTATGTTTGCCACCACTGGGTCAAGGCCAAGCCAAACAAGGGAAGGAAAGGTTATAAGGGTTCCACCGCCAGCCACCGCATTTATGGCACCGGCGCACACAGAGGCAAAAAAGGCCAAAAGATAGGCTTCCATTAAATTATCTTTCCAAACTCCCCAAACTTAAACCTGTAGGCTCTTGGAAGTAGCTCCTTTGAAGGGTCCTTATAGCCTATGGCTATTATCATGGGGACCACCTTGTAATCTTCTATGTTCAAAAACTCCTTTAGCTTTTGCTCATCGTAGCCTTCCATGGGATGAGTTTCAAGGCCAAAGGCCCTTGCGGTGATCATTATGGTCATGCCAAAAAGGGCCGTATCCCTTACAGCCTTCCTAAAGGCCCTCTGTGGGTCCTGCCAGCCTGATAATATCTGTGTCTTTAGGCCTTCCTTTGCCTCTGGCTTTATATAGCCAAGCTCTTCCCAGCTTTGAAGAACCCTATCCACATGCTCAAATCCAGCCCTTGTATTGGCAATTAGCACTATGTTGGCGCTTGCATCCTCTACCTTCTGCTGGTTGTAGCATATCTCCTTAAGCCTCTTTTTCTTTTCCTTATCCTTTACCACTATAACCTCCCAAGGCTGTAGGTTATAGCCAGATGGTGCGGTGGCGGAGATCTCCAGTATCTCCTTTATCACCTCATCTGGCACATCCCTTGTGGGGTCAAAAAAGGTTATGGACCTTCTTTCTGTTATAAGCCTAAGACATTCCTTCATAGGACCACCTCCAGTTCTTTGATTATGCCTTCCAACATACTCCTTCTTTCTTCATCGCTTACATAAGGAATAGAATACAAAAAGATATGCTTTATCACTTGCATGCCACAGAATTTAAAGATGCCCACATCTGTGGTTTTCTTTAAGCATTCCTCCATGCCAGAGGGCCTATAATCTTCTTCGCTTGCCCCAAGGGTGTTTATTATGATTACCCTTTTGTCCGACAAAAGGCCTACAAGCTCCCCATCCCTTTCTTCGTAGGCAAAGCCATAGCTAAAAACTCTGTCTATGTAGCCCTTGAGTATGGCTGGCATGCCAGTCCACCATATGGGATAGATAAATATCAACAGTTGGGACCCTTTTATAATCTCCTGCTCTTTTGCAATATCCTCTGGCACCTTTCCAGCCGAAAGGCTTTCAAAATCCTTTGATGACAAAACTGGGTCAAAGCCCAAGGCGTATAGGTCCCTTAAGGTGTAGCTTATATTCTTTGAACCCAAGTATTCAAGCACCTTATCCCTTATGGCTCTGTTAAAGCTGTTTGGGTTGGGGTGTGCGTATATAAGGCATACATGCTTCATAATAGAACCTCCCACTGGGAAGATTTTAATACAAGGCGTAAAAAAGGCACAATTAAGCAGGTCATATGTTTTTGAATTGGGCTTTAATCCTGTTTATGGTGTAAAATATAGACTTTAATGCCAAGGCGAACAGACATAAAGAAGATACTCATCATAGGCTCTGGTCCCATAGTGATAGGTCAGGCGGCAGAGTTTGATTATTCTGGCACTCAGGCCTGCAAGGCCTTGCTTGAAGAAGGCTTTGAGATAGTCCTTGTTAACTCCAACCCGGCCACCATAATGACAGACCCCCAGTTTGCCCACAGAACCTACATAGAACCCCTTGTGCTGGAGGTGTTGGAAGAGATAATAAAGAAGGAAAGGCCCGATGCCCTCTTGCCTACCCTTGGTGGCCAAACGGCCTTGAACTTAGCCGTCCAGCTCTATGAGGAAGGTATTTTAGACAGGTATGGCGTCAAGCTAATAGGTGCCAACTACGAGGCCATAAAGAAGGGTGAAGACAGAGACCTCTTTAGAAAATCAATGGAAAGAATTGGTCTTAAGGTGCCACCCAGCGTGGTGGTATCTTCCCTTCAAGAGGCCCTTGAAAAGGTAAAGGAGGTGGGCTTTCCAGCCATCTTGAGGCCAGCCTTTACCCTTGGTGGCACAGGAGGTTCCATTGCCTACAACATGGAAGAGTTTAAAGAAAAGGTGGAGATAGCTCTAAAGACCTCACCCATCCATCAGGTGCTAATAGACAAGTCCCTTATAGGCTGGAAGGAGTTTGAGTTTGAGGTGATAAGGGATTCAAAGGACAATGTGATAATAGTCTGTAGCATTGAGAACTTTGACCCTATGGGAGTTCATACGGGGGATTCTATTACAGTGGCGCCAGCCCAGACCTTGACGGACAAAGAATACCAGATTTTGAGGGATGCCTGCATAGAGATAATGAGGGAGATAGGCGTGGATACGGGAGGGTCCAACATACAGTTTGCTGTAAATCCGGAGAATGGAGATTTTTACGTTATAGAGATGAACCCAAGGGTCTCACGGTCTTCCGCCTTGGCCTCCAAGGCCACAGGCTTTCCCATAGCAAAAGTGGCTGCAAAGCTGGCTGTGGGCTACACCCTTGACGAGCTAAAGAACGACATTACCAAGCACACGCCCGCATCCTTTGAACCATCCATTGATTACGTGGTGGTAAAGATCCCACGCTTTGACTTTGCCAAGTTCCCACGCACAGATAGAACTCTTGGCACCATGATGAAGTCTGTGGGGGAGGTTATGGCCATTGGAAGGACCTTTAAAGAGGCCTTGAACAAAGCCATAAGAAGCCTTGAGCAGGATGCATATGGCCTTGCCTTTCCAGACTATTCTTCTTTGGAGGATGAGGAGGTAAAAAGGGCTATAAGAACGCCCAACCCTAACAGGCTTTGGTATATAGCGAGCGCCTTCAGAAAGGGCTATAGCCTTCAGGAAGTTTATGAGCTTAGCAAGATTGACCCATGGTTTTTGGAGAATATAAGGCAGATAGTGGAGTTTGAAAAGGTGTTAAAGGAAGGAAATCTGACGCCGGAAGTTTTAAGGATGGCCAAAGAGATGGGCTATTCGGATATGGAAATAGGAAGGCTTACTGGCATGGGGGAGGAGGAGGTAAGAAGGTTAAGGTATGAATGGAATATACTTCCTGCCTTTAAAGGTGTGGATACATGCGCCGGTGAGTTTGTAGCCTATACACCCTATTATTATTCAAGCTATGAAAGGCCATACTATACGCTTGAAGACGGAGAGTTTTTGGACCAAGATTAAATTTAGGTCATGGGAAAGTACAGAAAAGGTAAAGTAAAGCTTGAGCATCATCTTTTGGAAGGTTTGGAGGAGTACTTAGAAAAGCTAAATTCCCTTGAATGCGTGAAGGCTATAATTCCCGGTAGAATAGCAAGGCAAAATGGAGGCAGAGGGTCTAAAGGTTTGTTTTTAAAGTATAGAACCACTTCTGGCTACAAGCTTTTATACAAAAACGGCACCTCTGTGCAGGAAGTTTTTATAGTTTGTGATGATAAGGATGTGTTTGAAAGACTTTTCAAAGAGATGATAGACTAAATAAAAATAGCTATCTTACCACTTCCCACTCGGTTATAAGGTGATTGCCCCTTTTGAAATGGGACCTAAGTCTAAGGTGCAAAAGGTTTTTGAGACTTTTGAAGCCTTCTCCACCCACAAGGGTGGGTACATTCTCACCACCAACTATAACAGGAAGATGTATAAGCCTTATCTCATCCACATAGCCCCTACGCACAAACTCCCAGTTTATAGAAGCGCCTCCCTCAATCATAAGGCTTTTTATACCCCTTTCATATAGCATGGGCATAAGCCTCTCAAAATCCACTAAGTCCTCGCCCACCACAAGCACCTCCGCACCCAAAGCCTTTATCTTTTCTATCCTCTCCTGTGGCGCCCTCTTTGTGGTGACTATTATGGTGGGTGCATCTTTGGAGAATATGTTGGCATCCGTTGGCACGTTGGCAGTAGAACATGGGATTATCCTCGTTGGGTTTTTCCCCTCCACATACCTTACTGTAAGGCTTGGGTTGTCTGTCCTTACCGTCTCACAGCCCACCATTATGCCATCCACCTTTGCCCTTATCTCATGAAGATACCTGTACGCCTCTTGGTCCATAAGGGTCATAAGCTCCTTACTGGATGCTCCCCTGTATAGGGTCAATTTCCCGTCCACGCTAACCTCTGACACTATTATTATGTATGGCCTCATTCGTACTCTCTCCCGTAGTGTTTATACAGGTAGATGATCCTCAAAAGTAAAGATGCCAAGGTAAGAAGGGCAATAAGCTTTATTCCAAACTCAAGGCCTACGGGCGCCTGAAGCCTTTCCAATATGGTAAAGGCTATAAGGGTAAGATGTGTTTCTGGCCTTCCAAAAAAGCCCACACCCTCAAGGGGGTCCTTTATCTTCCCAGAAATCCTTTCTTCATACCCTATCTCCGCATAGGCCACCGGCTTTATAAAAGAATGAAGCATGGAGGCAGTTACCACCGTTATGGCTGTAAAAGGTCCCGCATAAAAGTATCCTACCGTTCCAAGCACAAAGCCATCCACCCATTTGTCCGCAAGCCAGTCAAAGACCGCACCAAACTTGGAAGCCTTCTCGGAAAGCCTTGCCACCATGCCATCCGCTAGATCAAAAAGTCCAGATAGAAAGAGAAGGCTTGCACCGGTAAGAAGCTTTCCATGGTAGAAGGCGTAGGCAGAAGCCATACCAAAAGCTACAGAGAGAAGGGTTATAAAATTGGGTGGTAGGTGTAGCCTGTATAGGGCTATACCCACGGGTGCATAAACCTTTTTTAGGACATCCCTTCTTTTGGTCAGGTTCATTTGAGCTCCTTACCAGTTATCCAAGGCATCATCCTTCTTAGCTCTTCCCCTACCTTTTCTATAAGATGGTGTCTGTCCTTTTCAAGGAGGGCATTAAAGACTGGTCTCCCTGCTTGATTTTCTAGGATCCACTCACGGGCAAACTCACCCTTTTGAATCTCTTCCAATATCTCCTTCATAAGAGGCTTTACAACCTTATAAATCCTCTCTCCCCTTGTTACATCGCCATACTTAGCCGTATCTGAAATGGAATATCTCATGCCAGCAATGCCGTATTGGTATATAAGGTCCACAATAAGCTTTAGCTCGTGCAAGCATTCAAAGTAGGCCACTTCTGGTTGGTAGCCAGCCTCCACCAAAGTTTCAAAGCCAGCCTTTATAAGAGCTGTTGCGCCACCACACAAAACGGATTGCTCTCCGAAAAGGTCTGTTTCCGTTTCTTCTTTAAAGGTGGTTTCTATCACCCCAGCCCTTGTGGCACCTATGGCCTTTGCATAGGCAAGGGCCTTTTCTTTACAAGTGCCAGAGGCATCCTGGTATATGGCTACAAGGGCTGGCACACCCTTTCCTTCTTCATACATCCATCTTACTAAGTGGCCTGGACCCTTTGGCGCCACCATAAATACATCTACATCCTTTGGAGGCACAATCTGTTTAAAGTGAATGTTAAAACCATGGGCAAAGGCAAGGCTTTTGGAAGCATCCAGAAAGGGCTCCACGCTTTCTCTATATATTTGAGGCTGGACAGTGTCTGGGGTTAAGAACATGATTATGTCCGCCTCTTGCACAGCCCTCTCAGGCGTAAGAACCGCAAAGCCATCCGCTATGGCCTTGGCCTTTGACTTGCTACCCTCATACAGACCTATAACTACCCTTATTCCACTGTCCCTAAGGTTTAGGGCGTGGGCATGTCCTTGGCTACCATAGCCCAGTATGGCTACCGTTTTGCCTACGAGAGGTTCAAGGCTTGCATCCTGGTCATAATATATCCTTGCCATCTTACTCCTCCAAAAGGAATTATACCATCATTTTTCAAACTTGAAAAAGGCAGATAAGTACTCCTTACCCAGCTTATACCTGTTTATTACCAGCTTCTCTCTAAACTGCTTTGGTATCTTTTCATAAGTCTCTGTTAAGCTAACCGCAGGCATAAGGTCTATTCCCAAATACTCCTCTTCCATTGTAAAACCGGGAAGCTTTAAAACCTCCTCCAAGCCCTCTCTGGACAAAACTCTAAAAAAAGCCCATTGCCTCATATTCTCCCTATCCTTTCTCACCCTATCGCCCATCTCAGATAGCCTAAGCTCATAAGACTTATTGAAAAATAGCACCTTCTTCCTTGATATAACTCTTAGCACTCCATCCTTTATGTCAAAGTCAAGGCTTGCATATGCCCTTTTTAGGTCCGCTGGACTAAGCCTTATCTCAATCTCTGCATCTATAAGGTTCCCAAAATTCAAAAGGTCCTCTATGAATATACCCATGTTTTAATATAAAATATATAGCTGTATAAATTATACAACTGAGGGGAACTTACATGAATAAGTGTAAGCTTTATCATAAACTTGGTAGCGGGCTACCTTTGGAAAACTCAGACATGAAGGCGCTTGCCAACATAATAAGGGAGGAGCTTAAGTTCCTCCTTAGGAATAACATACTACCTACGCCTAAAAACTATGAAAGGTGGTTTGTGGTTTTCTGTTACGCCTTTGAAAACATGAATATTTTGCCCTCTGATGAAAAGCTTATAAGCCTATATAAGAAACTGCATGGGGAAGATGGTTTAAGTGATGCAAATTGTGATGTAGATATTACTCTGGAAATACTTTATAAACTAACAGATGACCTTAGTAAATTGACAAGAAACTACAAAGAATATGCCAGAAAAAAGGAAAAAGAGATTTCTAGTATAGAGGAAAGAATACCAGATGGTGAATTAACCCACCTTTTATCAGAACTTTTAGCACATATAAGGGATATAAAGGCACAAAATGAAAGGTTCTTAAAAGATGTGGAAGAACAACACTACATAATAGAAAAACTTAGGGAAAGGCTTGAACAAGCTGAAGTAGAAGCCAACATTGATTACCTAACAAACACCTTTAATAGAAGGTCCTTTGAAAGAGCCCTTAGGGAGTGCTTCGAGGAGTACAAGAAAAGAAAAACCCCCTTTTCTCTGGTGTTTATAGACCTTGATGGTTTTAAGAAAATAAACGACACGTACGGACATTCTGTAGGTGATATGGTGCTGGCACGCGTAGCCTTCTTCTTAAGAAAAAGCCTTAGGGCGAGAGATATTTTGGCAAGATGGGGAGGAGATGAGTTTGCCGTACTTATGCCAAATACAACAAGGGAACAGGCCATAGGTGGTGGCGGAAAGACTAAAAAGAAAGCTGGAAGATATGCAGGTTATTGTAAAAGGTCAAAAGTTAAAGCTTTCTTTCAGTTATGGCGTTGTGGAAGTAAATGATAGGTATACAGACGTGGAAGAGTTAATAAGAGAAGCGGATGAACTTATGTATGAAAATAAAAGAAGCAAGGTTTCATAGGTATTTTCTTATTTCCCTTTTATAAGCTAAGTAGAATATGATAGCTCTCAAAGTGGTTTCCAAGCTCATAAAGACCCAAGGCACCAGTGGGCTGTGTATGAATTTTAGCACAAGCATGGAAGGTAATATTCTAAAGACCCAAAAGGAGGACAGGTTCACCAAAAGGGGTATGTGTGTCTTCCCCATGCCTTTTAGAGAGCCAGAAAAAATACTTGCATAGGCCATCTGTGGCTGTGATAGGGCAACTATAACAAGGTAATAGACTGCATAGCTTATAACTTCTTTGTCCCTTGTAAAGATCAAGGAAAAGTAGTGTGGAAAGATGGCTATAAGCAACCCTATAAGTCCCATTATAAGGGCTGTAGTATGGGCGCTTATTCTCACTCCATAATCAAGCCCTTTGAAGTTTTTTGCTCCGTAGTTTTGTCCTGCAATAGTAGTAGAAGCTATCATCATGCCAAAGCCTATCATAAAGGAAATACTTTCTACCCTTAGGCCCACTTGGTGTGCTGCAAGCACCTTATCACCAAACTGGGCCACAAGTCCCACAAACACATTAAAAGAAAGGCTTGTAAAGGCTCTCTCTATGGCCGTAGGCGTACCTATGCGCAACATCTTAAAGAGTATATCTTTGTCAAAGCAAAGGCTTATGGGAAAGGGCTTTCTGTATTGCACATAAAGGTAGATGTAAAAGAGAAGTCCTACTATTTCCGATAGGGCTATGCCCCAGCCTGCACCGGCTACTTCAAGCCTTGGAAAGCCGAACTTACCGTATATTAAAAGATAGGCAGAGGAAATATTTACCACATTCATAAGAAGGGCCACCTTGAAGGGTGTTTTTGTATCTCCGTATCCGTTGTATGCCGCATAAAGGGTATTGGTAGCAAAGCCCACAGTTATAAAGAGAAAAACAGGCTCAAGGTATTCTTTTGCAAGGCTTGCCACATTATTTGATGCGCCAAAGGCAAGCATAAGATAGGCTACTAAATCCTTGCCAAGGAAGGTAAGTGGAAGGGCTATAAGAAGAGAGATGATAAGGCCCCAAAGCATGGCTGGAGATGGGTCCTTGTTTGCTCCCACCCTTTGGGCCACAAGCACGGTGGTGCCCGTATAGGCAAGGGCCATAAGGGAGTATATAAACCAGAGCATGCTGGCAGAGTAGCCCACGGCGGCCACGGCAGTGGCAGAAATGCCAGAGACCAGTATGATGGAAAAGGCGCTTTCTATGGTGTAGAGCAAGTTTGAAAGGATGATAGGCATGGCAAGCCTTAGCACTCTGTTTATTACCCTTAGCTTGCTTTCCGATGGGTCTATAAGTATTTTGTTATTGGACATATGGCCTTAGCACCTGCATGGTTTTTTCATAGCCAAGCCTGTATATCTCATCAGCCTTTAGAAGGCTGAGGGGTGAGTATTTAAAAAGGTCTGGCTCTATTACCACATGGCAAAGTTCCTTTCTCTTCTCCACGTTGGACCTCACTGCCAAAAGAAAGCTCCTCACAAGTAGGTGAAATATATTCCTTATCTTCTCCACCTGTTCGCTGGGGTTTACATCCACACCCACAAGCATACCATCCATGGAAATCAAAGGTTCCACAGGAAGGTTGTTGGTAATACCACCATCTATAAGAAGATAATCCTTATACCTTATAGGTTCAAAGATGCCCGGCAGGGCACAGCTACCCAAAAGTATGGGCACAAGGTCCTCACTGTCAAAGTAGAAGGTCTTTCCGCTCTTTATGTCCAAGGCTCCAATGAATAGCTTTTTCTTTGCCTCTTCAATGCGCCTTATGGATAGCATCTTATTCAAGTACTTTTCCGCCTCTTTTAAAGATATAAAGCCAAGCCTTGGAATGGCTGGCCTCAAATACTTTAGCCACTCCTTTGATTTTACAACCCTTAGCATCTCCTCTGGTGTGTAGCCATCGCAGTAGAAAGCTCCCACAAGGGCGCCGGCACTTACCCCGCTTATGGCTCTTATCTCAAAGCCAAGCTCTTCCAAAGCCTTTATCACACCAATATGGGCTATGCCCCGAGAGGCTCCACCAGAAAGCACAAGGTTAACCTTCATGGATTAAAAGGATAGTACAAAAGCAAGCCAAACCTTCTTCTTTACAAAAGCCCTCCCGACTCTTGCCTTTTATGGAAATACCATCCTTTGGAATGCCAAGAAGCCTTGAAAGGTTATCCTTTATGGCCTCCTTATAGGGTGCAATCCTTGGCTCATCCGCCACTATCACACAGTCAAGGTTCAACACTCTGTAGCCCTTCTCCTTTACCCTCCGTAGGGCTTCTTTTAAAAAGACCTCAGAGTTTGCACCTTTCCACCTTGGGTCCTTATCGGAGAACAGCTCACCTATGTCTGGCTCCCCAATGGCTCCCAAAAGAGCATCTGTTATAGCATGCAAAAGGGCATCACCGTCCGAATGGCCCCTTAGGCCCTTTGGAAAGTCTATGAGAAGACCACCCAGCTTTAAGGGCTTTCCCTCCTCAAAGGCATGGGAATCAAAACCAAGGCCTATGCGAAGCTTCATGGGTTTAAAAACTGCATAAAGTAAAAGATAAGCCAGCCAGTTACGGCCACATAGATCCAAACAAAGGCTGTTATGGGAGCTATCTTTTTGTGTTTTTCAAAAGTGCCTTTAAGGGCGTACCTTAAAGTAATGACAGCAAGGGGGAAGTTGATTATGGCAAGGATAGTATGGGACCAAAGGATAAAAAGGAAAAGGCCCCTGTAGGGACCTTCGTATTTACCCATGGGAATAAGTCCCTGAGATTGCAGAAAGTTTCTGAGCACATACAGGAAAACAAATATAAGAGCAAAGATGGAAGCAGTTATCATAGCCCTTTTGTGCGCTTCCCTTCTTTCATTTTTGATTAGGAAAATGCCAAGCACTATGGCAAGACCACTGATTGAAATGGTGAGCATACTCAATATGGTTATGAGGGTTGTTAGCATGATTTTTATTATACTGGGTTTTTATACGCCGGGTGAGAAATTAGACCTCAAGTTCACCCCTCCTGTAATAGCTATATCCAATAGCATAAGCATATGTATAAACAAGCACACAAGTTAAAGTCCTCCACCCACTACCAGCATTGAAAAGTTTTATCTGACTTATAACACCCTCCACCACCTGCCTTTTTGCCCTCATATCTTTACTAT
>FWWM01006435.1_pt1 | contig 24625 bp, 19 predicted proteins | sample 2228351 | NCBI WGS metagenome assembly FWWM01 (sample SAMEA103939774, study PRJEB20133) | metagenome
GACGGACCATCTCGGCAGCACGGCGGTTACGGCGAACGGGACGACGGGGGCCAAGGTGGCGGAGGTGCGCTACAAGGCCTTTGGGGAGGACCGCTACACCTTCGGCACGACCCCGACGACCTACCGCTACACGGGCCAGCGTCAGGAGGCGGCGCTAGGGCTGTACTTCTACAACGCCCGCTGGTACGACCCCTTCCTGGGGCGGTTTGTGCAGGCGGATACGCTCGTGCCCGGCCCGGGGAAACCCCAGAGCCTCAATCGGTACGCGTATGTGCGAAATTCGCCGATCGGATTCGTCGATCCAACGGGACATTATGACGAGCCAAGTGTAGCGAGGGAGGAAACCGGCTATCCTTACGATCCGTGGGACCAAGACACTATTTTCGAAGAGGTGGGGACATACAACGCCAGGTACGAATGGTGGAGAGCGGAGGTAATCAAACACCTTGCATCTGCCGGCCCCCTTGGTCAAGAGGCTGCACAGTATATCGTGGAGCATAACGTCCAGTTCAGCTTCGAGCCGCAGAGAGGCTTCCTGAAGGACACCGGAGCATTCCCCCTGCCGTACGGCAATACGATCCGTATGAACGCGGAAAGCATCTTGGCAGTCGAGCCAGGAGATCCCTCCCCTCTCGCCTTGATTGCCCATGAGGCTAAACACCTGGATCAAGGTATGATGTTAGCATGGTCGGTTCAAGGGGAATTGGAGGCGTGGCAAGTCCAGTATGAGGTGTACGCCGAGCTGACAAGCCTTGATGCTGCCCGCGAAAATCTTGGCGAGGCCTGGTTTCAACTGACCCAACTTCCTGTCAATCATCTTTACCCGACTGGCGTCAAGCAACCCAAGGGATGAAAATATGCCCCCTTGCAAGTCGCTGCTTGAGCGTATCTCCACAAGCAGCTGTTCTCAAAGCAGCCTGTGCCGAGGATTCGTCTATTTGGCAGTCGTCCTTGTGCTGTCCTGTATGAGCTGCGGCAGGGAACGTCTGCCGGGCAAGGAGCCAGGGATGACGCGGGTTAGCCAACCGGATCAAAGACCCTTGTACAACCCCGTCTGGTCTCCGGACAACAGCAAGATCGCTGCCACCAAGCAAACCGGTGGTGGGGAGGTGATCCCCCAGGCAAGTCTCTACCTCTTTGACGTCGAAACCGGAGAGGTGGTTCTGCTCCTGGAAGCCCGTGATGCTTACCGTACGGTTCTGGATTGGTCGCCTGACGGAAAGGAAATCTTGTTTTCTGCACGCCAGGGGTTCTTTGACGGCGCTGTCAGGGATGGCATCTGGGTAACAAATGCAGACGGAAGTGGCAAACCCCGCTTTGTGAGCGAGGGCTCCGAGTCTGCCTACTCGCCGACGGGTATGGAAATCGCCATTACCGACTCGGTATATGACCGGGAAACCCAACAACAAACGAATTTTATTTGGATACTTGACACTGATACTGGTGACAAACGGCTTGTATTTGAAAAAGACACCTCGAATGGAGGGATACTATCCCTGTCCTGGTCTCCCGACGCCACCCGCTTGGCCTTTTCCCTTGCCACTACACCAAACTGGGAGCCGGTGGACATCTACCTCCTGAACCTGGCTACAGGGGACCTTTTTCAACTGACAAAAGGGGGAGTGAATCTGTATCCTGCTTGGTCACCAGATGGAGATATGGTCGCCTATGCAAGGGCGGAAGGAGTGTTAGAAGAGGAGTCGCTCCATATCGCCTCTCTGGAAAGCGGTTGCACGATGCGAGTAACGAGTATCACCGGTGACCTGGACGGTATTGACTGGTCTCCTGAGGACAGCCGAATCGGCCTGGCATGGGAAGGCGATATCTACATCATGGACATCGCTACAGTATTGGGACCGGACCTCCTTACCACCGGGCCGGTGTGCCCATAGACTGATGTGGCCGTTCCCCAGGGAAGAATGAACGCTCGACTGCCCCCGACCCCCAGCCCGCAGGAGGGCTTGCCTCCTGCTCAGTTATGGTATAGCATAGACCGGGTCCTCATGGTTTTTTTGTCAAGGGGCCTGGCGAAAGGGGGTGTTATTTTCTTGGGTTTTAGCCCCGAAGGGGCTTTCCCCTACATCGCCCCAGCCTTTCAGGCCGGGGCGAACCCGGACAGAAACCGGAGGGCGTGGGGGGAAAAGAACGATTGCGGGTCCCCCCACCTGACGATGCCCCCTTGACCACCCCGGCCGGCTGTGCTATGATGGGGCCGAGAAAAAGACTGGTGAACCGATATGCCCAACCCGACCTTGATGGCCGTCTTTGCTCACCCTGATGACGAGGCGTTCGGCACCGGCGGGACCCTCTCTCGCTATGCCGCCGCAGGCTGCGACGTCTACCTGGTCACGGCCACGCGGGGAGAGGCCGGCGAGATCGCCGAGCCCGACCTGGCCACCCCCGCCGACCTCCCCCGGGTCCGCGAGGAGGAACTCCGCTGCGCCTGCCGCATCTATGGCATCCACCCACCCAGGTTTCTCGACTATATTGATGGCCAACTCACCACCGTCCACCAGGGACAGGCGGTGGGCAAGGTCGTCCGCCTGATTCGTAAACTCCGCCCGGACGTCCTGATTACCTTCGGCCCCGAGGGCATCTACGGCCACTATGACCATATCGCCGTCCACCGCTGGGTCGAGATCGCCTACGACCTGGCCGCCTCGCCGGACTGCTTCCCCGAGCACCTGCGGAAAGATTGCCGGCCGCACCAGGTGAAAAAACTCTACTGGCGTGCCCTGCCCCAGGAGGACCTGGCCACCTTTTCGGAGGAGGGCTCTCCCCCGGCGGTGATGATGGACGGCGTTCCCTTCCGCTTTGTCGGCCGGCCCCGCGAGGCGATTACCACGGTGATTGACGTCGGCGATTTTCTGGAGAAAAAGTTGCGCGGCATCCGCTGCCACCGCACCCAGGTGGGGAGCAATCCCCCCTGGCCCTCCAAAGAGGAGATCGGCCCGACGATGCGCCGGGAGACCTTCATCCTGGCCCGCTCCACCGTCGGCTGGCCCCAGGGGATCGAACACGACCTCTTTGAACGAATCGAGCGGGGCTAGACCGTTCCCCCCGTGCCGGCCCCGGATCCAAGCGCCGCCATCAATTTCCTTTGAACGAATCGAGCGGGGCTAGACCGTTCCCCCCGTGCCGGCCCCGGATCCAAGCGCCGCCATCAATTTCCTTTGAACGAATCGAGCGGGGCTAGACCGTTCCCCCCTCGAGCAGGGTGAATGTGCCCCCCTTTTGAAAGAGTTCCCCGTCTACATAGACCTCCCCGCCGTCGCGCAGGTCGCAGACCATGTCCCAGTGGATGGCCGAGGAGTTCTGCCCGCCGGTCTCGGGGTAACTCTGCCCCAGGGCCAGGTGTATCGTCCCGCCGATCTTTTCGTCAAAGAGGGTCTCGCGCATAAACCGCTGGATGTGGACGTTCGTGCCAAAGGCCAACTCGCCCAGGTAGCGGGCTCCCTCGTCGGCCTCGAGCATCTCCAGGAGAAAGGGCTCGTTGTGCTCCGCCGAGGCCCGCACGACCCGTCCATCCTCAAACTCCAGCCGCACCCCGCGCACCTCCCGCCCCCCATAGACGGCCGGAAAGGTAAAGGTAATGTACCCATTGACCGCCTCCTCCTGGGGGCCGGTAAAGACCTCCCCGCTGGGCAGGTTGTGCTTCCCGTCGGAGTTGACCCAGGTGCGGCCGGAAATCCCCAGGCGCAGGTCGGTCCCCGGGGCCAGGATGTGCACCTCATGGCTCTGATTCAGATGGTCCACCAGCCGCTGTTGCCGCTCGGCCAGTTGTCGCCACCGGGCGATGGGATCCTCTTCGTTCAAAAAGCAGGCGTGAAAGACAAACTCGCCATACTCCTGCAGCCCCATCTCGGCATCCTGGGCATAGGCGGGGGTGGGGTAGAGGGTCAGGCACCAATGGAAATCGCCGGCCGCCGACCGCTTCAGGTAGGTCTCGCTCAACGGTCGCATGGTGCGCCGAAAACGGGCCTGCCGGGCCGGGTCTATGCCGGAGAGGGCGCGGGTGTTGTTTTCACTGAGAATCGTCAAGGCCACATCAATCCGTTCGGTCTCGATGCGGCGCAGTTCGGGAAGGGTATCCAGAACCGAGTCGGGGGCGTAGCGGAAAAAGTATTCCTCCGCCTGGGGGGGAGATATGCGCAGGTAGGGAATGCCCTCCTTTTCCAGCACGGAGCGAATCAGTTCCAAAACCAGCGGCTCGGCCAGGGTCGTCCCGCGAATGATCACCTGGTCGCCCTTTTTGACCGGGGCGCAGTAGGCGGTCATCAGGTCGGCCCACTTGCGGATGCGCAGATCATAGGTCATGGTCGATCTCCTTATCTTTTGTCGGGCCCTATTATACATCTTTTGGACGACGCTGTCATCTGGCGGTTGCCCTCCGGCGAGAGATCGGTTAGAATGGGCTGGAGCACGAGGGGGAAAGGAGCGTTGACAACCGGGCAGGCGATGAACGGCCGGGAAGGACCGTCCGTTCGACGGCACAAGGAGGCCCAATGCGACACCGAACACGCACGCTCGTCCTGCTCCTGTCGCTCTGGCTGGTGGTTGGCGCGGCTCTGCTCCTGGCCGCGCTGGGCGTTGAATAGACCCGGGGAACGATGCGTCCGCTGGAACGGCTCCTGGGCGAACTGGCGCACTGGAAACGGGCCCTCTTCGAGGCCCCCTTGGTCGGGTTGCTCCTCCTGGCCCTGGCCGGCGGCATCGCCGCCTACCAGGTGCGCCGGCCTTACCGGCTGGAGGTCGGCGGCATCCACGACGCCCCCTACCTGATCGCCTTTCACGAGCCCGAGCCCGACCGCCGCAAGGTGCCCCAACCGGAGGTGGACTTTCGTTGGACGCGGGAACGGGTGGACCTGCACCTGTTGGGGGTAGGGCATCAACCGCTCGAACTGTGCCTGCGCCTGCAGGCCTACCGTCCCGCCGGCGTGCCCCCCCGGATTACCCTGCTCACCGGCGACGGCCCCCTCCTCTCGACCACGGTGGGGGGCGATTGGGCTGTCTACCGGGTGCTCCTACCACCGCCGGCCCTGACCGGCGGCGACCTGCGCCTGGCCATCTTTAGCGAGACCTTTCAGCCGCCCGGAGACCCCCGCGAACTGGGGGTGGCGGTGGACTGGGTGGAGGTGCGGCCGGCCGGGGTGGGCTGGATCGGGCCGGCCTGGGGACAGGTCGGCGCGCTGCTGGGGTGTGCCCTCCTGACCTACCTCCTCCTGCACCGCTGGGGGGTGGGCCGGGCCTGGAGCAGCGGCCTGACGGCCCTGGGCATCCTCCTCCTGGCCACCCTCCTGGCCTGGCATCGCCTCTCCCTGACCTACTTTACCCCCACCCTGGTCCTGCTTCTGTTCTGGGGGTGCCTGCTGACCGCCCTCTTCCTGCCCCTCCTGGAGAATCGCTCTCTGGCCGGTTGGACGCACCGGGAGGCCCGCCTGCTCTGGGCGGTGCTTCTGACCGGCTTTTTGCTGCGACTGGGCGGCATGTGCTACCCCCAGTTCCGTTCCAGCGACCTGCTCTTCCACGCCCACCGAGCGGCCTGGGTGGGCTCCGGCACCCTCCTCTTTACCGCCGACCTGCCCGACGTGAATATCCCGGCCCCCTATCCGCCCGGCCTCTACATCACCCTGTTGCCGGGCACGCTCCTTCTTCCCGACATGCCGGTGCTTCTCGAGATCGCCGGGACCACCCTGGATGCCCTCTGCGGGTTGGGGCTGTACCTGCTCGCGCGGCAACTGAGCCGGCGGCCCCGGGCGGCCCTCTTTGCCCTCCTCCTCCAGCAGGCCGCCCCGGTGACCTACCTGATCTACTCCTGGGGAAACTTTAGCAACCTCTTCAGCCGGGCGGCCCTGCTGGGGGTCCTGATTCTCCTCTGCCTGGGGCCGGGGCTGGGCCGGCCGGCCCGGCGGGCCTGGTGGCTGCTGGCCGGGGCCTGTCTCCTGGTCCTGCTGGGCCACTTTGCCGACAGCCTCCTGCTGGTCGGGTTGGTCTTGGGCACAGCGGGCCTGGCCGCCCTCGACCGGCAGAGAAAGAGCGACCCCTTCTTTGTCCTCTCCGCTTTTCTGCTGGCAGCAGGCGTGGCCCTGGCCCTCTACTACACCGCCCCGCCGATTCAGGAGGTCCTGGCCGGTGGGTGGAGAACCTTTGTCCAGGGACAAGGAGGGCCGACCCTTCGTTGGAGCAACCCTCTGCCGCAGGTAGTCTCTTTTCTCCAAGCCCCGCTGCTCTTGCTGGCCCTGGCAGGAGCGCCGTACCTCCTGACGATGCGGCGAGGGCTGCGCCGACCGACTGCCGTGCTGGGGAGTGCCCTGCTGACCGCGCTGGTCTTTTTCCTGGGGCAGGCGGCGGTGGGCTTTTCCACCCGCTATACCCTCTTTCTCCTGCCGGTGTTGGCCGCCGGGGCCGGGGCGGTGCTGGCAGCCTGGTGGAGAAAGGGGCCGGCCGGCCGGCTCGCAACGGCGATCCTGCTCCTCTCGCTCCTCGGCCAGGCCCTGGTTGGGTGGCATACCCTCATCGCCTTTGGCCAGCGCTGAGACCATGGCGTGCATCAGCCCCACTACACAACCGCCCCCAAATGTGGTATACTGGTACTGGCTGGTGGAGTGCGGATTCGTTTCGGGCCGGTTGCCCGGTTGTTCGCCCCCCAGTCCTGAAAAAACCCACCATCGGGCGGGCTGGAACGCCCGCCCGGACGGCCTGAAAAGGCAAGTACACGGTTTTGCAAGTTCGTGCCGGCCCTATCTGGGGCTTTTCTACAAACAAGCCGGCACGAATAAAGGAACGAGCGCACCAGGAGAGAAGTATGACGGATCCCGAAAGGGTGAACCAGGTTCCTCCTAAACCCCTCCCTCTGGGACGGTTGGGCCGGGGTTTGATGCGCCGCTTTACCTTCTTTGCCCTTCTCTCCCTGGCCATTATGACCTTCGCCAGCCTCTATGCCGCCTGGCGTCAGGTGGAGGCGGTCCGGCTCTTTCAGGAACAGGTCTCCTCGCAGGCCGCCCAGGCTCTGGATGCCTGGGTTGTGGACCTGGAGAGCACCCTGCGGCCCTTTGCCCAAGATCCCTACATCCTGGATGCCCCGCCGGAGGAGATGGAAAAACACCTCCGCGAGGTGCTCATGCGCAGCCCGACGGTGCGCAGCGTCGCCCTGGTGGACGCCCGGCCGGGGAAGGAAGGGCACGAACGGCTCCGCCTGAAGGCCGGAAGCGATACGCCCGCGTCCGGGGCGGACCGCTCCACCGAGGAGTGGTTCCGGGCCGCGCTGGAGGAAGGGACCTACATCAGCCCGGTCGGCTATAACAAGATCACCACCCTGGCCCAGGCGATCGAGAGCGAGGAAAGGGTGGTGGGTGTGGTGGCCCTGGAGGCCGACCTGAGTTGGGCCTACGAACTGTTGCGGCAGTTCCGCACCACCTCGGGGGGGTATATCTATGTGGTGGATGCTGCCGGCCGGTCCCTCCTGCACGAACACGCCCCCTTTATGTACGCCCATCCCGACGAACTGGCTTCGGTTGCCGGCATCCAGGCAGCCATCCGGAGAGAACCGCTCCCGCCGATCTATGTCGGGCTCAACCAGGACCAGGAACGGGTCATCGGTGCGGCCACCCCTCTGCGCAAACTGCCCGCCCTGGTGCTGGCCGAGCAACCCCTCCCCTGGATCGTGCAGCGGTTGTTCCCGCTGGGCTACGCTGCCCTGGCCATACTGCTGATCGGGGCGGCGGCCGCCCTGATCGTCGGGCGGTATATCCTGCGCAACCTGGCCCGGCCGATCGCCCGCCTGCAGGCCGGCGTGCAGCAGGTTGCCGCCGGCGATCTGACCCACCGCATCGCCCTGGAAGGCCGCGGCGAACTGGCCGACCTGGCCGGGGAGTTCAACCGCATGGCCCAGGCCCTGCAGGAGGCCCAGTCCCGGCAGGAGGCATGGAGCCACGAACTGGAGGAACGTGTTGCGGAGCGCACCCATGAACTGCAACAGGCCCTGGAGGAGCAACAGGTCCTCCTCCGCACCGTGCGGATGCTGTCCAACCCGGTGATTCCCCTGCTGGAGGGGGCCCTGCTCTGCCCGGTGATGGGCGCAATGGACGGCGAACGGGCCCAACGGCTGATGGCCGACATCCTGGGAGCAGTGGAGCAGCACAAGGCCCGCCTGATGATTCTGGACATCACGGCGCTGGCCGTTATGGACACAGCGGTGGCCCAGGTGCTCTTGCAGACGGCCCAGGCCGCGCATCTTTTGGGCACCGACACGATTCTGGTGGGCATCTCCCCCGGCGTCGCCGAGACGCTGGTGCACCTGGGAGTCGAGTTCCGCGACCTCTCTCTGGCGGCCACCCTCCAGGAGGGGTTGGAGATGGCCCTGCGGTTGTTGGGGCAGCGGGCCAGGCCGGGCCGGCCGCGCTAGCCCCGAAAGCATGGAGGTTCGAACCCGCTTGGGAGAGGTCGGCCCGGTCGCGGCTCTCCCGTTCGGATGCCCTTTGCATCAAGGAGATTGAGCATGCGCCTTTCCCGAGCCCTGTCCCTGCTGCTCCTGACCGGCATGCTGGCGGCCTGTGGACCCACATCTGCCCCGACGGCGACCGCCCTTCCCCCCACAGCCATCCCTACCGCCGCCCCGTTGCCCACGGCCACCTCCGCGCCCACAGCGGCACCGGCCACACCCAGGCCCACAACGACCCCGGCGACCACCGCCACCTCGGCCCCGGTCGTCGAGGTTACCCCCATCCCGGCCGGGGGCCGTTTTGCCCCTTATCCCAAAGAGGAGGTGACGGTGCGGCCGGCCGTCTCCCATCCGCCGATCGCCCCCGACCTCTCCAACGTCCGCAGCGCTTTTCTCCTCTCTCCAGAGCAGCGCGAGCGGCTTGCCCAAAACGGCTTTGTCGTCAGCCCCGGAGAGGAGCAGGAGTTTTACATCCTCTATGAAAAGGCCCGCTACAACCTGGAACCGATCTTTGTCACCAGCGACTCCCTCCTGCACATCTACCACCTGCTCTTTGATAAAATCTTGCGCACGATCGAGCGGGAGGAGTTCATCCCCATCGCCCGCGAACTGAACGCCCGCATGCTCCAGGCGACCGCAGAGCAGTACCAGGCCCTGAAGGGGACACCGCTGGAGGAATCGGCCCGGCGGAATGTGGCCTTTTTCGCCGTCGGCAGCCGCCTTCTCGACCCGGAGGTCGAACTCCCCTCTTATGCCGCCGACCTGGCCCAGGCCGAACTGGACTTGGTCATGGCCCACGACGGGATGTGGCCCTCCCCCCTCTTTCCCGGCCTGCCCTACGGGGAGGACTATACCCAGTACGCCCCCCGAGGGCACTATACGATGGACGAGAACCTCTCGGCCTACTTTCGGGCCTGGATGTGGTACGGGCGGATGACCTTCCGGGTGGGCGATTCTGCCCGGCCCGACATGCGCGAGGAGACCCAACGGGCCCTGCTGATCGTCCAGACGATGGCCCTGCACCCCGAGATCGGCGCCCTCTGGCAGCAGATCTACGAGCCGACCGTCTTTTTCGTCGGGCGCAGCGACGACCTGCTCTACACCGAATATATCGGGCTGATGGAGGAGGTTTATGGCGGCGTCCCCACCGACCCGCTCGTCTTTGCCGACGAGGAGCGGCTGACCGCCCTGATGGAGGCGGCGAAGGACCTGCGCCCACCGCGCATCCTGGGGATGATTGTGGACGTGATGATGGACGAGGAGGTCGAGACCAAGGGCTTTCGCTTTATGGGACAACGCTTCATCCCCGACAGTTACATCCACGGCCTGCTCATAGATGACAAGGTCAAAGGTCGTTTCCCGCCCAAGGGACTGGACATCCTGGCGGTGCTCGGGTCGGAGCGGGCCTATGCCCTCCTGGAGGAAGAGGGGGACACGGCGATGCCCGACTATAGCGAGCAGATGACCCGTCTGCAGGAAGAGTTTGCCACCTACACCGACGAGGATTGGACGCAGAACCTCTACTGGTCTTGGCTGTACACCTTTTTCCCGCTGCTGGAGGAGCCGGGGGAGGGCTATCCGGCCTTGATGCGCAGCCCGGCCTGGCTGGACAAAAGCATCAACACCGTCCTGGGCAGTTGGGCCGAACTGCGGCACGACACGATTCTCTACGCCAAGCAGGCCTACGCCGAACTGGGCGGCGGACCGACCCCACCGTCGCCGGAGCCGCCCAAAGGCTACGTCGAACCGGTGCCCGAGTTTTATGCCCGGCTGGCCGCGTTGGCGGCGATGACCCGGCAGGGGCTACAGGCACGCGGCCTGCTCGACATCTCCTCTGAAGAAACCCTCCATACCCTGGAGAACCTGGCCCGGCGGCTCAAAGAGATCGCCGAGAAGGAACTGGCCGGCCGGCCGCTCTCCGAGGAAGACTATGACCTGATTCTCTACTACGGCGGCACCCTGGAGTACCTCACCTTTGCCGCCGCCGACACCGAGGATGACGCCATGCCCTCTACCGAGGAGGAACCCGACGCCGCCGTCATTGCCGATGTGGCCACCCATCCGGGGATGGGGCTGGTTCTGGAAGTCGGGGTGGGCCGGATTGACGAGATCTATGTCGTCGTCCCGATCGAGGGTGAACTGGTCGTGGCCAAGGGGGGCGTCTTTGCCTACTACGAGTTCCCCTGGCCGATGACCGACCGCCTGACCGACGAGAAATGGCGCGAGATGCTGGATTCGGGCGCGGCCCCGGAGCGGCCGGCCTGGAGCACCTCCTTCCTCCTCGAGGAGACGGAAGCGGCCGCGCTGCGCCAGGCAGTGCTCGACTTTAACCTGGCCTTTGTGGACGCGGCCTGGTATGTGGACACGGCCTACCTGCTGCCGGTTGCCACCGGCGAGGCCCTCCAGACGAATACCGCCCACATCGAGATGCTGGCGGAGAACGGCTGGATGGAGGGCCATCACCTGCTCGGGCTGGAGTTCCTCTCCTACGACCTGCAGGATGCCCGCCAGGCCATCGTCACCGCGCAGGAGCGCTGGGAAACGGAGCGCTATACCGCCTACGGAAAATATGGCGGGGAGCCGGATCAGTTGATCGCCCGCCGGCCGGCCTACTCGATCGGGGTGATCTACCACCTGGAGCAGGTGGAGGGACAATGGCGGGTCAGCCGGGTGCTCCTCCAGGGGGAGGTGCCGGCCTGGGAGGAGATAACGCCGTAGGACCGTCGAAAGTTGAAGCAAGGTTCCATCGTTGAAGGTTGGCCGACTGGTGGCGGAAAAATTGCCCTCCAGGTGGGGCCGATTGTTTTGGACCGACCGGCCGGCTCAAAAAAGGAGCCCTCGTAGTTATGATAACCGCTCGTCCCTTTGTTGCTCTATTCCGGGGACGGCCAGCCCTGGCTGTCAGCGCCACTGACGCTGGTATGATAACCGCTCGTCCCTTTGTTGCTCTATTCCGGGGGCTGTGGTAAGATATCCGCCGACCCCGGTAGCAATCGCCGGCCGACAAATCGGCGACCGGGGCCAGCGTCCGGCACGCCGCCGGACGACCGGGCCTGTTTCTGGCGGAGATGACGGTGTACGCGTTGCTGGTTGCCGATGACCCGGACGAGGCCGCCCTGCTCTCCCTGGTGCTCCAGCGGGCCGGCCTGGCCTCGACGACGGCCCGCGTCCTGGAGCGGGCTTTGGAAAAGTGGGGCGAGCGTCCTGCCGATGTCGTCCTGGTCTCCCAGGGCAGGGGGGACCCTCTCACTCTGGTGCAGCAGGTCCGCGCGGCCACGGCCGCCCCGTTGATCCTGGTCACCAATCCCCTGCCGGAAGACCTCCACTGCGCGGCCCTGGAGAACGGCGCGGACCTCGTCATCACACGCCCCTACAGCGCACGGCTGCTCGTCTCCCAGGCGCGCGCCCTCCTGCGTCGGGCCAGGGGGGTGCCGGTCTTTAGCCTGCCCACCCTGAGTGTGGGAGGGCTGACCCTGGACCCGGCCGGCCGCTCCGTGCAGGTGACCGGCCGACCGCCCCGACGACTGACCCATCTGGAGTTCCGCCTGCTCTACACCCTGATGGTCCACCGGGGACAGACCCTGCCCCTGGATACGATCGTGGACCGGGTCTGGGGGTACAGCGGCCGGGGGGACCGGGAACTGGTGCGCGGGCTGGTCAGCCGGCTCCGGTCCAAGGTGGAGGAGGACCCCCGTCAGCCCCGCTATATCCTGAATGTGCCCGGCGTCGGCTATCGCTTTGCCGAATTGGAGAACCAGGAACCCCCTCCTCCTTCGGAAGGGTAATCCCGTTGGGCGGCCCTTTCCCCTGTCCGACATTGCCCTCTGGGGACGGAAGATGAGCTCCCCTGTACAAAAATTGTTACCGGCCGGCCGAAATTGCGACCCCATTGGCACCCTTTTTCTACCTGCCTTGCACAACCTGTCGCTATAATAGGGGATTTGTGAGCGGCCGAATAAGCGACTATCCGAAAACCACCGTGGGGCGGGCTTTCCGGCCCGCCCGGACGGACTGAAAAGGCCGGCCTACGGGTTTTCGGATAGGTCCCCAGCCGGCCCATGGAGGTTATGATGGAAGGTACGGTCTGTCCTGAATGTGGCCAGCCTGTCGTGGCCAGAGGGGTTGCGGTCGGACAGCGGCTGATCTGTCCGTACTGCCGCACCCGTCTGGAGGTGATCGAGATCAACCCCCTGGAACTGGACTGGGCTTACGACGAACCCACCCTTCCTTGGGAAGATTTCGAGGGAATCCGGCTGCAGAACGACCATCTGCCCGATGAGGCATTCGGATAACTGCTTGGAGGAAAAAGCCCATGGAGGAACTGGAACAGGAAATCGTGGAACCCCCCGGTACAGGTGGACCCTCGAACCGGTGGAGTAAGGTTTCGACGGAAGAATGGCAGGACTGGCGCTGGCAACTGCGCCACCGCCTGAGCACGCCGGAGGAGATCGCTCAGGTCATCTCCCTGACCCCTGATGAGGAGCGGGCCCTGCGCACACCGGGCCATTTCCGGGTAGCCCTCCCTCCCTATGTGGCCGACCTGATGGACCCGCTCGACCCGACCTGCCCCATCCGGCGGCAGGTCATCCCCACGATGGCCGAACTGGCCCCGGCCCCGGAGCAGTCGGAGGACCCCCTGGGCGAGGAGGCCCATTCCCCGGTTCCGGGCCTGGTTCATCGCTACCCCGACCGGGTGCTGCTGCTGGTAACGACCCAGTGCGCGGCCTACTGCCGCTTCTGCACGCGGAGCCGTCTGGTCGGCGACCCCCACGCCCACCCCGGCCGAGAACATGCCCAACAACTGGCCTACATCGCCCGGAACCCGCAGGTCCGCGACGTGCTGGTCTCGGGCGGCGACCCCTTGCTCCTGCCTACTCCCGTGCTGGAGGAGGTTCTACAGGGGTTGCGGGCGATTCCCCACGTTGAGGTCATCCGCATCGGCAGCCGCGTGCCGATCTTTTTGCCGCAGCGGGTGACCCCTGAACTGGTGGAGATGCTGCGCCGCTACCATCCCCTCTGGATGAACGTCCACGTCAACCACCCCAAGGAACTGACCCCCACGGCGGCGGTGGCCCTGGCCCGCCTGGCCGACGCGGGCATCCCCCTGGGCAGCCAGACCGTCCTGCTGGCCGGAATCAACGACTGCCCCAGCCTGATGATGGAACTGTTCCGTCAACTGGTGCGCCACCGGGTGCGGCCCTACTACCTGTACCAGTGCGATATGGTCCAGGGGGCAGGACACTTTCGCACCCCCGTGGCCAAGGGAATCGAGATTATGGAGGCGTTGCGGGGGCATACCTCTGGCTTTGCCCTCCCCACCTTTACCATTGACGCCCCCGGCGGTGGGGGCAAGGTGCCGATCCTGCCGACCTATCTCCTGAGCATGTCGGACCGCTTTGTGGTCGTGCGGAACTATGAGGGGATGGTCAGTACCTACGCCCAGCCGGAGCGCTATACCCCGCACGATGCCGACCGCTGTCCCTACTGCCGGGCACACCGTGGCGAGGGCGGGCAAGAGGGCATCGCTGCCCTGCTGGCCGGCCAGAGGCAGACCCTGGTGCCGGAGGGTTGGACGAGCATCCACCGGCGGGAGGTCTGGACCTCTGTACAGCCGATTCCCACCGTAGAGCGCCGGGAGGACTGAGATGGCCGGATGGCGGGTTGCGCTGCTTTACAACCTCAAAGAGCACGTCCCGCTCGCGCCGGACGCCCCCGAGGACGCGCTGGCCGAGTACGACACGGTGGAGACGATCGCGGCCCTGGAGGAGGCCCTGATCGCCGGCGGGCACACGGTCATCCCCCTGGAGGCTGACGAGACCCTCCTGGATACCCTCCGCCGGGCGCGGGTGGACCTCTGCTTCAACCTCGCCGAGGGGCTGCGAGGGGACGCCCGCGAGGCGCACGTCCCGGCCCTGTTGGAGATGCTGGGGATCCCTTACACCGGCTCCCGTGTCCTGGCCCACGCCCTTTCCCTGGACAAGGCGGCAACGAAACGGGTCTGGCGGGATGTGGGCCTGCCGACGCCCCCCTTCCAGGTCTTGCGCTACGGTGAGGAGCCGCTCGATCCCGGCCTGCGCTTTCCCCTCTTTGTCAAGCCGGTCGCCGAGGGCTCCGGCATGGGGATTGGGGCCGGTTCGGTGGTCCGCGATGAGGCCTCCCTGCGGGAGAGGGTCCGCCAGATGATCCGCCGCTACCGCCAACCGGCCCTGGTGGAGGGCTTTTTGCCGGGGCGCGAGTTCACCGTGGGGCTCATCGGCAATCGCCTGGGTCCGGGGGAGGCCCCCCCTTCCCCGCTGTACGATGCGCGGGGGTTCCACGTCTTTCCGATCCTGGAGATTGACCTGAGCCCGGTCCGGGAGGCCGGGGGGCTTTATACCAGCCAGGTCAAGACCGACATGCCCCTGGCGGCGACCTACCACTGCCCCGCCCCGCTGGAGGCGGCCCTGACGCGGGAGATTCAGGACCTGGCCGTGGCGGCGTTCGAGGCGATCGGGGCCCTGGATGTGGCCCGGGTGGACCTGCGCCTGGGGGCCGATGGCCGGCCCTACCTGCTCGAAATCAACACCCTCCCCGGCCTGAACCCCACCTACAGCGACATCGTCCTGGCCGCCCGGTCAGAGCAGGTCTCCTATATCGAGTTGATCAACGAGATTGTGGACCTGGCGGCGCGGCGCTATGGGCTGGAGCCGCAATGGGCCGGGCGTCCGGCCGATCGCCTGGTCCAGGTGATGGAGAATCTATGAGCACACTGCACCGGCAGGCAGAAGGGGTGCTCGTCCTGTACAACGACAGCCCCAGCCTGATCAAGGGTGAACCGGAGGATCTCCTCTCCGAGCGGGGGGTGGTGGCCTGCGCCCGGCAGGTCGCCCAGGCCCTGTCGGCCGCCGGGGTCAACGCCGTCCTGCTGCCGCTCCGGGGAAATGTCGAGGATGCCTTGCAACCCTATCCTCCGGCGGAGTGGCTCATCTTCAACCTGGCCGAGGGGCTGGCCGGCCGGCTCTTTGAGGAGGCCCGCATCGCCTGGGTGCTGGAGGCGGCCGGCTATACCTTTACCGGCTCAACGGGCGAGGTGCTGGCCCGCTCCACCCACAAGGCGGTGGCCAAGGCAACCCTGCAGCAGGCCGGCGTCCCCACCCCACCCGGCCGGGTGCTGACCGACCCGGCAACGACCCCAACCGCCCTGCCCTTTCCCCTGATCGTCAAGCCGGTCGCCGAGGACGCCAGCCTGGGGATCGGCCCGGACGCGGTGGTTCAAGATCGAACGCACTTGAGACGGCGGGTGGCCTACATTCGCGAACGCTATCGCCAGGCCGCTCTGGTCGAAGCGTTCCTGCCCGGTCGCGAGTTTAACGTGGCCGTGTGGGGGCATCCCCCGACCGCCCTGCCCCTGGCGGAGGTCGTTTTCCAGGGTATGGACAACCCCTGCGACCGCTTTCTCTCCTACGGGGCCAAATGGCAGCCCGACTCGGCGGCCTATCGGCAGACGCCGGTGGTCTGCCCGGCCGACCTCCCCGCCGACCTGGCCGCCCGGATCAAGGCAGTGGCCCTGCGGGCCTGGGAGGCGATTGGCTGTCGGGACTATGCCCGGGTGGACATCCGACTGGACCAGGAGGGGACTCCGAACGTTCTGGAGGTCAATTGCAATCCGGACCTGTCCGCCGAGGCCGGTTTTGCCCGCAGCGCCCAGGCGGGGGGGTATTCCTACGGGGAGATGCTCCTTTACATTCTGGAAGAGGCCAGAAGGAGATGGCAACGATGATCGAGGTTGCACAGGATGAAGACGGTTTAGCGATTCTTGCCCTGGCCGAACGGGCCGGGGTGTTCAAGCCGGTTGAGGTGGCCTGCGTCGCCGAACTGTGGGACCTGTACCAAAAGCAGCGGGAGCGAAGCGGCTACACCTTTGCCGTGTATCGGGAGGCCGGCCGGGTACTGGGGTTCACCTGCTTTGGCCCCCACCCCCTGACGGAGGGCACCTTCGACCTCTACTGGATCGCCGTGGACCCCGCGTGTCGGGGGCGAGGGATCGGCCATCGCCTGCTGGCCTACGTCGAGTTCTGCATCCGGCAACAGGGAGGGCGGCTCCTGGTCGTCGAGACCTCCGGTTCGCCAGCCTACGAGAACGCCCGCCGGCTCTACCAGAGCGGCGGGTACCACCAGGCGGGGTACATCCCCGACTTTTACGGCCCCGGTGACGCCCTGCTCGTCTTTTGCAAGGAACTCACCCCGGCCATGCCGGTGGTCGCGCCCTCCCTGCAGACGGCCGACGTGCCGATCTGAAGGCCACCGGAGGGAGCGACAGGGGAGAGCGCTCAGCGAAAGTCCACCGACTCGTAACCCAAAAGCAGGAGCAACCGCTGCACCTCCCACTCGGCGCGGCGGCGGGCCTCCTCCAGGATGCCGTTCTCTAAAGCGGTGCGGCGAAACTCCTCCAGGGCCCGCTGGCGCGCCTGTGCCTCCAGGGTGGTGTCGTAGCGGGCAAAGAGGCCCTTTTCATAGTCATAGACGTAGGTGCCCTCTTCATCCAGGAAAACGTCCATGACCTCTGGGTCGGGCAGGTGGAGAATGACCCGCCGGCCGATGACCTCCACGTCCTTCTCCCCGATCTGGGAAAGGTCCACCCCCGCCGTCACCGTGCCATAGGCCACCAGGAGGAGACGCTGGCCGGTCCCCGGCCAGTCGGGCGGTCGCTCGGCCTCGACGACGGTGGAGAGAAAGTAGCGCGTCGTCTGCAGGTGGGCCAGGGAGCGGACCTGCTCCAGGGCCGGCGGCAGGACGACCACCGTCGGGGTGGGCGGGGAAGGGAGGGCCGTCTTCCACTGCTCGACGACCTCCTCGGGGAGGGCGATGACCTCCCGCACCAGTCCCTCAACCCCCAGATAGGCCCGCAGAACGACCAGAAGCGTCAGCACGACCAGCGCGCTGACGATCCACCAGCCTGGCGAGACACGGCTGCGGCCGGCCGCCTCTTTCCTGCCCGTCGGGGAGCGGGCCATCCCCGCAACCCCCTCCGTCGTCGCTTCCTCCCCGCCCGCCGGCGGTTGTTCCCGATCCTCGTCCATCGTTTCCAGTTCTTGAGCGGTCTCGTCCATCGCCAGCCTCCTTATTGGGATACGGCATGTCGGGGCACGGCATACCGTGACCCAACCCCTTGCGGGATCACGTCTCCCGCCCGACCAGGGCCAGGGCGAGAGACTCCAGGGCGTCGCGGGCCGGGCCGGCCGGCAGCGATGGCAGTACGGCCATCGCTTGGTCCAGGTAGGTCGCGGCCCGCGCCTCCCCATACCGCCGCGCCTCTACCCGCTCCAGCACCGCCAGCACGGCGGCGACCTCCTCCTCGCCCACCGTCCCTTCCCCCCCATAGACCCGTTCCAGGACCTGCCGGTCGGCCCCCTGGCTCCGGGTCAGCGCATAGACAACCGGCAGACCCAGTTTCCGCCGGTAGAGATCGGCGGCGGCCGGCTTGCCCGTGCGCTCCTCCCGACCCCAGACCCCCAAAAGGTCGTCCTGCACCTGAAAGGCCAGACCCAGGACCCGACCAAAGGACCGCCACCCGCTCAGGTCCTCCTCCCCCCCGACCAACGCCCCCAGGCAGAGGGACGCCTCGATCAACGCGGCCGTCTTGCGGGCGATCATGGAGATGTAGACCTCCTCCTCCAGGTCGAGCCGGCCCTCGAAGGAGAGGTCCAGGTGCTGCCCCTCGCAGATCTCCAGGATGGCCCGGTCGAACAGGGTCACCGCCTGAAGGATCACCTCGGAGCCAACTCCCCGTTGCTGCAGGCGCAGGAGGGCCATCCGGCTGAGGGTAAAGAGGCCGTCACCGGCGTTGATCGCCTGGGGAATACCCCAGATGCGCCAGACGGTCGGCCGGCCGCGCCGGAGGGGGCTGTCGTCCTCAATGTCGTCATGGATGAGGGTAAAGTTGTGCAGCAGTTCGACGGCGGCGGCCGCCGGGAGGGCCCGCTGCCACTCCCCACAGGTGACCTCGCAGGCCAGCAGGCAGAGGAGCGGACGGAGACGCTTCCCGGCCGGCCCCTCCACCGGCCGCAGGTCGGCATCCCGCCAGCCCAGATGATAGGCCATCATCCCGTAAAAGGGCCCCACCTCACTCCTCTTTGTCGGGAACGAGGCCCTCATCTCTTCCTCGACGGCGGCGATATAGGCCGCATAGCGTGCCAGAGGTTCTTTTCCTTTCATACAAATCTCCACCCTGAAAAAGGGATTCCATTCCAGGTGAGCATATCACAGAACCCCCTTCCTGTCAATCTCCCACCTGACCGAGAAAATTGGTTACACTTTAAAAAGGCCAGGTTGTCCACATTTCCACAAGCCCCCTTTCTCCTCCTCCCTCTAGTGGTTTCGCCTCCTCTTGCCCCCTACATCTAGTAGCCCTTGCCTGAAAACCCACCCTTTTATATCTCCTGCCTTTGTGGATAACTTTCCCTGTGCGGTGGAAAAGTCCATCCATTTGGGGATAATTTGACGTGAGAAAACCCTTTTCATCATTCTGCTCAAATCTTTCCCCAACCGTTCCACCAGAGGCCTTGCCCAAGAACAAGAAAACTTTGCCCTTTTTGTATCCTTATCCACAATCCACAGCCCTACTACTGTATACTATTCTATGTACACTTGTTCTATACACAAAGCGGGCTGAACTACGCCTGTGGAGAACTGGACAGAGAAAAGTTTACCTTCAGGAAACTGCGGACCAAGCGGTCGTTTTGTATTGACCATTGGCCGGGATGGTCAAGATTACCGCTGTGCATGTTGCTCGAGGAAATCCCTCAAAAGTAGGGCGGAAAAGGCAGGATGCTTCAGTTGGCAGACCTCGCGGAACATTCGACTATGGCTACGAATCCAAACCACACCATCTAGCACCGCTACTCCCAAAACTGCTCCGGTAGCCACCTGAAAGATTCTCAGGGCATCCTGAAATTGGGCATTTTGATGACCACCATTGCTTTTCTTTACCCACTCGTTCACTTGGTCCCTCTACGTTGTACAGCACGTAGGCAGAGCATTCTCCCAGGTCGCGCAGCCGTCTCCTGCATATTTCGATGGCCGCCTCAGAATTGTCGATCCCGATCCACCGCCGGCCGGTCGTCTCGGCGGCCACCAGCGTTGTGCCCGAGCCGGCAAAGCAGTCCAGGACCAGGTCTGTCGGGTGAGACGATGCTCGGAGAATCATTTTGAGCATGTCCAGGTTCTTTTCTGTCGGATACGCAGGATAGACCGGATCTTTGAATTCCCATACGTCCTGGTGTTTCTTCCCCCGGGCAATCATCTCGTCCGCATAGATCTTTTTGCGGGGGTTCTCTCGGCTCCAGGATCTCGGCAACAGATTTCTTTCCCGGATATTCCAGGCGCATTGTTGGTGCCCTCGCCTGCCATCCTCAACGGTCGGAAAACAGTATAGCATATCTATTCTAATTCGACAAGGGGGCGTCTTTTGGTATAATAACGCCGGCAAAAGATGTCCGCCGGAGACCATGGTGATTGAGGAGCAGGCCACGATGAACTTTCCACGCTGTAGTGGGGTGCTACTGCACCCGACCTCCTTGCCGGGGCCCTTTGGGATTGGGGACCTGGGAGAACAAGCCTACCGCTTTGTGGACTGGCTGGCCGCGGCCGGCCAGTCCTATTGGCAGGTACTCCCCCTCAGCCCGACCGGCTATGGCGATTCCCCCTACCAGGGCCTCTCGGCCTTTGCCGGCAACCCGATGCTGATCAGCCCGGAGCGGTTGCTTCAGGCCGGCCACCTTTCCCCCGCCGACCTGGACCCACCTCCCGCCTTCTCTCCGCAGCGGGTGGAGTTTGGCCCGGTGATCGCCTGGAAGAACGCCCTCCTGAAAAAAGCCTTTGCCACCTTTCGGGAAAAAGCCCCACCGGAGCAGCGGAGCGCGTGGGAGGCGTTCTGCCGGCAGGAGGCCCACTGGCTGGAAGATGTGGTCCTCTTTATGGCCCTGAAACGGGCCCATCGCCTGGCCCCCTGGACGGAGTGGGAGCCGGACCTGCTCGCCCGCCGGCCGGCCGCTCTGGCCCGCCGGCGCGAGGCCCTGGCCGACGAGATCGCCTTCGAAACCTACTGTCAGTGGCAGTTCTTTGAGCAGTGGCTTGCCCTCAAGCGCTACGCCAACGAGCGGGGTATCCGCATCATCGGGGATCTCCCCATCTTTGTCGCCATGGACAGCGCGGATGTCTGGTCCCACCCGCACCTCTTTCACTTTGACGAAGCGTTGCGCCCAACGGTCGTCTCGGGCGTCCCGCCGGACTATTTCAGCGAAACGGGCCAACTCTGGGGCCACCCCCTCTACCGCTGGGACGTGCTCGCCCGGGAGGGCTATGCCTGGTGGCTCGAGCGGTTTCGGATGGCCTTTACCCAGGCCGACGTGGTGCGCATTGACCACTTTCGCGGCTTTTACAACTACTGGGAGGTTCCCGCCGGTTCGGAAACGGCGGTGCGCGGTCGCTGGCGCTACGGCCCCGGCGAGGACCTCTTTCACGCCGTCACCGCTGCGCTGGGGGAGGTGCCCATCATCGCCGAGGACCTGGGCGATTTCGATGCCGCATCGCGGGCCGGCGTGGATACCCTCAAGGCCCAGTTCGGCTACCCGGGGATGAAGGTGCTCCAGTTCGCCTTCGCTTCCGGGCCGGACAACCCCTTCCTGCCGCACAACTACCTGCCCGATTGCGTGGTCTATACGGGAACGCACGACAACGACACCACCGTCGGCTGGTACACCAACACCTCTACCGAGTCTGAGCGGGAGTATGCCCGCCGGTACAGCGGTCGAGATGGAACGGATATTGCCGGGGACCTGATCCGTCTGGCCTGGGCCTCGGTGGCGCAGACGGCGATTGTGCCCCTCCAGGACCTGCTTCGGCTGGGGAGCGAGGCGCGGATGAACCGGCCGGGAACGAGCGGCCCGCCCAACTGGTGCTGGCGGTTCCGGGCAGGTGCCCTGACCGGGCCTCTGGCCGAAGAACTGGCCGGCCTGACCGAGACCTACGGACGGAGTCGCTGAGCAGGCCTTCCCTCAACAGGCGGGTCAGACCGTTTCTCCAAAGGCCTCCCTGGCCTCCGGTTGGAAGAGATACCAGACGATCAGCCCGCCGATGACCGTTCCCACTGGGATGATCGTGATCCCTGCGATGGCCGCCAGAACGATCGCGGCCATCCGTGCCCACGGCTTCATCTCCCAGAGGCCCCAGCCGACCACGGCGTTGGCCGCGCCCACCAGGACCATCAGGCCGCCGCCCAGGATGGCTGCCAGAAAGACCAGGGGAACGATCTCTTTCACCTCGGCCTCGGCGATGCTCATGACGAAAAAGGGTACAGCGGTCACCATGCAGGCGATCAACAGCCAGAAGAGGGTCGCCGCAAAGTGAAACAGCGCGATCAGGGTGACACCATCTGGACGCTTCATCATTTTCCTCCTCATAGTCCCAGGAACCAGAACGCCACGGTAGGGGTGATATAGACCTCGATCAGGGCCGCGAGGAACAGCAGCGGCCCGACCAGAAAGAGCAGCAGTTTGACCAGGTCGGCCAATCCCTGGAGAATCACGTTGCCCAGCGTGTAGCCGCTTTTCGGTGCCAGGATGGCCGCTCCCATGCGCAGGCCGGCCGCGGTGAGCAGGATCGCCGCGGGAAACTCGATGACCCCGTGCGGCCAGAGAAAAGCGGAGAACTGCCCCACATCCAACCCCAGGATGACCGCCTCTCCGGCGAGAAAGCCGAGCAGGCCGGTTGTGACAAAGAGGGGAATGATCGCCGCCGCTCCAAAACTGACCAGGCCGAGCAGGGCGGCCAGGACCAGGTTGCCCACATTGTTCCCCAGGATTCGCCCCGGGCTGACATATCGGTCCAGCAGGCCTTGAAAGTCGGCCCAGTTGGCCCGAATCGCCTCCGGCGTCAGCGACCATGCCTCCACGGTCTGTGGGGGCAGCGGTAACGCCTGGGCGTAGAGCCAGCCCAGGACAAAGGCCCCGACCAGGATCAGGCAGACCACCCCCGCCGCCCCCGCGTTCCGCCGGAGGAGTTGGGACAGGTCGCGGCGGTAGATGCGCCTCAGGGTAAAGGGGGCGGAGGGACCGTCCAGGCCGGCGGCCGGCTCCTGGAGGAAGAACCTCCCAAAGGTGCGTGCGGCCCGCCGCAGGTCCAGCCGGTCTACCGTGCGCGCGAGCAGTTCCTCCCGGTTGAACAGGTGAATCCCCATCCGAATCATCCCCAGGTCAGCCAGGACCTGGGCACCGGCGATCAGCCAGAGCGCGTCCGGTTGCTCCCACAACACCACCAGGGTCTGGAAGGAGACCAGCAGCATTGAGGGAAGCACGATGAAACTGGCCAGCAGGTTGGCCGCCCGCACGCTGGTCGTGTTGCTCGAAACGACCACTGCCCCTGCCACCATCCCCACCGCCAGGGTCAGGTCCAGGCAGATAATCTGGAGGAAAAGGCCGGCCGGCACCGTGTGCCCCACAAACCAGTACAGACCAAAGGCGTAGATGCCCATCGCAATCAGGCTGGCGGTCAGCGGGATGACCAGGCCGGCCAAGAGTTTCCCCACATAGAGCGCACCATCGGTGATCGGGGTGGAAAGCAATGCCTCCAGGGTGTTGCGTTCCTTCTCCCCGACGAACGACTCGAGCGCGATCACCAGAGAAAAGGTGATCGGGAAAAAACCCACCGCCATCATCGAGTAGGGGATCAGTCGGGTCAGTACCAGTGACGGGTCGTATCGTTCCGCGTAGGGCAGTCCAACCTTGGTGACAAAGATGACCACCCAGGGGAAGAGAAAGGTCAGCAAAAAGACGGGCAGGACGATGCGCCAATCGCTCAGGCTGTCCCTGAGTTCGCGTCGGGTGACCAGGAGGCCGCGCTGGAACTGGTTCATCGTGCCCCCTCCTTCGCCTCCTGCGGCTCTGCTGACCTGGCGGGTGAGGACGCCTCCCGCCGGCGCAGCAGCGCACCGGCCTCGCTGACCGCCTCCTCGCCACTCGATACGATCTGCAAATAGACCTCTTCCAGGCTCCGGCGCACCTCGCTCAGGGTTACGACCTGGGCTCCCAGGTCGGCCAGAAGGTGGAGGACGCGCGGGTTGGTCTGTTCTGGCGTGGTGGTCTCGTAGCGGAGGCAGGTTTCCCCGCAAGGCCTGGCCGTAACGCCGACCTCGGCCTGGAGCACCTCGACCAGCCCATCGCAGGGGCCGGCAAGGCGCACCTCCATCTGGGGAGGGCCGAGGAGTTGGCGGCGCAGGTTGGCCGGCGTGTCAAAGACGATCATCCGCCCCAGGCGAATGATGGCGATACGGTCGGCCAACTGCTCGGCCTCGGCCAGGTTGTGGGTGCAGACCAGGAGGGTGCGTTCGCTGCCTTTCATCTCCAGGATAAAATCGCGCACCTGGCGGGCGCTGGTCGGGTCCATCGCCGAGGTCGGCTCGTCCAGGAGCAAGACCGGGGCGTCATGGAGCAATGCCCGCACCAGAGAGACCTTCTGGCGCATGCCCTTGGAGTAATCCCCCAGAGGGAGGTTGCGGGCCTCCCACAGTTCGAACCGCTTCAGGAGCGTCTCGATGCGGGTGCGTCGGGTCAGTTCGGCCATTCCCTGCAGCGCACCGAAAAAGTCCAGGTACTCGATCGCCTTCATGCGGTCGTAGAGGCCGGGGAGTTCGGTAAGCAGACCGACGTGGTGGCGCACGGCGATGGGGTTGCGGGCCACATCATATCCGGCCACGATCGCCTGCCCCTTGCTCGGCCGCAGAATCGCCGCCAGCATGCGGATGGTGGTCGTCTTGCCGGCCCCATTCGGTCCCAGCAGGACGATAATCTCCCCCGGCCGGGCCTCCAGGGTCACATCGCTCACCGCCGGAAAGGTGCCAAAATATTTGGCCAGGTACTTTGCCAGAATCATCGCACTCCTCTCGAATCGCCTGCAAACTATTGTAGCACAAAAGCGGCCTGGCGGCAAAACAGGCCCTGGTTGGGAAAACCGCCCTTGGGTACGCGACCGCCCCTGGGTACGCGACCGCCCCTGGGTTTGCGACCGTCCCGGTCGCACCGTCCCTTCCCTGGGTTTGCGACCGTCCCGGTCGCAAAAGACCGCCCCTGGGTTTGCGACCGTCCCGGTCGCAAAAGACCGCTCCCGGGTACGCGACCGCCCCTGGGTTTGCGACCGTCCCGGTCGCACCGT
>FWWM01006437.1_pt1 | contig 24618 bp, 23 predicted proteins | sample 2228351 | NCBI WGS metagenome assembly FWWM01 (sample SAMEA103939774, study PRJEB20133) | metagenome
CATGGTAGTTTTGTTATGAGTAATCATAATAAACTGAGAAGTTTTTGAGAACCCTTTGACCAATTCGATGAATCGATTGATGTTGGCATCGTCCAGAGGAGCGTCCACCTCATCAAGCAGACAGAAGGGAGTGGGTTTGATCATAAAAAGACCAAAAAGAAGGGCGGTCGCCACCAAGGCCTTTTCTCCCCCTGAGAGAAGATCAATATTCTGAAGCTTTTTACCAGGAGGTTGAGCAATGATATCGACTCCTGTCGTGGAAGGGTCATTCTCGTCAAGGAGGACAAGATTGGCCTGCCCACCCTTAAAGAGCCTATGGAAGACCTCTTTAAACTTTTCATTGACTAGTTGAAACGTCTCTAAGAAACGCTTGGTGGTTGTCCGGTTGATTCGAGCGATTGCTTTTCTTAAGGTATCAAGAGCCTTCTGAAGATCGGTCTGTTGTTCGGTCAAGAAGTCATACCTCTGTTTCAGTTCTTGATACTCTTCGATGGCCACGAGATTAACTTCTCCAAACCCTTCAAGTGCTGTTTTCAATTCTGCAAGCCTCTGGGACAACTCCTCTTTTGGAAACGCTCCATCCGTCTGATTCAAAGAGGGTGAGAGGTTCGTTCCATAACGCTCTCTGATGGAATCCTCCACATGCTGGATCTTCATCTGGTATTCAGAGGCTCGAATCTCTTCCTCGTGGATCTTCTGTCTCAACTCCTCCAACTCCCGATGAAGATATTTGGAAGAGGCCTCTGCCTCTCTCCACTCGTTGGAGAGGGATTCAACGATCTCCTTCTGTTGAGTCAGCCTCTCCTCCTTTAACCGGTTTACTCTCAGACACTCTTCTAGCTCCTTTTCCAACTGTCTCATCTTTTCGGAAGTCGCGATCGCCTCTTTCCGAGATTGCCTGAGGGAGGCCAATTCCTTAGAAATCTGAGCCTTCAAGGTTGCCTGATTTTCTGAAAGAGCATGGATCTATCTCTCCAAGCCCTTCCTCTTCTCCTCCAGAGAGGCCAGAACAATCTTTTTCTCTGTGATATTTCCACCAAGTTCTTCGGTTCCACCTCCGACCTCCTCTACCTTCCTTTTAAACACCTGGACCTGTTCTTCTCTCTTCTGCTTCTCAACCTCTTTTTCCTCTATTTGAGTAGAAACCTCCTGCTTCTCCCTGCCTAAGTCTTCGTTTTCCTCCTCAAGTTGACTCTTTTCAAATTGGATGACCTCGAGCCTTTGATGAATTTGAGAAATCTCTTTATCCAATCCCTCTAAATCTCGTTCCTGGTGGAAGAGTTCGATCTCTTTGGCCTGGATCTCCTTCTTTCTTTCCTCCAGATCCCCCTCCTTCTCTAAAATCTCCTTTTGAAGGATTTCTTCCTCCTCTATCGCCTTTTGGCAAGCCTGCTCTTTCTCCCAGATCCTCTGGTCTAACTCCTTGATCTCCCTTCTCCTCTCTAATAGACCCAGGCCCTGGTCTCTGCTCCCTCCGGAGATGACTCCTGAGCGTTCCACCACGTCTCCCTCCAGGGTGACGAGGGTGGCGAATCCTTCCTCTTTCTTTATCCAGGAGAGGGCCTCCTCCAAGGTTCCCACCAACCCAACATCTCCAAGAAGGAATTCTGCCAAAGAAGAAAACTCCTCCTCCACGTTGACGAAACTAAGAAGTGGTGAGGGAGATTTTTCAACCGGATTAAGAGGTTCTCCTTTTTTTCCATGAACCCCTTTCGGGATAAAGTTAGCCCGGCCTAATGACCCCTTTTTAAGGAAGTCCAACCCTTCCACCCCGTCCTTTTCTGCTTCCACAATCAGATATTGCAATCGCTGACCCAACACGGCTTCCAAAGGAATCTCATAGGTTGAATTGACATCGAGAATGTCCGCCACTACCCCTAAGACTCCTTTCCACCTTTCCTCTTCTTCCCTCTTTCTTAAAAGAATCGATCTCACCCCTCTCTCATAACCCTCATAATTCTCCTGGAGTTCTTTCAGTGAAAGGTAGCGAGATCGATCCTGCCTTAAGGTCTCCTCCAAGCGCGACCTTTCTTTTTGCCTTTGATGGAATAATTCCCTTAGCCTCTCTATCTCCCCTTCCAGTTGAGCCTTTTCTTCTTGGTAGACCGATAGAATAGAAAAAGTGAGTTCCTTCGCCTTTCTCTTTTCTAAGAAGGCCTCTTCGGCTTGACCCAGTTTTCCTCTTACTTCCTCAAACTCCTTTTGGTTGGAACGGATTCGCTTTTGAAGGTCTTGGCTTCTCTCTTCGAGGTGGGTAAGCCGATTTCGAAGAGAGGTCAGTTGGGTGAGTGAGTCGATCAACCTCCCTTTCTCAGCCTCCAATTCTTCTACGAGTTCTTGATAGGTGGTTCTAAAATCGTTGAAGAGTGTCTCCCACTCATCGAGGATCTCCTCGGTCTCCTGCCATTCTTCTTTTAATTTCACTAAACTCCTTTCTATCTCTCTCCGCTCTCTCCTCGTCTCCCTCCAAGCCCTTAAGGACTGCCTGACCTCTTCGGACAACTGTTTCTCTTGTCTTTGAAAACTGTTTTCCTCCCTTCTTAAAAATTCTATTTCATTCTCCATCCGTTGAATCTGCCGACCCAAGTCGAAAACCTCTTGCTGGAGGGACTGAAGTTTTTCCCCTTCCTCTCCGGCCTTCAGTTTGATCTCTTCAATGGAGGCTTCCTTCTTTGAGGTTTGAGTCGAAATCTCGGTCTCCCTCTCTCGGAGGGCTTTGAGATAGCCCTTTGAGGCATCCCACTTTTCTGAGAGTTCAGCATGCTCCTGAAGGGCGAAGCGGATCTCGATCTCTTTGACCTCTTTCCGGATGGCCTTATACTCCTCTGCCCGCTTGACCTGCCTTTCAAGGGAGACGATTTGCCGTTTCACCTCAGCAATGATATCCTGAACCCTCAGAAGGTTCTGCTGGGTTGCCTCCATCTTCATCAAGGCAAGCCTCTTCCGCTCCTTATATTTAGCAATCCCTGCCGCCTCTTCGATTAAAAAACGCCGATCCTGAGGATTGGCATTGATCAGATGTTCCACCCGGCCCTGCTCCACAATCGAATAACCATTGACCCCAATACCGGTATCCAAGAAAAGATCGGTGATATCTCGCAATCGGCAAGGAACCTTGTTAATCAGATACTCGCTCTCCCCTGACCGATAAAGCCTCCGAGTCACCGTAATCTCACTATATTGTTCATATTCTTTGGGTGCGGAGCCATCCTCGTTTGAGAAGGTCAAACTCACCTCGGCCATCCCTAAGGGCTTCCTCCCTTCTGCTCCATTGAAGATGACATCCTCCATCATTTTCCCACGCAGATGTTTGGCACTCCGTTCCCCCAGAACCCAGAGGACCGCATCGACAATATTGGACTTCCCGCAACCATTGGGACCCACGATCGTGGTAATCCCTTCTGGGAAGGTAAGGTGAAGACGATCGACAAAGGATTTGAATCCCACCATCTCAAGGGATTTAAGTTTCATGAACCCGCTTCCCCTCTCTCTAAATCTGAAGCCTAAAAGGTGTATTGAGTTAAACTCCACACACCAAACTCTAACTCCCAAATAAATTCAAAATAGAATCCTTGGTACCCCCTCTACGTTTTGTGTTTGTTTGAAATTTTGGGTTCTTCCTATTGGATTAAGATTGATCCCTTCGGGAAGCCTCATCAGATATTCGAATTTCTGATTTTGCAATATGATCGATAGCGCTCTGAATCCTTTGAACCACTTTCTCTTTTCCTAAAATTTCCATGACCTCATCGAGAGGCGGGCTGGCCATCTTTCCAGTCAAGGCCACCCGAAGAGGTTGGGCAATTTTAACCAGAGGTTCCCCTCTTTCCTCTGAGAGTTGATGAATCAGACGATGACTGCTTGCCCGATCCAAAATGCTCTCTCGGGATAAAGATTGAAGGACCTGCTCAAAAAGAGGGAGGGCCTCTGAATTGAGAAATTTATTCGAAGCCTTCTCCTCATAAGTAATCTCGTTGGAAAAGTAAAACGCTGACTGCTCAGCCATCTCCACAAGGGTCTTTACCCTCTCCCTGAGAGAGAGGACCACTTTTTTTAAGAACTCATGGTCAGTGATGAGGTACCCCTTTGCCTCCATAAATGGTCGGACCATCCTTACCAGTTCATCCAATTCTGTCTTTTTAATATATTCCGAATTGAGCCAATCCAACTTGCTTGGATTGATCGCTGCTGGCGATCGACCAATCGCCTCCAGGCTGAACTTCTCGATCAATTCCTCCAAGGTAAACTCTTCTTGATCCCCATAAGACCACCCCAAACGGACTAGGTAGTTGACCACGGCCTGGGGGAGATAGCCCATTTTCTTATATTCCATGACGGAGGGCGCCCCATGTCGTTTGGAAAGTTTTTTCTTATCCGGACCGAGGATCATGGAGACATGACCAAACTTGGGAAGGGGATAATTCAATGCCTGATAGATCTGAATCTGCCTGGGGGTATTATTCAGATGGTCATTTCCACGAATGACATGCGTGATGTCCATCGTTCCATCATCGACCACCACAGAAAAATTGTAAGTGGGAAGACCATCGCTTCTCATAAGGATGAGGTCATCCAACTCCGTATTATCAAACTCCACTCGGCCCTGGATGAGGTCCTCCACCACGGTTTTTCCTTCATCAGGAGAAAGAAACCGAATAGTAAAGGGTCGATTTGGAGGAAGGTTCTTTCGGCCTAAGCAGGTCCGATCATACTTGGGCTTTCTTCCTGCCTTGAGCGCTGCCTCTCTCTTAGCCTCTAGATCCTCAGGAGTGCAATAACACCGGTAGGCTTTGCCTTCCCTTAGAAGTTTTTCGGAAGCCTCCTGATAGAGGGAAATTCTTTCACTCTGATAATAGGGACCTTCATCCCAGTCCATCCCCAACCACCTCATCGCATCAAGAATTCCCTGGGTCGATGCCTGAGTCGAACGGGCCACATCGGTATCCTCAATGCGAAGGATAAACTTTCCTCCTGAGTGGCGAGCAAACAACCAGTTGAAAAGGGCTGTCCTGGCTCCACCAATATGAAGATCACCCGTTGGACTGGGTGCGAATCGAGTTCTAACCTCAGACATCGTGAACATCTCCCCAAAGAATTGTGTAAGGAATGAAAGTCAATCTTCCTTTCAGAAAATTGAGAATCCAATCAAAAAAATCCCCCTTTTCCTCTGTCTCAGGAGGATGGGGGGATAGTCTTCAAGGGAACTCATCAAATAAGTTCGTCAATGGACTTTAATGCCTCATCCAACTGGTGGGGGTTACTCCCCCCTGCTTGCGCAAAATCCGGACGACCTCCTCCTGTTCCCTGGACATGAAGGGAAACCTTTTTAATCATTTCATTAGCCCTATATCGTCCGGTGAGGTCAGGAGTGACCCCCATAATAAGAGAGACCTTGTCTTGAATTCTGCTCCCCAAAAGAACGATTCCTGAGCCAATCATTCCCTTTAATTGATCGACAAACTCTCTAAGCCTTTTTACATCCTTGCCATCCACCCTGGCCGAAAGAACCTTTACCCCTCTCACCTCCCTTACCATGGAGAATAGGGCATTTAGTTCCTGATGAGATAACCTATCCTGAAAGGATTGAATCTCCCTCTCTAACTCCTTTTGTTGCTGAAGCAAACGCTCAATCCGGACTTTAAGTTCACCAGGTGTAGATTTAAGGAGAAGGGCTATCTCCTTTAGTTCTCGCTCCTCTTCTTGGATGAATCGATAAGCCCCTTCTCCGGTCAGGGCTTCAATTCTTCTTATTCCTGCAGCCACCCCCGCCTCACTTAGAATTTTGAAGAGGCCGATATCCCCGGTCCTTGAAGTATGCGTCCCCCCACAGAGTTCGATACTGAAGTCTGAGACCATGACCACCCTCACCCTCTCCCCATACTTCTCTCCAAAGAGTGCCATCGCCCCTAACTGAAGGGCCTCCTCCACACTCATTATCTTTGTCTCAACAGGCAGATTCTCACGAATCTTCTGATTGACCATGGCCTCAATCCGTGAAAGTTCATCTTCTTCTATTGAAGTAAAATGGGTGAAGTCAAATCTTAACCGTTCAGGAGTAACCAAGGAACCTGCTTGATGGACATGACTGCCTAAGACCTCTCTCAGCACAGCCTGCAGGAGGTGGGTAGCGGTATGGTTGAGCGCCGTGGCCCTTCTTCTTTCCGAATCGACTCGAAGCGTGGCCTCCATTCCGGATCTCACCTTTCCCCTTTTCACCCTCACCTGATGAACGACCAGTTCCTCCATGGGTTTGATGGTATCGAGCACCTCCAAGGAGAACCCTTCTTGAAAGATCACCCCTCTATCTCCCACCTGCCCTCCAGCCTCTCCATAGAAGGGGGTCCTTTCCGGAATGACTTCTATCTCCTCCCCTTCCTCAGCGGAGGTGACCAGTTCGTTTCCTTTGACCAACCTGAGAATCTTCGCTTCGCTCTGAAGTTCCCCATATCCTGTAAACTCTACCCGGATCCCCTCACTGACCAATCTCCGATAAATCTCTTTTGCCTTTCCCTCTCCTATCCCTTGCCAAGCCTGTTTGCTCTTCTGCCTCTGCTGCTCCATTTGCGCCCTGAACCCCTCTTCATCAAGACCCATCCCCTCCTCTTGAAGAATTTCAGTCGTAAGGTCCAAGGGAAAACCAAAGGTATCATAGAGACGAAACGCAACCCCTCCGGGAAAGACTTGACTCCCTGATTTTTTAAGGTTTTCGAGTTCCTCTCTAAGGATTTTAAGGCCCTCATCGAGGGTTTCTGAAAAACGTTCCTCTTCATTTCGGATCACTTTTGAGACAAAAGCCTCGGTCTCTCTTAATTCAGGATAGGCCTCCTTCATCAGATCAACCACTTTGGTGGAAATCCGGTCCAGAAAAGGCCCATCCATTCCAAGAATCCTCCCATGACGCATGGCCCTTCTCATGATCCGGCGAAGCACATATCCCCTTCCTTCGTTAGAGGGTAAGACGCCATCGTTGATCAGAAAGGTCGAGGCCCGAGCATGGTCAGCAATCACCCTCATCGAGATATCGTACCGGGGGTCCTCTCCATAACCCTTTTGACAGAGAACTTCGATCTCTTTGAGAAGCGGTGTAAAAAGGTCAGTCTCATAGTTGCTCTTGACTCCCTGGAGGATGGCAGAGATCCGCTCTAGACCCATGCCCGTATCAATACAGGGTTTAGCAAGAGGATGGAGGGTTCCAGAGGAATCCCGATTAAACTGCATGAAGACAAGGTTCCAGAGTTCCAGAAAGCGATCGCAATCACACCCCACCTGACAGTGAGGTAGACCGCAACCCACCTCCTTGCCTTGGTCGATGATAATCTCAGAACAGGGACCACAGGGACCGGTATCTCCCATGGCCCAGAAGTTATCCTTCTTTCCCATCCGGACGATCCGCTCCGGAGGGATTCCTATCTTCCTCCAGAGTTCAAAGGCTTCCTCATCTTCGAGATAGATGGTGATCCATATCTTCTCCTTAGGCAATCCCCATTGACGAATCAGCAGATCCCATCCCATCTCGATCGCACCTTCTTTGAAGTATTCTCCAAATGAGAAGTTTCCTAACATCTCAAAGAAGGTATGATGCCGGGCTGTCTTTCCCACATTTTCAAGATCGTTGTGTTTCCCTCCAGCCCGAACACATTTTTGGGAGGAGACTGCCCGGGTATAATCCCGGGTTTCTTCTCCCAAAAAGACTCCTTTGAATTGATTCATTCCGGCATTAGTGAAGAGTAGGGTGGGATCGTTTTTGGGAATGAGAGAGGAGCTCCGAACGACTCGATGTCCCCTCTCCTCGAAATAACTCAGAAAGGCCCTTCGGATCTCGGCAGAGGTCATTGTTTCAGACGCGTCTCCCCCGATCATCCACTTTCTCACTTAAAGTCCTTCCAACCCTTAACCTCCTCTCGGTCTCCTTATCCTTCTCTTTCTCTCTCTCCAAAACCTCAAAATCTTCCCAGGTGGTATCGCTGGAGGCAAGGATCCCCTTTACCCTAAGGGCGAAGTCATCTGGATTGGTGCAATGTTTGAGGGCCTCTTCGTAGGTGATCAACCCTGCTTTCAGGAGGAACATGAGCGACTGGTCGAAGGACTGCATCCCATAGGCGGTCACTCCTTTGGCGATGGCATCGTTAATTTCATTGGTCTTGTCTTTTTCAATGATGCACTCCCTGACCCTTGCAGTGGAAACCAGGACCTCGACTGCAGGAACCCTTCCCATTCCATCTGCCCTTGGAACCAGACGCTGGGAGATGACTCCCTTCAGAACACCTGCCAGTTGCAACCGAACCTGTTTCTGATGGTAGGGAGGAAAGACCGAGATGATTCGAGTGATCGTCTCCGTGGCATTCAGGGTATGGAGGGTGGACATAACCAGATGCCCTGTCTCGGCGGCGGTGAGGGCTGTCTCAATCGTCTCGAAATCCCTCATCTCACCTACCAGAATCACATCCGGATCTTGGCGGAGGGCCACTCGCAGGGCACTGGAGAAGGTACTGGTATCTGAACCAATCTCCCTCTGATCGATGATCGATTTTTTGTCCTCGTGGATGAATTCGATGGGGTCTTCAATCGTAATGATATGACAGTTCCTCTCATTGTTGATGATATCGATCATGGAGGCCAGGGTCGTAGATTTACCACTTCCGGTCGTCCCGGTGACCAGGATGAGACCTCTCTGCTCCAGGGCGATATTCCTGATGACAGGAGGAAGGTGGAGTTCCTCCAGACTCTTAATCTGATAAGGAACAATTCGGAGGGCAATTCGCATTTTTCCTCTCTGTTGAAAGACATTGACTCGAAATCTTCCCAGGCCGTAAACCTCATAGCCCATATCCACTTCTCGATTCTTGATGAATCGCTCCTTCTGCCAATCGTTCATTAGTCCAAACGCCATCTTTGACACATCATTAAGGTCGAAAGGTTTAACTTTATTCCAGGGTTTCAAGACCCCGTTGATCCGCATGATGGGTGGGAGTCCGACTTTGATGTGAACATCCGAGGCTTCCTGTGAAAGGGCTTCCAAAAGGATCTGATTTAAATCCATCTTACTCCTCCTGTTTGGCTATCCTGCCAGTCCAAATTTTGTGGTGCGGAACTGTTCAAGGATTTCCCTCTCCATTTCCGCAAGGATCTTTGGATTCTCTTTTAAAAACTGTTTTGCATTCTCCCTCCCCTGACCTATCCGTTGGCCTCCATAAGTATACCAGGTCCCGCTCTTCTCCACCAAATTCTTCTCCACTGCAAGGTCAAGAACATCTCCTTCTCTTGAAATCCCTTCTCCGTGAATGATATCAAATTCTACCTCCTTGAAGGGCGGAGCCACCTTGTTCTTGACGACCCGAACCTTGGTCCTGGAGCCGATCACATCCTGCCCCTGTTTGATGGAGGCAATCCGTCTGATGTCGAGTCGGACAGAGGAATAGAATTTGAGCGCATTTCCTCCAGTGGTGGTCTCTGGATTTCCAAACATCACTCCAATCTTCATCCGAATCTGGTTGACAAAGATAAGGATGGTCTTAGATTTGCTGAGGATCGCTGTCAATTTTCTTAAGGCCTGGGACATCAGTCGGGCCTGAAGTCCCATATGGGCATCGCCCATCTCTCCTTCAATCTCCGCCTTTGGGACCAGGGCGGCAACCGAATCCACCACAATCACATCTACCCCTCCACTTCTGACCAGATGCTCTGCAATCTCGAGGGCTTGCTCCCCGGTATCAGGTTGTGAGATGAGAAGGTCTTCAATCTTTACACCCAGATTTTTTGCATATTGGACATCAAGGGCATGTTCCGCATCGATAAAGACTGCAATTCCACCTTTTCTCTGGGCCTCGGCAACCACGTGAAGGGCCAGTGTGGTCTTTCCAGAAGCCTCAGGTCCATAAATTTCAATCACCCTGCCCCTTGGAAGCCCGCCCACACCGAGGGCAAGGTCCAGGGAGAGGGACCCTGTGGAGATCACCGGGATCTCTCCTGGTCTTGCCTCCGCACCCAACTTCATAATAGCCCCTTTACCGTATTGCCTCTCAATTTGGGTGATGGCAAGTTCCACAGCCTTCCCTTTACTCGAGTCCACCTTCACCTCTGTCTTTGCCTCAGTTTTTGTCATGGGATTCCCCCTTCGATGGTTAAGTAATACTTAACCTCTCAATCTGACCTCCCTCAAGGGAGTATAAATGGCACCCGATGGCCTCAAATCACTCTTAAATAAAATTACCTTCTCTACTTGAACCTCGCCAAACTCCTCCTCTCTATACCCCTCCATCCTTTTAATCAAATCCTCCTTCCCCTTGTTCGACCTTACTCTTCCCAAGGTTAGATGAGGATGAAAAGAACGATCTTCTCGTGGAAACCCAACCTTCTCGAATTCTATTTCTAATTTTCTTTGAAAGGAGGTTAACGCTTCCTTCCCTTCATCGAACCCGATCCAGATCACCCTCGGATTTCTCAAATTGGGGAAGGCGCCCATTCCTTTTGCTCTAAGGAGAATGGGTGGGGTTTCTTGGACCGCCTGATCCATGGACTGGACGATGGGTTCAATTTGCGATTCATCAATATTCCCAAAAAACTTTAAGGTGAGGTGGAGATTTTCCGGAGTGACCCACCGCACGTCGGCTTGGGACGATCTCAAGCCCCCCTGAACCTCCTCGATCTTCCTTAGAAGTGCTCGCGGAAGTTCAATGGCCAGAAAGGTTCGAATCAATGAGACCCTCTTCAATTGAAATGATGTTAACATAATTTCAAAAAAAGTCAATGAGAAAAAGGTGTTGGATAACTTCTCACTGAGTAAATTCTGCTTGACAAGAGGGGCCTTTTTTGATACGAGTTTTTTAGAAGTTACGGATTCTGGTGCTTCGTTTTTTCAAGCCTTCCAAAAACTTTCTTTTCTCATAAGAAAGGGGGTGATAAGTTTATTACCTCCAGTCAAATCTACCTTAATGAATTTCTATTTTCCCTAATACCTTTATCCTAAGAAAGGAGGGGCCATGATGAACGAGAAAAAGAAAGAAGAAGTTCGTGGAGCCTTTGAGTTCCTCAAGGATTGGGGTGATTCGCTTACCCGCTGGACAGAACGTTGGATTCCTGATGCTTTCGTTATTGTGATTATACTGAGTATTGTCACTTTTGTCTTAGCCCTCATCTGGGGATTTAAGCCAGAGGTGGGAATTGGCGAAAGGGCTTTTGAGTCAGTGAAAGCATGGGGAAATGGTTTTTGGGCCTTGCTTTCATTTGCGATGCAGATGTGTCTGATCATGATGACAGGTTACATCCTGGCTTGTTCTCCGCCTGTAAGAAGATTATTAGATGGACTTTCCGGATGGTCTAATCCCCAAAAACCCTATCAGGCCATTGTTGCGATGTCTCTCTTCTCCATGATCATAGCCTGGCTTAACTGGGGATTAAGTTTAATCGCAAGTGCCATGTTTGCTCTCTTCATTGTTAGAAGAAATCCAAAAGTCGATTACCGACTTCTTGTCGCAGCGGCCTATTTAGGACTGGGGTGCACCTGGCACTCAGGGCTTTCGGGTTCTGCCCCCTTGCTGGTTGCCACTCCTGATAATTTCTTAATCAAGGCGAAACTTCTGGATACGGTGATCCCCACTACGAATACTATTTTTCACCCCTTTAACATCATTCTGACCATTATCATTGTGGGTGTTGTCACTATTTTGATGGCCCTGATGCACCCCCGGCCTGAGAGAGCTTTTGTTGTTAAACCAGAGTTGATGGAGAAACTCAAGCTTTATGAAGCCCCACCAAAACCTGAGAAATACGGGAGCGCTTCGGACTGGATGAACTGGTGGCCCGGGTTCAATATCATTGTGTTCATTGGAGGGATTATCTGGATCATCTGGCACTTTTCAACAAAAGGCATCGGAAAGGGATTAACGCTTGATTCTGTGAATTTCACCATGCTCATGTTAGGTATCCTTTTTCACTGGAGACCCTGGTCTTTTATAAAGGCTACCGAAGATGCCGGCAAGGCCGTCTGGGGGATTGTTATTCAATTCCCCTTCTATGCTGGAATCTTCGGGCTCTTCAAATTCACCATGCTCTCCCAGGCATTTACCAATGCCTTTGTAGCGATCTCGAATCCACAAACCTTCCCACTTTTCATCTACTGGTATGGTGGCCTCCTCAATTACCTGATTCCATCGGGGGGGAGTGAATGGGCCGTGGTTTCCCCATACATCATTCCGGCAGCCAAACAGTTGGGGGTTGGAATGGGGACGACGGTGGTGACCTATGCCTGGTCAGATATGTTGACCGACATGATTCAGCCTTTCTGGGCGATTGCCATGCTGGCTGTGGTGAAACTAAATTTCAGAGACATTATGGGCTGGTTGCTCATGGTCTTCTTTGTCTACTTTATCATCACCTCCCTGGCCTTCCTCTTCTTCATCCCCAACTTCTAATAATGAGGGCCTGTTCCCTAAATGGGAACAGGCCCTGCCTTTTTGATTTATTTTCTATTTCCAGTAACGGTCGTTCATAATTCTTTCTTCGACATTCACTTTATAAAATTCTTGAAGAGGTCTCAGGACCTCCTTATCCTTTTCATAAACTGTTTTTAAGGCATTTCGGACGACCTCGATCCCCTTAGGAGTCATCTTCCCGAGGGGGGAACGGCAAGGCCCAGAAGGGAGCCCAAGCCCTTTCATCATAGTCTTAATGGCTAACGGATTTCTAAACTTGCAAGGGACATCGAATCCTTCATAGGACTCCACAGTATTCACGGTAACCACTTTAAAGAGAGGATCCAGCACCTCTTTTAAAGAGTTAGCCCTCTCCATCTCTCCCCTTAAAATTGCCTTTACCATTTCGTTGATTGGTCCTGGGACAATATTGGACATCACGGAGATCACCCCTGAAGCACGGATGTCTTGGCGAGTCATCATTTCAAAAGTCTTGTCGTCATCACCGGAAAGAATGTCGAAATCCTCCCCGCAGAGGGTCCTCGTTTTGGCCATTCGTTCAAGATCCCCGGTGGCCTCCTTTACAGCCCTCACATTCCTAAATTTACGGTGAAGAATGGCCAGGTCTTCGACCTCCAGTTTTGTTCCAGTTCTTCCAGGGATCACATAGGGAACGACAAAAGCCTTACGGAAAGCCTTGGCAATCACCTCATAATACTGGGTTCTTAACTCCAGGGAGGAGGGACCATTGTAATAGCAATCGACCAGCAATACCCCTTGGGCTCCAACCTCTATGGCATGCTTGCTTCCACGGAGCGCCTCCTTGGTAGAGTTTGAACCTGTTCCTGCAATGACAAAGGCCTTCCCTTTTGCAAACTTAACCGTCTTGGTGATTACCCGATCATGCTCCTTCCAATCAAGGGTAGGAGATTCCCCTGTCGTTCCTGTGGGAACAAGATTGGATCCATTCTCGATGAGAAATTGAATGTTCTTCTCCAGACCCTCATAATCTACCTCTCCTTTTCGGTCAAATGGGGTCACCATGGCTGTCCAGCATCCTTCAAACCTTTCCAGTTTCATCCTCATCCCTCCTTCCTCTAATCAAATTGGACCCATAACTTGTTTCTTCCCAAAATACCCATGCATTGTGAACTATTACAAACGACATATAAGTCATGTGTCATTGTGAGGAGCAGAGCGACGAGGCAATGCTAATAAACGCCGAGATTGCCACGCCCTCCGGGCTCGCAATGACGGTCTCAATATTTACTTCGTTTGCATTATTATGATGGAAAAAAATAAAATTTCAAGAAGAAAAGATTCACAAATAGGGCCAGTAAAACCCCTCCGCTCTTTAAGATTTTAACTCTGCCATCATTCTCACAACGACATGCCCCCATCCCTCACAAACAGGACCAGTATCAAAACAACCTGTCGTATTGAACATGACCTCGTTGGGATCCCGTCCATTCATCATATTCTCAAAAAAGGCATTGATCAAAACGGTCAAATTGGGCATCAGGAAAGAGCACACGCGATCCGGATTCTCCCTGGTAAGGAGGTTTCCCGAATTATCAAAAATCAGCCTTTGCCCCACGACATGTCCCGAATGACACCCTTTGGATTCAATCACCTCAGCGACCAACCGATATTTGGAGGCCTCTAAGGCATTCTTAAACAGACGTTGAAATTTTGGATTTTTCTCAATGAGGGCCCATTCCTGGTCCTCCAACTTCAACCTCTTACGAATTAATTTGGCCATCTGTTCCTCGTCCATCTTCTCCTCCTAACCCTAAGCGATCAAACCGATCTAATCTTTCTAAATATACTATACCTTAACCTTAATAGAAAGAGAACTCTTTCCCTCAGAGGAAACCTCCTTCTTAAGAAAAAAGTTGAAGATCAGAAGTCCATGAATTATAGTATTAACAAGATGGATCAACATGGAGGAAGTCATGATTGTGAAACAGTATGAGGTCGGAAATTTTGCGGTCTTCTGTTATTTGGTGGGAGATGAGGAGATCGGGGAAGGTTTGGTCATCGATCCTGCAGATGAGACGGATCGCATCTTAAAGGAAGCCAAACGAAACGGGTTGAATAAAATCAGGTATATTGTCAACACCCATTCCCATGTAGATCATATCATGGGAAATGCCGAGATGAAGAAGAAGACCGGAGCCCAGATCCTCATTCATGAGGAGGAGGCAGGCCATCTGGTTCGTACTCCAGACTATCTGCTCGAGATGTTTAACGCCACACCCTCCCCCCCTGCGGATATCCTTGTCCGACAAGGGGATATCATTCGAGTAGGCAGGGTGGAACTTCAGGTCATCCACACTCCAGGCCACTCTCCAGGAGGGATATCCCTCTATATGGATGGAATGGTCTTTACAGGGGACTGCCTCTTTGTGGGCTCAGTGGGAAGAACAGACTTTCCTGGAAGCTCATGGGATGTCTTGGAAGCCTCCATAAGAAAAAAACTTTTTACTCTCCCGGGAGAGACGGTGGTCTTCCCTGGCCATAATTATGGTCCAACCCCCACTTCTACCATTCAATATGAACGAAGACACAACCCTTTTGTGAGAGGATAAGAGCTCAATTCTGATTACACCCATAAAAATTTAACCTGGTTTAGGATTCCGAATTTTTCAATGGTGATGTTTAAGCGTCATCCCACCCTGTTAATTCTTTTATTGGTTTTTCTTATCCTTCCTATCCTTCTCTATCTATTATGGATGCCGGACCTTTCGAAGTTTAAAAAAGAGAATCCTCGAAAAACGGCCTTCATGGAGTATCGAGAAAAGGAGGCAAGGGAGAAAGGGAAAAGATTCAGGATCCACCAGGTATGGGTTCCTCTCTATCGAATCTCTCCTTACCTCATCAAGGCAGTCCTCATTGCTGAAGATGACAAGTTCTGGAGCCATGAAGGTTTTGACTACGAAGCCATCCAGAAGGCAATTGAAAAGGATTTAAAGACTAAGAAACTCAAATTTGGTGGGAGCACAATCTCCCAACAGCTTGCTCGAAACCTCTTTCTCTCCCCGCGAAAAAGTCTTTTGAGAAAATTGAGAGAGGCTCTCATTACCTGGAGAATGGAACGGGTTCTCTCTAAAAAGAGAATTCTTGAACTCTATCTCAATGTGGTAGAATGGGGAGAAGGAATATTTGGGATAGAGGCAGCCTCCAGACACTATTATGGGAAACCTTCCTCGGAGTTAAACCCTGTGGAAGCAGCCAGATTGGCCTCTGTCCTACCGAACCCAAGGAGATATTATCCCACCTCGGACCAGAAATATGTGATTCATCGTTCCCATCTCATCTACGGAATCATGGTCCAACGAGGGATTGTACATCCTGAATATGGGGAAACCTTAGAGGAAATAGAATCCCCTCAACTTGAAAGTCCCAAACCCGAGGAAGGGGGATCGGCTTAATGGTCCCAAGAAAAAAGAATATCCTTATTACAGGACCTCCTGGGGTAGGGAAGACCACCCTGATTAGACATCTCTCAAAAAGGCTGGAAGCCCTTCGTCCAGTAGGATTTTTTACCGAAGAGATCAGGGAGGAAGGGGGAAGAAAAGGGTTTGAATTAGTCAGCCTTGAAGGAGCAAAAGGGATACTTTCCCATGTCGACTTTAAGGGTCCTCATCGAGTGGGAAAATATAAAGTGGATGTAAGAGGGTTTGAGGCTTTTCTGAACACGATTTCCTTTTTCAACCCCGAAACCCATCTGATCATCTTGGACGAAATTGGAAAAATGGAATGTTTCTCCAATACCTTTAAAAAACTTTTGAAAGAGATTCTTGACTCTGAAAAAGGGGTGATTGCCACGATTGCCCTCAAGGGAACCGGTCTGATTGAAGAAGTCAAAAAAAGACAAGACGTCGTCCTCTTTGAAATCTCAAAGAGAAACAGGGATTCTCTCCTATGGGAGATCTTAAAAGAATTCGGAAAAGAGAATTCCTCTTAGAAGATGGCGGGCCAAAAGATTAAAGTTTTATGCTATTCAGTTTATATCGGGAAGAAGAGAAGCCTCGAGAATTGATCCTAAAGGGAAAAAGAATCGAGGTCATTGAAATCGTAGGGAGTTAGATTGAAGAAGCCCTAAGGGACCAATCAAGGAAAAGGGTCTTTAAGGTTAAGACCAAGGAGGGTTCCACTTACAAAATTTACTATGAAAAAAAGACCAAAGAGGGGTATGGTTCTTATCCTTATAGGAATGAGCCTCTTTTTCATCCCTGGGGTTTTTTCACTGGAGGGGAATCGAAAGATGGGAATCCTTTTGGTACCCGTTGGGAAGGTTGAACAAAGAATCCTTGAAAGGTTAAGGAACGGCCTCCCTAAAGTTTTTAATCAAGAAGTATCCATCGGAAAGGAATTGCCAGTCCCTGAGGATGCCTATCATAAAAAGAGAAATCAATATCTCTCGACCAAGATCCTAAGGACCCTCATGGAACAAAAGGAGTTTACCCCTTATGAAAAAGTATTAGGAGTGGTCGACCAGGACCTCTATATCCCTGAGTTAAATTTTGTTTTTGGAGAGGCAAGCGAAAGAGTGGCCGTGATCTCACTGACTCGCCTGAGACAGGAGTTTTATCATCTCCCTGAAGACCCACCACTTTTCGAAAAGAGGGCTTTAACCGAAGCGGTCCATGAATTGGGTCACACCTATGGGTTGGGCCACTGCAGAGATTCTCATTGTGTGATGTTTTTTTCAAACAGCCTTAGGGATACCGATAGAAAGGGAGTTGATTTCTGTAGAAGATGTAAAAGCAAGTTGCCATTTTTAAGATAGTGGAGGTCTCAAGAAATCCTCACCCTCTTTTGAAGGACCCCTTAGGGTTATTCATAAAGTCCTTATAGATCTTGTAATGCTCGGTATCTTCGTAAGGGATCGTCTTTGGAGGGATGTGATCGAAACTGTAGATGGTGGCTTCTGGGCAGGCCAATAGAATTGGGGAATGAGTAGCAATGATGAACTGGGCCTCTCCCCGGGTGCCCATCTCATGAAGAAGTTGAAGAAGTTCTAACTGGCTTTTGGGGGAAAGGGCTGTCTCAGGTTCATCTAAGAGATAGAGCCCCCTGATTTTATAACGGGATTTAAAAAAAGACATCAACGATTGCCCATGGGACTGGGTAAGTAGTGATTTTCCACCAAAATAGTCCATCTGCCCAGGATTATCGGCCTCCCACATATCCACCAGTTGAGCAAAATTTCGAAAAATCTGAGAAGAGAAAAACGATCCTGGAACAATCCCATCTCTCCATTCGACTTGGAGATAGAGAAAAAGCATCCCCTCATAGGGATTGGGTTCAGCCCGGCTATACTCCACTCCACTCCAGATGTGGATTTGACACCTTCTCGCCAACGCCTCCAGAAGGGTGGATTTCCCCGATCCATTCTCGCCAATAAAAAAGGTAACCGATGAGTGAAATTCAAGCCTCTGGGTTCTTTGAAGAATATCCATGTTGAATGGATAATGATCTCGGGTAGGAAACTGGTCTATCAGGAGGTCAACCCTTTTGAGGTGGAGCAAGAAAAAATCTCCCAATCACAGAATTTAAAAATCTGGTTCAAAATAACATACCGGACAAAAACTTACAAGGAAAATTTAATGGGGTTTTCCTCTCGTCTCCCTTAAAGAAAAGAGATGAAGGACAGAAGAAGGGTTGACATTAAATCCGTGGGGTGTTAGTGAAAAAAACAGGGGGCAGAATGATTTTTTCCATTCAAAAAGAACTGTTCGATATCTTACCTGACCTCACCATTGGAATGGTCGTTGCAGTGGGATTAAACAATACCCACCCTTCTAAAGACATTGAAGATCTTCTAAGTCAAACCCTTGAGGAGATGAGAAAAAATTTCATTGGCGATCGGGCCCAAGATCATCCAAGGATTAAGCCTTGGAGAACTGCCTTTTCAAAATTGGGAATCTCCGGAAGTAAATTTCCATGCTCAATCGAAGCCATGGCAAGAAGGATTTTGAAAGGAGACCCCTTCCCAAGAATTAACCCCCTGGTGGACCTTTACAACTCCATCTCCCTCAAATATCTGGTCCCGATGGGGGGGCATGACCTCGATACCCTTCAGGGCAATATCTATCTTCGATTCGCAGAAGGATGGGAACCCTTTACCCCAATGGGAGGGGGTGAAAAGACGATCGTTCCAAAAGGAGAACTGGTCTATCGGGATGATCAAGAGGTCTTGACCCGAAATTGGGTCTGGCGTCAATGTGAAAAGGATAGGGTGACTGAAAAGACAAAAAATATCTTCATCCCGATCGATGTTTTGGGTGAAGTGGGAAAGGAACGGGCAGAAGAGATCATTGGAGAACTCTCTCAAAAGATCCCAACCTACTTAGGCGGGAAGGTCTTTTCAGCGATCTTAAATCGGGAGAACACCTTTACAGAAATTCCTTTCTTCTCTTCTCCTTAACTCTCTCTTTTCAGGGGAGACCAAAAATCTCTCCTATACAGGCCCCTGCCTGAGGGGAACTCCAATCCCTTGGTCCCATGATCTTTCCCAACAAAACCCCTTCCTTATCAATGAGGAAGATCTGGGGAACCCATCCTCGGACCCCATAGTGATCCATGACCTTCTCTTTTAGAATTAAAGCGACAGGAAAGGTGATGCCTTTTTCTCTTATAATCTTTTGAACGGCCCTCTTTCTTTCTCCATCAATGGTGACCAAGAGAACCTGCATTTGTTCCCTTCTTCTGGAGAAGAACCTCTCCAGAGAGGGAAGCTCCTCCATACAGGTTTCGCACCAAGTTGCCCAAAAGACCAACACCACTGGTTTTCCTCTTAGATCGTTGAGAGAGACGACTTTCCCCTCGAGAGAGGTGAGGGAAAAATTCGGAGCCTCTCTTCTCTCCTGAAATATCTGAACCCCAAAAGAACGACACGAAGGGACACGTTCCTGCAAGGGAGAGCCACAATAGGCTCCTCCAGGGAGGATCATTACGATCATTAATAAAAGAAAAAAACCGCTTCGCATTTGGCTCAATCCCTCTATAGAAATTTAAACGACGACCCTTAACCCTGTCAACTCACGAAAAGATTTATTCAGTTTCACCGTTTGATCTTAAGCGTCTTAAAAATAAAAAGGGAAGAGGATATCACTCTTCCCTTTTTAATCTGTTTCCGTTCCTCTAGAGGTAGGGGTCAGTTGCTTTAATGAACCAGGATTACCACCCTCTCTTCTGGATTTCGGCTAAGCCTTCATCCACGGTGAAGACGGCTCCACATTTTGGACACTTAATCTTTGCGTCCTTGGCAACTCCACATCCCATTGAAAATACTGCCAACATCGCCAATGCCAAAAAGATACTCACCCATTTCCTCATTACGCTTCACCTCCTTTCATCTAATTAACTTCCACCCCCATTGTTTAAAACATAAAATAGAATACAGTGAAAAGGGATAACAAAAATCCCTTTTATTGTCAAGAAAAAAATAAACGCATTTTTCAAAGCCTTTGATTGAACAAGAATCTAAATTACTTCTTCTTAGAGGTGGCTTTCTTCGTTGTCTTCTTCTTTGGCTTCGGGTGCTTCATCCCACAGGTCATAATCTTATCACCCCCTTCCCAAAAATTCTTATTAAATTATTTATCGCTTTTAATTTTCGATTTGTCAAGATTTTTTTTAGAGATGAGCCTTCTCCCCTTTAACCATTGATACCCCTCGGACCCTCCCCCTGCGGTTAATTCTAACGGATCTGAACCCTTTCCTCCCTGCCTCTTTTGAATCGATAATTTTATCGTTGTCTTTGGAATGTTTTTCTTAGAAGTTTTATCGGGGCTCTTTAGTTTAGGTTGTTTCAAAAAAGTCCTTCACCCTTTTGATGGCGCAGAACTCTCCACACATGGTGCAGACATCTTCGGTTCTGGATTTCCCTTCTTCTCGATAACGCCTCGCCTTCTCGGGGTCGATGGAGAGACGGATCTGTTTTTCCCAATCAAAAGCCCTTCGGGCCTTCGACATCTCCCAATCCTGCTGAATCGCTTTTGAGTTTCCCCTGGCGATGTCAGCAGCATGGCCTGCAATTCGGGTAGCAATCACACCTTCTCTTACATCCTCGATAGAAGGGAGTTTAAGATGTTCAGAGGGGGTGACATAGCAGAGGAAATCGGCTCCCGCCAGGCCTGCGATGGCACCTCCGATAGCGCAGGTGATATGATCGTATCCTGGAGAAATGTCGGTGACCAAAGGTCCAAGCACATAGAAGGGAGCGCCCTTACATAATTTTTTCTCCAAAAGGACGTTGGCTTCGATCTGGTCAAGGGGGACATGACCAGGCCCCTCGATCATCACCTGGACACCTTGTGCCCATGCCCTTTCCGTAAGTTCTCCCAAAAGGATCGTCTCTTCAATCTGGGCTCGATCAGTGGCATCCGCAAGACACCCTGGCCTCAATCCATCTCCAAGACTCAGGGTAACATCATATTGTTTCGCCACCTCTAAGATTCGATCATAATATTCATAAAGTGGGTTTTCCCTTCCATTATAAATCATCCATTCAATGAGAAAAGATCCTCCCCGACTGACAACCCCCATGATCCTTCGGCTCCGCTTCAACCTCTCCACAGACTGACGCGTCACCCCGCAGTGAAGGGTCATAAAATCAACTCCTTCTTCTGCCTGACGCTCAATGACTTCGAAAATATCTTCCACCGTCATGTTTGAAAGGGCTTTTCTCTTTCTGACCGCTTCAATGGCTGCCTCATAAATGGGAACCGTCCCTACGGGAACGGTGGAATGACGGATGATCTCCCTTCGAATGGCATCAATCTCTCCACCGGTGCTCAGGTCCATAACCGTATCCGTTCCTGACTGAATGGCCACTTCGAGTTTTTTTAACTCCTCTTCCAGGTCCACGTGATCCTGGGAGGTTCCGAGATTTGTATTCACCTTGATCCGTAGGCCCTCGCCGATGCCCAAAGGGGTTACCCCATGGTGATTTCGATTGACAGGGATCACAATCCGGCCCAATGCAACCTTCTCTCTAAGCCAGTCCACAGAGATCCCCTCCTGTCGGGCAACGATCTCCATCTCTTTGGTCACGATTCCTTTTTGCGCTTCCGTCTTCTGGGTCATCTCCAAAAACCTCCAAGAGCGGGAACGGATCCTCTCACCGGTTTAAATACTCAGATCACTCCCCACTGCCTTCAGGATCTTCCCAACAACCTCCATTGGGTCTCTTCCCAGGACTCGGATCATGGGTTCCTTCCCAACGTCCCCTTGATCATAGATCATGTCAGGAATTCTCTTCGTCTTTTTCAAAACCTCCCCGACGCCCCACTCAAGGGAAGAACCCTCCTTTTCCTTGATCCTCTTTGGTTCAAACCTCCGATTGAAATGACTCACCGTAAAACCCTTCTCCCTAAACTTCTCCACATTCTCCTTTGAATATCGGATATTCATACCTGAACGATATTCCGGATCGAACTTCATGAGGGTTAAAATAATTCTGGCAATGTGTTTGGAGGCCCCAAACTCGGGGGCACTCTGGGTCAGAATTGAATCTTTAAACCGAATGATCCTCCCTGGAAAGGCAGCCACATCTTCCAAGGTCTCAGCAAAAGGAAGGGCATAGCCCAAGTTGGAGGAGACTTCTGGAATGAGGTATCCCACCCTTTCCCCTTTTAAAATCTCCATGGCCTTCTTCAACTCCTGAATCACCCGATACCGTTCCATCTCTTTGAAGAGATAAGCGGTGGGGTTGGTGGGACCATTTCCTTTCCCAATTCTCAAGCCGGAACGGATGGCTAACGTAATGAAGTCCTTCGCCCTTCTGACTGCCTCTAAAACCTCTTCTCCCTTAGCGAGAAACGTGGCAATGGCTGAGGCAAAAGTACAACCTGTCCCATGGGTATTTTTCGATTCGATTCGTTGAGCCTCGATCTCAATAAATCTCTTCCCGTCATAAAGAACATCAACGGCCCTTCCCTTCAGGTGTCCACCTTTGACCAGAACATACTTTGGCCCAAACTGATAGATCTTGTGGGCCGCCTTCTTCATCTCTTCAAGGTTACGAACCTTTGATTGGGTGAGGGCAGAGGCCTCCATCAGGTTCGGGGTTACCACCATTGCAAGAGGAATCAATTCCCTGATCAATGCCTCACATCCATCCTCTCGAAGAAGGAGCGCACCACTCTTTGCAACCATCACTGGATCTACCACAACTTTTTCTATTCCATACTGGAGAATCTTTTTAGCCACGACCCCGATGATCTCCCCGTTGGCCAGCATTCCTGTCTTGACTGCATCGACCCCGATGTCAGAAAGGACCGCTTCTATCTGCTTCTCCACAAATGGGGCAGGGACTTCATGAATGGCATAGACTCCCCTTGTATTCTGGGCAGTAAGGCCAGTCAAAACACTCATCCCATATTCCCCTAATAGGGTAATGGTTTTTAGGTCCGCCTGAATTCCCGCTCCACCTCCAGAGTCAGAGCCCGCAATGGTGAGCACTCTCTTCATCTCATTCTCCTTAACTCTTCTACGATTAAAGAAGCTGCCTTTTCTCCCGAGAGAAGCATCCCCCCAAAGATCGGTCCCATCCGATAGGAACCAAAGGTGGCATTGGCTGCCATCCCTGTAACATAAAGGCCTGGATAGACTTCTCGGGTATTATTCATTGTATCCCTCTCTGCGGCCTCAGCCCATAACGACTTCTCCCCCACAATCTTTCCGGTCTCTGTGAAGAGTCGAACCTCATTCTTCTTCTGTAAGATGGCGACCACCTCTGTGGCATGGCCTGTCGCATCGACCACAAACTTAGATTGGACCGTCAAGGGGTCTACATGAAGATTGGCCATCTCGACCGCTGTCCAGTTAAGAACAAGCCCTGCGACACGATTCTGTTTAAGGAGGAGATCTTCAGCGCTGATGAGATTAAATATGGTGACTCCAGATTTGACCGTTTTGGAACAAAGGGAAGAGACGGCTTCAATGGAATCAGCCGTAAAATAGTCCTCCCCATAGGGGTGGGAACGAATCTCAAACTCATCGAGGATCCTTCTCCCTTCTTTCTGGACAACGATCTCGTTAAACATCATCCCTCCCCCCCACATTCCTCCTCCGATGGAAAGTTTCCTTTCAAAGAGGGAAACCTTAAATCCACTTTTGGCGACAAAGTATGAGCAAACCAACCCAGATGGCCCCCCTCCCACAACCGCCACATCGATTGAAAGGTTTTCCCTCAATTTCTGGAAGTATCGTTCAATGATGGCTTCGGTGATCATCTTTTCGTCAAGCACTTTGTTCCTCCTAAATGGAATTTTAAAAATCAAAAAGCCGTAATTCCAATGGAGGTATTACGGCTTTGGTTAAATTTTCCGCTTCCCTACGCTGGAATTACCCAAACAGGTTCAAAGGGTCTCCCTACCCGATGGAGTAGAGACTCTCAGCCCTCATGGGCTCCCCTAGCTATTTATTTTTTTAATTATGACTGATAGTTTCTCGCCTGTCAATTATAGGTCCCCTCATGGTAGATCTTATAAAAACGTTAAAGAGGGTAATGATTTTCCCAATTATTGAAAAAGACTAATAATTTAAAAAAGTTGTTTTCCAATATAGAGTCTAAAAACAGGTCAATATTCATTTGTGAAGGAGGCATCCCCAATTCCGTGATGAAAAATAAGAAGGCTTACCTTAATATTGTAATCGCTTAGAAACCAAATAGATCACAGGAGGAGAGCTATGGAGGAAATAAGATTATCCTTCGAACTTAAGATAGCATTAAAACAGGCAGATGTCCGTTGGGTGGGGGAGGAGTTATTGAGGTTGCGAGAGGAAGTATTTTAGGGGGTGCTTAGGAGGGTGATGGAAGAGATTGAGGGGGCAGAGGTCTTTGGAGAGAAGTTCTTTTTAGAGTGTGTGAAGCAGGGGGGTGTTGAAACCCAAGAAGGTCTTTTTTATTGCAGATGGGGCGAGTTGGATTCTTAGATTGAAGGAGAGTTATTTTCCAGAGGCGATTGGAGTTTCGAATATCTGGCATTTGGAGAGGGGATTGAAGAGGGCATTAGGGGATGAGAGGGGAGAGTTTGTGGAGTCTTTAAAGGTCTTAGCTCTTGGGGGGTAAGGGATCGGAGATTCTTCGGCGATTAATGGAGGAAGGGGCGAAGGTAAGGAGACTTGAGGAGAGGAGGAGGATCATTGAGGTGATGAACTACGTGAGAAAAAACCTCGATTGGATTGCGAA
>FWWM01006439.1_pt1 | contig 24612 bp, 16 predicted proteins | sample 2228351 | NCBI WGS metagenome assembly FWWM01 (sample SAMEA103939774, study PRJEB20133) | metagenome
CTTTACTGACGCGGCAGAATTGATACAGTGGAACCGCTGCTGCCCGCAGACCGGAGACGAACAGAGGGGAGGTGCACCGCCATGATCGAATCCGCGTTGGAATGGCTCCACAAAAACCACGAAGAAATCGTGCGTAACCTGGCCGAGCTGGTCGCCATCCAGAGCATCAGCACCGACGGCGAACACCAGGCCGAAATCGAACGGACCGCCCATCTGGTCTGTGAACAGATGCGGCAAGCCGGACTGCACAATGTCGACCTGTTGCGCCTGGGCGGCTCCAACCCGTACGCCTACGGCGAATGGCTCGAAGCCAACGGCAAGCCGACCGTCTTCCTCTACGCCCACTACGACGTGCAGCCGATCAATTACGTAGAGCAATGGAGAAGCGACCCGTGGCGGCTGACGCGGCGGGACGGCCGTCTCTTTGCCCGCGGTGCCGCCGACGACAAGGGGGCCGTCGCCGCATTCCTCGGAGCCATTGCCGCCTATCGCAAAACCGGCAATGCCCTGCCCGTCAACGTCAAAATGCTGGTCGAGGGAGAGGAAGAAGTCGGCTCCCGGAACCTGATGAAGTTCTTTGACGCCTACAAATCGCAATTGCGGTCGGATGTGATCATCGTCTGCGATACGGAAAACATCGAAGTCGGGACGCCGAGCATTACCTACTCGTTGCGGGGGATTGTGGCCGCACGGGTGGAAGTGGTCACGGCACGCACCCCCATCCACAGCGGCACCGGAGGCGGGGCCGTCCCCGACGCCGCTATTGCGCTCAACCACATCCTGGGCCGCCTCTATTGGGCAAACGGGCCGCTACCGATTCCCGGCTTTTACGACGACGTCCGCCCCCTCTCCGAGCGGGAACGGGCGGCCTTCCAACGTCTCCCCTTCGACCTCCAGAAGCTCCGACAAGAAATCGGCCTGGTCCCTGACGCTCGCCTGGCCATGGAGGAGGGCTACAGCTTCTACGCCCAGACCTGGCGGCGGCCCGCCGTTACGGTCATTGCCCAGGAGGCCAGCTCCCTCAAGGGGGCGTCCAACCAGGTGTTGCCCAAGGCGTCGGCGATCGTCTCCTGCCGCCTGGTCCCCGACCAGAAGCCGGACAAGGTGCTGGCCGCCCTGACCGAGTTTCTCAAGAAAGACCCGCCGTGGGGATGCGAAGTGCACGTCACCCCCTACGGTCCGCCGGTCGACTGGTGGATGGTGGACCCGAGCGGGCCGGCGTTCGAGGCCGCCCTCGCCGCATTGCGCGAAGGCTTCGACCGCGATCCGGTGGCCATCGGTTGCGGCGGGACCATCGGCTTTGTCGGACCGCTGTCGCAACTGTTCGGCGGCGCCCCGGCGTTGTTGCTCGGGATCGAAGACCCCGCCAGCAACGCCCACGCCCCCAACGAGAGCCTCCATGAGGGGGACTTCCGCAAACTCATGGCCTCACTCGTCCGGCTGTTTGACAATCTTGGCAAATTGCAGCCCGGACAGATGAAGTGACGATCCGCTGGCGAACGATGCCACTCCGTCGTCGTCGGTCGCCCTCACCGCACGTCGCCGTCGCTGTCGGTCGCCGTCCGGACCAGGCGATCGCGATCGCAAACCATTGCAGATAAACCAGTTGCGGCGATACCGCTTCAGCGCGTTGCATCGCCGCTCATTGCCGCATCGCTGCACGAAGTTGGGCGGCGGCAGTCTCCGGCGGGACGGGCGTGATGTAACAGCCGTAGCCCCACTCCAGACCCGCCGGCTGGGCCGTGCGCGGCAGCAGCTCCAGACGCCAATGCAGCTCCGGCAGCTCGCCGGTCCGCAGCGGGGCCGTCTGCAGCACCCAGTTGTACGCCGGCCGGCGGCACACGCGGTCGACCGCCTGCAGCGTCTGCCGCCACAGTGCGGCCAGCTCCTCGATCGACCGGCGATCGGATTGCGGAAAATGCGACTGGTGCCCGCGTGGGGCCAGCCACAGCTCGTACGGGAAGCGGGGTGCGAACGCCGCCGCCACAACAAAATGCCCCGTGACGGCGACGATCCGGCTGCGGCGACGCAGCTCCTCGGCGATCAGTACGCACGTCCGGCACTGCCCCTGGTGCCGGTGGAATTGCCGGCATCGTTCCCATTCGGCTGTCACCAGCGGCGGCACAAACGGCAAGGCGATGATCTGGGAGTGGGTATGGGATAAGGACGCCCCGGCCGCCGTGCCGACGTTTTTGAACACGGCGGCATAAGCCAATTGCTCATCGGCGGCGAAGGCCCGCAGCCGGTCGGCATAAGCCTGAAAGACCAACGCCAACTGGGTCGGCTCCATCGCCGCCGGGTCCGCCAGATGCTCCGGAGACTCGATGACTACCTCTGCCTGTCCTAACCCCTTGTGGGTTAAGAAGATGGGGTCATCGGCGACCGGCGAAGGGGGGAGGGATCGCCGCAACGCCGGGTATTTGTTGGGCACGACCCGCAATCGCCAGGACGGCCCGTCTGCGGCGGGATAGGTCAGCAGGGCCGGCGGTGTGTCCCCTTCGTGGCCGGGGCAAAAGGGGCAGTCATCGGGTGGATCGATCACCGTTTCGCGGCCACACACCCCGGCTTGGGCATGCGGTCGGCGGCCCCGTTCGGGAGCGATGATCGCGTAGCGGCCGCTCAGCGGATCGCAGCGAATCTGGGGTTCATCACCCATAAGGTCAATCTAGCAATAGCGATGGCTTATGGTGGAGTGGATAAGGTGGAGTGGACTGGCCGACTGGCCGAGTCATGGCCGCGTCACCGACGGGGCGGCACAACTGGTTCAACGGTGGGAACCGAAACCGCTGCCTGGCGCGGCGGGGGCTTGCGGCGGGGCCACCGACGGAATGACCTGGCCGCTGGTCGTGCCCGGCGGAAGCGTACCACTGGCCGGTTGAACTCCGGAGGGACCCGACACCCCCGACGCCGGTTGACCGACGCCCCCGGCGGGCCGGGTTGTGCCGTTGCCAGGCATACCGCTGTGCGGCGGACGCATCCCGACCGGCATCATCGCTGGTGCCGCCGCCCGCCGGTAGGCGATCCGCCACTCGGTCAGTTGCCGCGTGGTCATCGTGCCAAAAGTAAATGTATCGTTTATCTGTTGCGTATTGTCCGTTGTTTGACCGACAACCACTTCCCGTTCATCAACAATCTCAAAATGGGGGCCGACGTGCTGGGTGATCAGGTCGATGGCCGCCTGGCGGTAGTAGGTGGGCCAGTGGTTGGTATTGGCCGGGATGGCCACGACGCCGCTGTCGCTTTGCCGTTCGACATAACGGGCTTGGGCACACCCCGCAATCATCAGTACCGCGGTAACGATTGCACATTTCGAGACGCGATCCATAGTCCGTTCCCCCTTCCGCTGGATACAGACACTGTGGGTCCCCCTTGTAATCCAGCGGCGGCTATACCGTGGCATTCCCCACCTGTCCAGTGCAACTCGTCGGGAGGGGGACTTGTCGCAACAGCTTGCCGCACAACATGTTATGCTGTTATCGCACAACGGCGGAAGCAGTAATCGCCTCACAGGTGACGCCATGGTCGCACTGAGGTGAAACTGTTGTCGCATCCCAGGTGACGCTGCGGTATCTTGCGGCGGGGCGGTCGTTCGCGGGCTGCGGCGGCAGCACGACGCACCGGCGGGCCAGCGTTCCCCCGGCCCGATATCCGATTGCCGGAGGATGTGGCTCGCCGGTTCTGCAGGAGGTTGTGCGGGACGAAGTGCCACCGCGTTGGCGGTTACCACCGCGTGTTGAAGATCAGAGCCAGCACGCCGACATCGGCACTGCCGGTTCCAGGGGGCTGGGTCTGCCGCAGGTAGCCGCCGGCAAACAGGTAGGCGTAGGAGAACATGATGTCGGTGCGTTTGGACAGATGAACGTTGACGATAACGTCCAACTCCTGGCCGATGTAGGGGCTGGCAGCACCGGTGGGGTCGCGGCGGACGGCCTGTCCGGCCACGCCGTAGAGGGCGTCTTTCCGCCGGGCCAGCCAGAAGTTGTGGTACTGTAGCCACAACGTCAGCCACGGGGCCGGATACAGATACAACGCCAGGTTGAGGTCGTGGATGTTCTGCCGGCCGATGATGTCCGCCCAGCCGAAGTAGTAGTGGGCGAAGGGGAACAGGTGATTGAAGGTGGTGAATTTGCCGCTGTTGGGGGAGCCGTCGCCACTGGCGTAGTCGTAATAGATCCAGAACGTGGGGTTCCAGGGCAGCTCTGCGGCGTGGTATCCCAGCCCGGCGGTGGCCATGGCGGCGACCACGTCGGCGTTACCCTGCCGTCCCAGTTGCATGGCCGCCTCGAAATCCCACAGAAACGCGTTGTCGATGTCGCCGGCAAAGCGGCTGCCAAAGGTGTGAAGGGTGATCGGACTGCGGACGATCCCCAGTTGCGTTACCGGCGTGGTGTTGTCCAGCAATAGGTAATAAACGTCTAAGTATGTGCCCGGCTTGGGTTTGTACGTGGCCCAGGCCCCCACGAAATTCTGGTTGTTGTCGATCGAGTCCAGGCGGGTGCGGTTGGGAATCACCGGTTGCAGCCAGAACAGGTCGAAATCGAACCGCTCGCCGGTGCGGAACAGGCGGACGCCTTGGAAGGTGCGGCGGGTGTTAGCCCACTCCAGGGGCGAGACCAAGCGTTGCGATCCGAGCAGCAGCTCCTGCCGCCCGATGCGGACATACACCCCGTTGTCCGCCACTTCCCCTAACTTCAAATCCACAAATAGGTTCAGGAAGTCAAACCGCGTCGCGTCGATCGGCAGAAGCGGCAAGTTGGCATCGAACGTGTCCGCGTAAATCCCTTCCACGTAGACGCGGAACAGGTCCTGATACCACAGGTCGGAATAGACACGGCTGCGGACCTGGGTGTAATCGTTCCGCAGGCCGGTCAGGCGGCTATTCTGCTCGTTGAAGTACCGAAACCAGCTGGCCCCGCCGACATTGAGCAGCCAGTTGTCGCCCAGACGGATCCGCTTAAGCCGATCGAGGGCGTCCGGCGTGGCCCCGGGCTGGTCCAGATATCGCCAGTCGGCGTCATAGAGGCTGTTCATCATTAGGGTGAAAGGGGGGTAGCCGAACTGGGGTCGCCGCTCGCGATACTGGCCGCTGACCAGGTCCAACAAGCTGTAATAGCCTGGTCCGGATGGTGGGATGGGGAACATCCCCGTGCGGGGCAGAGGCCGCACGGGCGGGACTTTGGAAAAGTCGAAGCCGCACGGGCCGCACGGCGGGGGGCACGGCGGCGAGCAGGGGGTGCCGGCGGCCGGCGACGCGGTCGGGGCGGGTGCGGCCGTCGCTCCTGACGGGGCGGTTGGGGCAGGTGCGGCCGCCGCGGCGGATGAAGCGGTCGGGGAGGGGGCCGTTGTCCCTCCGGGCAGATCCGCCGGACTGGCCGCGACGGGGGCCAGCTCGGTAACGGGAACGACCACGGCCGGTTCCTGCGCCGCCGCGACGGTCACGCCGCCGACGCAGCCGATACCGGCCAACGCCTGACGCCATCGTTTCAACATATGGGCCTCCTTGCCACATCAAATTTGCATGAATTTGCAAGTAACCTGATACCGTTATCGTTTCCGGCAAAGGGTGTGATATGCCCCAATTGCGTACAATCCGCGTCACTGGTCCGGCGGCTAGCCGGATTCTTCGCTAGAGTCCCACCTTTGGGTAGAAATTACCAGAACCTGTGCGGCAGTCCGGCCTGACCAACCAACCGATGCACATGCAGGGCGGCCCCGCAAGGCATCCGGCGAACGGATGCCGGAACTTTCGGCCGGGCGAGGGGTTGATCCCTCCAGGAAGCTTTTGTCCTTGCGGCGGCACCCCGGTTATCCCCAAACCGAGGAAAGAACGGGCAAAGCTTTCCGCCGAAGCCGCGCCTGGACAAGCGGTGTTGACACAGAACCGGTTCTGTGGAATGGATTATTGAACTGGTAATGGAATCGGCGCTAGAGCGGCGTCGGCGATCGGCCTACGGTTTCGGAAATGGTGGGATAGGGAAAATTTTTGGCATTTTGGCAGTTACCCACTTGATTTTTGCAAAAAATATGGCTATATTTCAGTTGAGGAATGTCGTCAGTGACACTTTTGGGCATCGGGCAGCCATTGGGCACCGATGCATCTGGACTTCCCCGTGAAGACACAAAGTAGCGTGGACTCGGTACAGTCACGGTGATTTTGTGGGATTCATGACGCCCCTGGCGGCCGGGAGACGCCTTCTGGCATTTCCGGCCGGGCGTTCGCGGGAAGCCCCCAGATTACGACCCTGCTGGCCCTGCTGAGGGGTCCACTGAACGCGATCATGGTGCAAGGCCAAGGTGCGGATCTTTGGCCAGGTGCGGGAACGCCTGCAATCAGGCAGCCAGGACGCTGGTGTTCCCGACCGATCGCCGCAACCGTGAGTTGTTGTGTCATCCCGAGAGTGAGGATCGAATTATGACCGATGCCAAGGGCGTAGAAGGTACGTCCCCCCGTCCCTCGTTGTTGCGTGCGGCCGCGGCCCGTCGGATGGTCCGCAAGCCCGGTGACAGCCCGGCGTCAACACCGCCGGCACCGGCCAGTGCCGGTACCACCGGTACAACTGCTCCCCCGGCGGCCTCGCCGGCTCCGGCCGCCGCCCCCCCGACTCCGCCGACCCGCCTGGAAAGTGTCGAACGGACTGTTACCGGCCGCGGCGGTCCCCCCTGCCGCCTTGACGATCTCTACCGCATGCCCATGCCGCAACTGTTCAAATACGCCGAACAGGAGGGCATCCAAGACCACACCGGCATGAACCGCGTTCAACTGATCGTCGCCATCGTCCGGCGGCAGATCGAGCGCGGCGAAGTCGTCCGCGGCTCCGGCACCCTCGAAGTCCTCCCCGATTCCTACGGCTTCCTCCGCTCGCAGGCCCACAACTACCTCTCCAGCCCGGAGGACATCTACGTCTCCCCCTCGCAGATCCGCCGGATGAACCTCCGCACCGGGATGGTCGTCGAAGGACCGATCCGCCTGCCGATCGAAAACCAGGACAACTTCGCCCTGATGCAGATCGAAAAGGTCAACGGCCGCAACCCCGAAGAGGTCATGAACCTGACCAACTTCGAGGACCTCACGCCGCTCCATCCCAACCAGCGGCTGCGTCTGGAAACGACGCCGGATGAAATCTCCATGCGGATCGTCGACCTGATCACGCCGATCGGCAAAGGGCAGCGCGGCCTGATCGTGGCCCCGCCCCGCACCGGCAAGACCATCCTGCTGTCCAAAATGGCCAACGCCATCCTGAAAAACCATCCGGAATGCTACGTCTTCGTCCTGCTGATCGACGAGCGGCCGGAAGAAGTCACCGAAATGCAGCGGATGGTCCAGGGGCCCAACGCCGAGGTCGTCTCCAGCACCTTCGACGAGCCGGCCGAAGAGCACATCCACGTCTCGGAAATCGTCCTGGAAAAGGCCAAACGCATGGTCGAGATGAAGCAAGACGTGGTCATCCTGCTGGACTCGATCACCCGCCTGGCCCGGGCGCACAACACCGAAGCCCCCGGCGGCGGCAAGCTCCTGACCGGCGGCCTCGACTCCAACGCCATGCAAAAACCGAAACGCTTCTTCGGTGCGGCCCGCAACATCGAAGAAGGCGGCTCCCTGACCATCCTGGCCACCGCCCTGATCGACACCGGCTCCAAGATGGACGAAGTGATCTTTGAGGAATTCAAGGGCACCGGCAACATGGAGCTGCACCTCGACCGGCGGCTGGTCGAACGCCGCGTCTATCCGGCCATCGACGTCAACCGCTCCGGCACCCGCAAGGAGGAGCTGCTGTTGCACCCGGAAGAGCTGGAGAAGATCCGCATCCTCCGCCGCGTGCTGGCCGACATGCACCCGGTCGAGGCGATGGAGCTGCTGGTCAATCGTGCCAAGAAGACCAAGTCCAACGCCGAGTTCCTCCTGTCGATGAACCTGAGTTGAGAGGCGCTGGCGGAGCTACAGACACAGTGCCGTATGCCGTGGTCCGCCGCAGCCGGCGCCGGCCGCAAGCTGTGGCCTACCGGAGCTGTTGCCGGGGTAAGCCGTGCCTAATCCGTGGCCATAGCCGTTGTTTGGCGTAAACGCACTCAACTGTAGCTGTGGCTAGCCATAGTTGTGGCCTGCTGTCGCCTGAGGCCTGTTGCATGCGTGGTTTACTGGAGCCGCGGCCTGCCATCAGCCCTGGCCGGCGGAGTGGCCGGGCCAAAGGGTCGCGACGCCTCCGGCTCTGTCTACGGCTCGATCGTGATCCGGGCCAGGTCGTCCAGGAACAGGTCCCCCTGTTGCCGCAACTGAGCCTTGAACCGCTCAAGCAGTAGCGGGTCCTGGAGCCGCTGCCGGTCGTAGGGGTCGGCCAGCGCCTGCAGGAAGTGCACCACGTTCCAAATTTTGTCGGGACGTTCCGGGTAGGACGGTCCAGTGGCCAGCGTCTGCCGGAACGACGGCATGCCGCTGGCGTGGATGCCGATGTAGAGGCGGGCGTAGAGGTCCTCGCCGCGGCGACCGCCGCGATAGACGCCGAGCAGCAGGTTGCGAGGCTGGACGACGCCCCCCCACAGGTCCCATTTGAGTTGCGGCTCGGTGCCGTATTTGACGTGGCAGGAGGCACAGCCGAACTCGGCCGAGTTGTACAGCTTGTAGCCACGCATGGCCGATAGGAGGCGGTCCTCCTCGCTACGCAGGTACTGCGGCGGCACCTGCAGCGGGTGCTCGGCTGCGATCCGCCAGTTGTCCAGAACGTTCAGGAGGTTCTGGACGAACAACCAGTCCAGCTCCGGGCCGGTAAAGTCCGGGTCTTCCTCGGTGGGTTGCAGGGCCTTGGCGATCGTGGCGAACTCGGTTTCGCCGCGGACGCTCAGGTGGATGACGTAGCTGATCAGGTCGTCCAGCTCGGCTTCGGACAGGTGGGGAAAGGGTGGCATCATGGAGCCGTCGATGCCGCGGCGGACGACGCGTTTGAGATCGTCGCGGCGGGGCTTGCCGGCGGGGCCACGGCCGATGCGGGGAGCGTCCGGCGGCGGCGCGGCGGTGATGAACTTGAATAGCCCCTGACGGTAATCCCGCGGCCAGGCCGACTGGCTGACCGCATATTGGCCGTTGCCCGCGCCGGTCGGGCCGTGGCAGGCCAGGCACCAGCGGCGGTACACGGCCGCACCCCGGGCCAGTTGCGATGGCTCTAACTGCAACGCCGATGCCGTCTGCTGGATCCGCCGCCACTGCCCTTGCAGTTTCTGGCGGTCGGCCGGGTCCCACGCACGCAGCCGGCCGGCCAATTGCCCCAGCGATGCCAACACCCCTTGCTCGGGCGATGGCCGCGCCTGCGCCAAGACCATCAGTTGCTCCCAGGCCGGCACGGCCACCAGCGGCCGGAACGGTGTGCCGAAGTAACGGTCAAGTAGGCGGCGGAGCCGGTTGGCTTGGTCCGCCGACAGTTGGTTCGGATCTAGTAGCGTGCGGTTCAGTTGCGGGCGGAGGTCCTCGGCAAACTCGCGGTCCGGACTGCGGTGCGGGAATTGGACGGTGAACAGGGGGTGGAAGCCAGGGGTAGGCCAACGCTTGGGAGCGCCGTCCGGACCTGCCGGGGCGATGACCATCAGGTCCGTCCGTAAACTATAGATGTGGGCAGAAGGTGCGGGCACGCTACCGCTGGCTGTCGGCAGGGCGGGGCCGTCGCTGCAGCCGCTCAGGCCCAACAAGGCACAACCGCTGATCATGCTCAACGCGGCGAACCGTCCGATCGAGGGCAAGGTACGGACCTCCTGAAAGTATGCCCCGACGTTGGTCTGCCGCTGGGGCAGTTGGGGCAAGGCTCGCTTGCATAGGCATTACTATTTTATGGACGGATGACATGCATGAGGATGGATCGGTCTTGAGTGGCCATCGCGGTCACGGCCAGCAGCGGGGAGACATTCCCGACGCTGCAGCCAGAGCAGCAAAGCTGTCCCTAATCGTCGCCGGGGTGGTAGCAGCCGGCATAATATTCCTGACGCTTGCGGATCCGCCCCGAACGCAGGCCCAAACGGACGGCGTACAGGTCGCGGGATCGTCCCTCCAGACCCGCCAGCGCCTGCGGGAGCTCGAACAGCAACTGGCCCGGCCCACGACGGAGACCGTGGAAGGTCTGATCCACATTCTGGAAGAGGAGGGGAACACGCTGATCAGTTGGGACGGGCGGCGGTACATTGCCGCGCGGCGGGCGGCCCAGATGCTGCTCGGCCGCTTGCCTCCGGAGCTGTTGGAGGGATACCGGACCCGTATCGATCCGCCGGCCGAGCGGTTGCGGCAGGCCGCCCAGCAACGCGGACAGACACGGCTGCTCCAGGAGCTGGTCGAGCGGTATCCGCTGTCCCGTGCGGCGGCCGACACCCTGCGCGAATGGGGCGACCGGCTGTTTGAAAGCGGCGAGCCTCAGGCCGCCCTCTACCTTTGGCAGCACCTGCAGCCCGGGGCCGATGCGGAGTGGCACCATCCCGACGCCGCGACCGATCCGGCGACGGTCGAAGCCCGGATCATTCTTGCACGCATCGTGCTAGGAGAGTTGGAGTCGGCCCGTGCGGCCATGCAGGAGTTCCGCCAGCGACATCCCCACCTGCAGGGCTGCCTTGCGGGACAACAAGGTCGCTGGTGCGACTTGCTGGAACAGTGGCTGCGGCGTCCGCCGACGCTGCCGCGGCCCGCCCTGGACGGCCGGGTATGGAGCACCTACGCCGGTAATGCCGCCCGCAACCCGGTGATTGTGGCGGAGTCGTCCGAGTGGGGGACCCGCCCGGCGTGGCAACTGGAGCGGACAGCCGCCCGCGGCGAGCCGATGCCCCGACAGTCCAACGGCCTGTTGCCGCCGTGCTATCCGGTTTGCGGCGACGGGGCCGTATATTGCACGGACGGCCGGGAGCTATTCGCCTACGAGCTGCGGACGGGGCGTCGCTGGGGCCGTGTCGAGGTGTTGCCCTCGCCGCTTCCCGCCGGACAAGGGGGAGTTGCCGGCGTTACCCTCGCCTGGCACGACGGCTGGGTTTACCTGCGGGTCGGTCAGCCGCCGGTGCAGTCGACGCTCGACGACCGCAAGGGACCGACCACCTGGCTGGTGGGGGTGCAGGTGCAACCGTCCGGCGGCAGTTTGTCCATGGTCGTGCGATGGCATCTCTCCCCGCCCGCGGGGGGGTACTGGTTGGGCGCCCCGTTGGTCGTTCATCGCCGATTGTGGGCGGCCTATGCCCGCCTGGAGGGGGGACGCCTACACTATGGCATCGCCTGTTACGATCCGTCGGACGCTGCGACCACGCCGCCATTGAGTTGGTCAACCGAAGTGGCCGAGCAGTCGGCCCCCGCGACGCCGCCGGGCCGCCACCGCGAAGAGCTGCTGACCTGGGCCCACGACCGGATCTATTTCAACACCAACGCCGGGGTCGTGGCGGCGGTCGATGCCCGCAGCGGCCAGCGGTTGTGGGCGTACCGTTATCCGTCCGACCCTCGACGTGCGGCGGGGATAGTGCGGCCGTCGCCCGCGGTGTACGCCGACGGGCACGTCTACGCCGCACCGGCCGATGGCGACGGGATTTTCGCCTGGGAGGCGGAGAGCGGACGGCTGGTCTGGGAGCTGCGCGGCCGGGGCGGGGCAATGGTCCACGCCGTGACGGCTACGCACGTGTTGTGCAGCCAGCGGCAGCCGTTGCCGGCCGTGCTGGGGATCGGTTGCCGCAGCGGGAGTAGCCGCTGGGACGGTGGCGGATGGTTCGTCACCGCCGGAAGCGGCCTGACGGAGTCGGGATCGCCCCTGGTGGTGGGGGACCGCCTGGTCTGGCCAGGTCGCAGCGGGTTCATGCTGATGCGCTGCGACAGCGGCCTGCCCGTGTTCGAGCCGCTGCGGCTCGCCCCGTGGACCGGCCATTTGATGCTGAGCGATGGGGTGTTGTTGGCGGTGTCGCCGGAGCGGCTGGCCGCGTTTGTGCCGCCGCGGCCATTGGCACAGCCGGAACCAGGTTCGCCGCCGTGAGGTCTCCGCTTCAGAGGATGGGAGTCTCGCGTTAATCGTGAGGACGTGAACTTTGGAAGATGCGAGTGTCGCGTGGTTACGATAAGGTAGTGTTACGATAAGGTAGTAAGGACGATCGCGATGGCTAGGGCGTCGCGGGCCGCAGAGTTGTCGCCCGCACTGTCCACGCCGGTCGCGACCGGCAACATTGGCTTCCGGTTTCGGGCAATACCTGCTCACCGGAGATAAGCGGAGCATAGCCACGTTGGGACATGCGAGATGGAAGGTGAACGATAACCCCGTCTCGCTAGGGGTAATCGGGCAGTAATCACGATTGGGACAAGCGAGGTGGAAGGTGAGCGACAACGCCGTGATGATCGAGGACGAGCTGGCTGCCGCGGCCGAAGCCCGGGAGCACTGCTGCCGCATCCTCAACGAGTGCGGCAAGGTGATTATCGGCCAGCAGGAGGTCCTGGAACTGCTGCTGATCGCCTTGCTCGGCCAGGGGCATGCCCTGTTGGTGGGTGTCCCCGGCCTGGCCAAGACGCTGATGATCCGCACCTTGGCCGAGTGCATGAACCTGAGCTTCAGTCGCATCCAGTTCACGCCGGATCTGATGCCTTCGGACATCACCGGCACGGAGATCCTCTATGAAGACCGGGCCAGCGGCCAGCGGGCCTTCCGCTTCCTCCGCGGGCCGATCTTCGCCAACGTCATCCTGGCCGACGAGATCAACCGTACGCCCCCCAAGACCCAGGCGGCGTTGCTGGAAGCCATGCAGGAGCACCAGGTGACCGTGGCCGGCGAACGCCACAAGCTGCCGGTCCCCTTTTTCGTCCTGGCCACGCAGAACCCGATCGAGCAGGAAGGCACCTACCCCCTGCCCGAAGCCCAGCAGGACCGCTTCATGTTCACCATCACGGTGGACTATCCGGCGGAGGAGGAGGAATTCCGCATCATCGGGGCGACAACCGGCGTGGCGGTCCCTGTTGTTCAGCAGGTAGTCACGGCCGAGCAGATCTGCCGGATGCAGGCGCTGGTCCGGCGGATCCCCGTCGCCGACTATGTGGTGCGGTATGCGCTGCGTCTGACCCGTCTGACCCGTCCGGCGACGGCAGCCGACGCGGCGGTGGGGCCACGCAGCGACCGCTGGCCGGTCCCCGATTACGTGCGGCAGTACGTGACCTGGGGGGCCGGACCGCGTGCCGGGCAAAACCTGATCCTAGCGGCCAAGGGGCGGGCCTTGCTGCACGGGCGGCATCATGTGGCCATCGAGGACGTCCAGGCGGTCGCCCTGCCGGTGCTCCGCCACCGCCTGGTTACCAACTACGCCGCCCGCGCCGACGGCGTCACCCCCGACGAGATCATCCGGCGGCTTCTGCAGGAGGTTCCGCCCCGCGTGCCGGACTGAGTAGCGGACTGATCCTTCGGTCACCCGCCTCGATCGGATCCCCCTCTACGATCGGGTTTTTGTCCTGAATCAGTTTGCTAACCACTATTGGATTCTTGCATACGATCGGATTTCGGCCTGCGATTGGATTTTTGCATAGAGTCGGATTTTCTGGATCAACCCGTGCGGAGTGCTCGCGGCAATGTTGCGACCGGACCCCGAGATCGTCAACCGCCTGGAACGGCTCGAGCTGGAGGCCCGCCAGATTGTCGAAGGGATGCTGGCCGGGCGCCACCGCAGCCCGCGGCACGGCTTTGCCGTCGAGTTTGCCCAACACCGCCCCTACGTCCCCGGCGACGACCTCAAACACATCGACTGGAAAGTGTATGGTCGCACCGAACGGTTCCACCTCAAGCAGTACGAACAGGAGACCAACCTGGTGGCCTGGCTGCTGGTCGATGCGAGCGAGTCGATGGCCTTCCGTTGGCAGCACCGCTCCAAGCAGGAGACGGCGTCGCTGGCGGCGGCGGCCCTGGCCTATCTGGTCCTTGGTCAGTCGGACAGTGTCGGGCTGATGACGTTGCGTGGCGGGACCGCTGCCGACGTCCTCCATCCCGCTAGCCAGATGCTGCAGTTGCAGGAGATCTGCCGGCTGTTGGTGCAGCCGTTGCCCTCCGGCCCGGCGGACTTTGGCCGGGCCTTAGAGGAGGCCGCCGCACGGACGGGCCGCCGCGGCGTCGTGTTCGTCTTCAGCGACCTGCTCGACGAGCCGGCCGCTCTCCACGCCGGCCTGCAACGCCTCGTGTTCCACAAGCACGAGGTCATCGTTTTCCAAATTCTGGACGCGGCGGAGCTAGACTTCCCTTTTCGCGACTCGACCCTCTTCCGCGGCCTGGAAGGACAGCCAGAGGTGCTCACCGATCCGCTGGCTGTGCGCGATAGTTACCTAGCGGCGATGCAACGCCATCTGGCGGCCGTCCGCGACATCTGCCGGCAGTTGGCCATCGACCACCTGCTGTTGCGGACGGATGCGGAGATCGGCCGTGAGCTGGCCGCGTACCTGTTGCGGCGGCAGAGCGTGCGGCGAGGTCCGCCGGGAGCGTGATGAACAACGGGGTCCCGCCAGCCGGACGATTCGCGGCGGCGGTGGGTGCAAGCGGCAAAGGAAGAGACCGCCGCTACGCCGTCAGGGGGCCACGGGCACGAACTTGACACACACGGGGCGGCCAACGCGGATGGTCTGGCCGGTGGCCTTGCCCTTGCCGGTTTGCAAATCCAGCTCCCACACGCCGACCTGGTCGCCGTCCTGGCTGGCGATCAGCATCCAGCGGCCGGTGGGGTCGATGTTGAAGTTGCGGGGGATTTTGATGTCGCCGGTGATGTGTCCGGCGGCCTCCAGGGTGCGGTCGTCGCGGACGCGGAAGACGGCGATGCTGTTATGCCCGCGGTTGGAAACGTATACGAATTTGCCGCCGGGATGGAGGATGCATTCGGCCGTGGTGTTGCCGGGGACCGGCTCGGTGAGGGTGGAGAGGGTCTGGACGACCTTGCCGCCGCCGTTGCGGTCGAGACGGACGACATGCACGGTGGAGTCCAGCTCGCCGTTGACGTAGGCGAATTGGCCGTCGGGGGCGATGGCGATATGCCGCGGGCCGCAGCCGGCGGGCAGGACGATATCGGCCGCGGCGTCGTCGTCCGCACGTCCGTTGGCCGGGTCAAAGCGGAAGACCTTGACGCGGTCGATGCCCAGATCGACGCTGTAAGCGAGGGTGCCGTCGGGGCTGAAAAAGCCGCAGTGGGCGTGCGGGGCTTCCTGGCGACCCTTGTTGGGGCCGGTGCCGGAATGCTGGACGAAATCGGTGCGTTCGCCGAGCTGGCCGTCGTTTTCGATGCGGAAGATGGCGGTGCTGCCGCCGCCGTAGTTGGCGACGATGACGTAGCGGCCCTTGGGGTCCGTAGCGATGTGGCAGGGGCCGGCGCCGCCGCTTTTGGTCTCGTTCAGCTTGCTCAGGTGGCCGGTCTTGCGGTCGATGGCGTAGGCCAAAACGGCGCCGCCCCCCTTGCCGGCGGTCTCCCCCACGGCGTAGAGGTACTGCCCGGATGGGTGGATCGCCAGAAATGAGGGGCTGGCCACCTCCGCCGCCAGCTCCGGCGGGCCCAGCTTGCCCGTGGCGGCGTCAAAGCGGGCCCGATAAATCCCCTTGCTGCCGTTTTTGCTGGTGTAGGTTCCGACGAACACCCAGTACTCCTGTGCGGCGGCGGTCATGGTCCACGCCGCGAGCAACCCTGCTGCCAGACATGTGCGTGTCATGGTCCTGTCCTCCGGTGAGAAGGTCCTGGCGTTATCCTACGAATGTCGCAAAGGTCGATCAGCCAGCGGGGTAGCAGGTTGTCGGGAGCATGCGTGGGGACGCCGCACCGCCAGTGGGCAGCAGCGGTCGTAGCGTGCCGAATCTGCAGCTTAGTTGCTGACCCCCATGGTGCGGCGGATGAACTCGAGCGGCATCTGTTACGGGCTGACCCGCATGGTGCGGCGGATGAACTCGAGCTGCACCTGCATGTAATGCGGGCCACGGATGCCGTGCCGGGCGTTGGGGTAAAACATCATTTCGAACGGCTTGTTGACCCGCTGTAAGGCGTCGATCAGTTGCACGCTGTTTTGCAAATGTACGTTGTCGTCGAGCATGCCGTGGATGATGAGCAACCGGCCGTGCAGGTTTTTGGCGGCGGCAACGCAACTGGTGCGGGCGTAGCCTTCCGGATTCTCCGGAGGGGTAAGCATATACCGCTCGGTATAGATAGTGTCGTAGAGCCGCCAGTCGGTGACCGGCCCGGAGGCGATGCCAGCGGCGAATTTGCGGGAATGGGTCAGGGCATACGCCGCCAAAAACCCGCCGTAGCTGTGGCCGCTGATGCCGATGCGGGCCGGATCGGCCCACCCCTTGGCCACCAGCCAGTCGACCGCCTCCTCCAGGTCGCGTAACTCCTGGACTCCCAACTGCTTATAGCAGGTCCAGGCGGATTGGGCCCCCTTGCCGCTGGCGCTGCGGGGGTCCACCCGGAACACGACGATGCCACTGCGGGCCAGCGTCTGATCCAGCACCCGCCCGGCACTGTATTCGTCCCGGATGGTGGGGGCGTGCGGCCCGCCGTAGGTGAACAGCCACATCGGATACTTCTTGGAGGCTTGAAAGTCCGGCGGATAGGTGATGGCTCCTTCCAGGACAAAGCCGTCCTTGAGAGGGATTTGTACCCGCTCGTAGCGGCCGAAGCGGAACCGTTCCCGCTCCCGCACCGGGTTGGTGTCGATCTGGCGGATGATTCCGCGGCCCACTTCGCCGAGCCGGACCTGGGTCGGGGTAAACGGGTCGCTGCACCGATCGATGTAAAGCGGTCCAGAGGGGGCCAGGCGGACGCGGTGCGATTGCCCTTTTTCGCTTAGCAGGGTAACCCGGCCGTCCAGGTCCACGACGCAGAAATCGCTGCCGGTGGGGGAAGTCATCGCCGCAGTGAAGTAAATTTTCCGATCGGCGGCATCGACCCGTAGCAGCTCCTGGACTTCCCAACTGCCGTGGGTGAGTCGTTTCAGGCAGGTGCCGTCCGCGGCGTAGTGGTACAGGTGCTTCCAGCCGCTCCGTTCGCTGAGGATCAGGAAGGAGCCGTCCGGCAGGAAGCGGGGCTCCCCCAGGTCTTCGACCCATGCGGCGGTGGTTTCGCGGAACAGCCGCCGCGGCTTGCCGCCAGGATCGTCCCAGATGAGGATGTCCAGCCAGGTCTGCGTGCGGTTTTGCACGTAGGCATAGAGGCGTTTACTATCGGGCAGCCAACCGACACGGACCACCAACGTATCGGCGGGTGGGTAGTCGCCGAGGTCGAGGAAGGCCGGCTTGCCGCCAGCGGCGGGGACGACGCCGATACGGACGACCGGGTTGGCCTCCCCCGCTTTCGGGTAGGGATAGCGTTCCACTTCGCCGTAGGTGCCGCCAAAGCCGGTGATGGTGAAGCGGCGGACGGGGCGGTCGTCGAACTGCAAAAACAGCAGGCGGCGGCTGTCCGGACTCCACCAATAGGCCTTGCCGTGGCGGTGGAAGATTTCCTCTTCGTAAACCCAGTCGGCGCGGCCGTTGAGAAGGTCGCCGCCGCCGTCGTGGGTCAGTTGCCGGTCTTCGCCGCTGGCGACGTCCACACAGTAGAGATTGCCGTTGCACACATAAGCGATCCTGCGGCCATCGGGGCTGAAACTGGCGAACTCCTTGCGGCCGTCCCGCCGGGTCAAGCGTCGGCCCGGGCGACCGTCGAAATAGCCAATGCCGATGTCCTGACCGACATTGAACAGGAACGCGCTATAGTCGGGGTTGAAGCGGTAGCTGGTGGCCTGGCTGAGGCGGTCGATCGTTGCGGCGTCCAGCTCCGGCACGGCCTGGAGGGACTTCCGCACCGCCTGCGGGTCGGCGAACAGCTCCGCCTGGCCCGTGCGGGCTTCCACCTTCCACAGCTTGCCGTCCTTGACCTGCAGGAAGTGCTCGGCGTCGAGCCAGCCGCCGATTTCGGTCGGCGACCCTTGGAAACCCAGTGACAATGTGCCGTCCGGGTTGAACAACAGGGCATCGGTAATTGGCAGTAGCGGCCCGCGGTGTTCCGGCAGCGGCGAGGGTTCCCGCACCAGCAGCGGTGGGGCGTGGCGGATCCGCAAGACGGGGTACTCGCCGCCGGGCTGCAGGTGGTCGTTGAACAGTCCCCAGGCGGCCAAGCCGTCCTCGCTGCGAGGCTCGAGCAGGTAGGCAGCCAGGCGGCCCAACGGCTGGTCCGCCGGGACGAACCAGCTTCCCGCCAGCAGGCGGCGGACCGCGACCGCGGACTCCACTTCCACTTCGGCCATCTTGCGCCCCTGGTAGGCCTGTGCGGCGACGCGGACCGCCTTAAGACGGTAGACCTCCGCCGTCACGTCAATGTCCTCGCACAGCTCCTGGACGATGATCCCGTGGCGGCGGAGGGTAGCGGCGATGGCGTCGCACCCCGCCGGCAACGCATACCCGACCGCCGGCCGCCGCACCGTCTCGCGCGGCCGCACGCCGGAGAGTTCCTCGATCTCGTAGTCACGCGGCTCGTCGGTGGGGATGCGGCGGCCCGCCTCTTCCCGCTCGGCGTAGCCGCGGATGGTCCGCCGACCCAGGGCGGCCGCTTCCGTCCGCAGGACGACGCATGCTTCGTCCCGCGGTGGGGCCTTGAGGATGTCTTTCAACGGCTCCCGCTTTTCGACGATGACCTCCAGGCAACAGGTGACAAACGCCGCCGTGGCCCGGACGCGGTCGCGGAACGGGGCGTAACTGTAAGACTCGGACAGGATGCTCAGGCCGCCGCGGAGGCTATAATACTGCACGCCGTAACGGGGCAGTGCGGGGTAGGTGAGCCAGCGGCGGCGGTCCGGCGAGAAGTTGCCGTAGGGGGCGATCGCCCAGCCGGTCCGCTCCTGAAACCGCCGTTCTACCGCCGGGAACAGCTCCGCCCTGGCCCAACGGCTAAGCGGGGCGTCCGTGTCCGGGTAACGCGGCCCGTCATAGGTCAGGACGTAACGGTGCCGGCTGCCGTTGGTCGTATGGCAATCGATGAGAATTTCCGGCTGCCAGCGGCGGATCAGGTCCACTAACGCTCGGATTTCTGGGCTATCCAGTTTCGTGAAGTCGCGGTTGAGGTCGTAGCCTTGGGCATTGGCCCGGGTGCCGACCAATGCGGGGCCGTTCTGGCCGGGGCGGTTGTTCCGGCCGAACTGGTCGTTGCCGTCGGCGTTGAGGTTGGGTACGACCAATACGATCAAATGCCGGAGCAAAGGATGCGGCCGGGGGATCGTCCAGTCGCGGGCTAGAGCCAGGACGGCCTCCTTGCCGTCCACTTCCCCGCCGTGGATGTTGGCGACAACAAGTGCGACCCACCGGGCGTCATCAGGCGTCCGTCCGGCAGGGGGCGGGTTGCCGAGCACCAATACCGGCAGTTTGCGTCCGGCGTGGGTGGTACCGAAATACTCCAGCCGCACGTGCGGGCTGCGGCGGCCCAATTCCTCGCAAAACGATAGGACCTCCTCATGCCGTGCGGTGGCCTGGTAGTCGGTGCGCTCGGCGGTGGTCAGCAACGGCGCCGCCGTCTGGGCTGCAACGGGGGAGTCGGCCAGCAACGACCCGCCGGCCAGCATCAGCCACCCGGCCAGTGGCACCCACAACGAATGGATGAGCGAAGTCCGGAGCATGGTATCGTCTCCTTGTGCCCCCGCAGGCGTTTGTAGCCAGTGTACCTGACGCGGTAGGAATAAGATAGGTGGCAGGAGGGCACTACGCTATGGATCGACGTGAGCGGTTGTCCGTCGTCGGCAAGGAGGCAACGCATCGGCAAAAATAGTTTGAACGCTCACGCCATCGCGGTTACACTCGAAGCAGGGAAAGCCAAATCGAGAGCACAAGACCTGACAGGATACCGAGAGCACAAACCATGACAGAATGCCTACTCACTCGGCGGACCTTGGCCAAGGGAGCCATCGAGGTGGTGATCGTGGCCGTGGCGACTGTTGCGTTGCTGGCCGGTATGTCCGCGGGCGGTGGAGTAGCCACCGACGCGCCGCAAATCGGCGAAGCACCGGCGGTCGCCGACTTGATCGTCCATAATGCCAAGATAATTACCGCGGATGAGCGGTTCACGATCGCCGAGGCCCTGGCGGTGCGCGGCGGCCGCATCGTCGCGGTCGGCAGCAACGCCGACATTGTGCGTCTGCGCGGACCGGCTACTCAAGTTATCGATGCCGGCGGCATGATCGTCTTGCCCGGACTGTGCGACAGTCACGTGCACCCCTTGCAGGCGGCTGCCAGCGAAGTGGCGGAGCCCCTCCCCGTGCTGCGGAGCATCGACGAGGTGCTGGCCTACATCCGCCAACAGGCGAAAAAGACCCCGAAGGGGGAGTGGATCGTCGTCCGTTACGGTTTCCCGACGCGGCTACAGGACGCCCGCTTCCCGACGCGGGTCGAGCTGGATGCGGCGGCGCCGGATCATCCCGTGCTGTATCACGCCGGTCCGGCGGGGGTGGTCAACACCCTGGCCCTGAAAATCTCCGGCGTGACCAAAGATACGCCAGATCCGCCCGCGGGCCGGATCGTCCGCGACCCGCAGACCGGGGAACCGACCGGCCTGCTACGGAACGCCTATGGGGTACTCAAGGGGGTGCCGCCGGTCGGGGGGCGCCTGAGTGCCGAGCAGCGGCGGGATGCGGTCAAAAAACTCTTTGCCCTGTACAACTCCCAGGGCATCACCAGCATCGCCGACCGCAACGCCGGGCAGCAGGCTTTGGAGTTGTACCGGGCGATGCGGCAGGCCGGGGAGCTGACCATGCGGGTCAACGTCGCCCGCGGCTTCACCGTAGCCGGCAGCGCGGAGGACATGGCCCGGCGGCTGCGGGAAATGATCGGGCCCGACGGCCGCAACGGCCCGACCGGCGCCGGCGACGAGTGGGTGCGGATCGGCCCAATCAAAATCTTCCTCGACGGCGGCATGCTCAACGGCACGGCCTACATGCGGCAGCCCTGGCCGCCGGGACCGGCCTACCAAATCGTCGAACGCGACTACCGCGGCCTGTTGTTCGTGCCGCCGGAACAGTTGCAATCCTTCTGCGTCGAGGCGGCCCGCCTCCGCTGGGCCGTCACCGCCCACTGTGCCGGCGAAGCGGCCATGGACGTACTGCTGGACGCCTACGAGTTCGCCGACCGCTTCGTGCCGATCCGCGAGCTCCGCTTCTCCATCACTCACGCCAACTTCCCTAGCCTCTACAACCTCGAACGCTGCCAGAAACTCGGCGTGTGCGCCGATGTCCAGCCCGCCTGGCTTTACAAGGACGGGGCGACGTTGCTGAAAATCCTCGGCCCAGAGCGGATGCGTTGGTTCCAGCCCTACCGTAGCTGGCTCCGCTACACCGTCATCGGCGGCGGCAGCGACCACATGCTCCGCTACGACCCCCTGCAGAGCACCAACCCCTGGAGCCCCTGGCTCGGCATGTGGGTCGCCGTCACCCGCAAGCTCGAAAACGGCCAGGTTCACCAGCCGGACGAAGCCCTCAGCCGCGAGCAGGCCATCCGCCTCTACACGATCCACAACGCCTACATCTTGCGTGAGGAAAAGGTCAAAGGCTCGCTGGAAAGCGGCAAATACGCCGATTTCATCGTCATCGATCGGGACATCTTGACCTGCCCGGCGGACGCCATCAAGGATACCCGCGTCCTGCTCACCGTGGTCAACGGCAAGATCGTTTATGATGCCCGCTGAGGGGGCCTGGTCAACGGCCAGAACGTACACCCATGCCCGCTGTTTACGATGCTCACTGAGCAAATGAGGTCCATCGTCCGATCGTTGACGATGTCCGCTGAGCGGGTACGGCGATGTTTCGTTTGGCTCACATCGCCCGGTCTTCGGCCCAGGCGTGGCGGCGACCAGTGGAGAACTCCTTGTATTCCGCCGTGGTCGGCTCGTGGATGGTCGCCGGGTCAAACGCGGCGTTGACGGCCCGCAGGGCGGCAATGATCGCCGGGTCCGCGTAGCCCAGGCCGCGGACCTCGAACGAGTCGCGGTTGACGTCGATTACCCGCAGCCAGTCGCGGCCGACAAACGCCCAGCGCAGCTCGCGCAGTTCCCAGCGGGTGCGTTTGAGGAATTCCAGCACGGCGGCGGCATCGCCGCGGTATTCCAGCACCGCCCGCGGCGGGGGCCAGCCACGCAGCGGGCCAGAAGCGTCCCGCGTGTCGCCGGTGCCTGCCTGTTTCGCGGTCATCGCAGTCCGGCCAGCTCCTGCAGCAGCCGCCAGTTTTCCAGCCGGTCCTGGTTGGCCGCCAATAGCACTGGCGTGGGGTTGCCGTCCTTGTCGAAGTGTTTGGCGAAGCGTCCTTCGGTCCGGGCGAAATCGATGAAGGTGACCTCCTTGCCGGTTTTGGGGTGGATGTACCAGTCCCCCTTGACGTTGGGGTTGCCCTGGAGGGAGAGGCGGCTTTTGATGGTGTCGCCGGCCCGGGGATCGTAGATGAGCAAGGGGAAGGCGCGGCTATCGACGGCCAGGCGGGCCTGTTCGGCGGCCATGTTGTCGGCGACGCCATGCTCGGGCTGGCAAGTCGTATAGCAGGAGACGATCGCCGGGCCGGGGTATTCCAAGGCCCCCAGCACGGCCTTGTAGAAGTGGTTGACGTGGGCGCAGGTGGTCTGAGCCACATAGACGCCGGGATGCATCATGGCGATCTGGGCGATTTCCTTGCGGCGTTCCTGCTTGCCGAAGACGGCCTTGCCGTGCACCGACATTTTGGTGTTCTGGCCGGTGTAGCTGCTGGTGGAGGCCTGGCCGCCGGTGTTGGAGTAGACCTGGGTATCCAGGACGAAGACCTTGATGTTCATGCCGCTCATGAACATGCGGGAGAGTGCCTGGAAGCCGATGTCGTACATGGCTCCGTCGCCGCCGATGACCCACAGCGGCTTGTCCTTCCAGCCCATCTGGTCCCAGCGCATGCGCACGCCGATGGCGTAGGTGGGGGCGTTCTCGAACAGGGAGTTGGTCCAGGGGACCAGGTAGGGGTTGTAGGGGTAGGTGGAGGTGTAGACGGTGTTGCAGCCGGTGGCGGCGACGATGCCCCATTGGTCGCCGTATTTGGAGCCGGTGGCGGCGCAGAGCATCCGCAGGGCGGTCCCTTCGCCGCAGCCGGCACAGGAGCCGGCCCCGCCAGTGTAGATATGCGAGCTTTCCTTCAGCATGATGTCGATCAGCAGGTTGCCGCTGATGAACTTTTCATTGGACGGTCCCATGTTCTTGTAGAGGCGGTGACTTTTGCGGGCCTTGTACATGACCTCGTCGGTCTTCGGGACCATCCGCAGGGCGTTGTCGTCGCAGACGGTGACGCACTCGGCGCAGCCTTTGCATTTGGAGGGGTCGATAATGATGTTGAACATGCCGCCGACCCCGAGTTTTTTCTTGAACCCGTCGTAGTATTTTTTGGTGCGGGACCATTGCGGCTCGTACAGGGCACGGTCTTCCGGCGGCAGGGCGGCCATTTTCTGCTGCCATTCGTCTTCGGCCAGGACTTTGCCCAAGATGGCCGTATCCGGGCATTCGGTGACGCATTCCATGCAGCCGGTGCAGTTTTCGGGGATGTATTCGGGGATTTCCGGGGCGATGTAGCTGAAGTCCCGCAGGTTGGCGGTGCCGGCGGGGATCAGCGAGCGGGCCACCGACAGGTCTGCCGGCAGTAGCTCCTCGCCGTAGCCCTCTTCGTAGCCGCGAATGATCCGCTCGTTGAAGTCCACCACGTCCAATACGGGGAGGTGGACCAGCTTGTAGGGGCGGTCGACCGTCGTGCCGTAGCTGCTGTTGTTGAACGGATCGCGCTCGCTGGCGGCATTCATCGACGGGCCAGTCGTTGCGGTCGCAGCAGTCATGGATGGCTCCTTTGGTATCCTTCTTCGCGTGTTTGGTCCGATTGCCGGTTGGTGTTGGGTTCGGTTATGTCTTGGTAAATGCCAGCCAAGTAGTAGTAGCGGTTCGGTAATGGCGGCCGTGGGCCGTCGTGGCACGGCCGGTCGGTCTCAGAGGCAGCTTTCGATGATCGCCCGGGGGATTTCACGGGTCTCGCTGTAGCCGCGCTTGACGCAGGTGAGGTTTTCCTGGACGACCTGTTCGCCGCGTTTGCCGAAGTATTTGCGGAGAGCCTTTTCGACGCCGGCATAGACCTGCTCGTCGCTCATGCCGGCCTCGCGGGCGTAGGGGGTCAGTCGCAGGAACGCCCCTAGCAGCACGATCCCCTGCATGCGCATCTGCAGATCCGGCTCGCTGGCCACCTCGCGGGCGATCTGCACCATGTCGCAGTAGTAGACCCGGATATTGTTCTCGCGGATCTTTTTGCGGTTGACCTCTGGAATGCGTTTCCACACGTCCATCGGGTCGGTGTAGTGGGATTGCATGAAGATGGCCCCGCCCGGCACCAGGCCCTTGAGCGTCAGCGGCGAGAGGATCGCCGTGGGGTCGTTGATCACCAGCAGCTCGACCTTTTCCAGCTCCGAGTGCAGGTTGATGTGGCTATCGGCGATGGTCAGGTAGTAGGTGGTGGGGAGGCCTTTTTTCTCGGAGCCGTATTTGGGGTAGGCCTGGACGTCCTTGCCGAAGACGTTGCCGGCGATGGTGGCGATGACCTTGTTGGTGGTCACCGAGCCGAAGCCGCCGACGGAGTGTCCCCGCATGGAGAAGGCTCCGGGCGGCCGCAGGTC